>JACCDM010062028.1_pt1 | contig 23481 bp, 20 predicted proteins | sample 7445851 | NCBI WGS metagenome assembly JACCDM01 (sample SAMN15323438, study PRJNA562643) | freshwater metagenome | isolation source: river surface water | place: USA:Blue River Watershed | collected 2017-08-16
CCGCTCCACCGGCAGCCGGGCCCATGATGATTGAAATCTGAGGAATCACTCCAGATGCCATTGTGTTGCGCTTGAAAATTTCGCCGTACTTACCAAGCGCAATAACGCCTTCTTGAATGCGCGCACCACCGGAATCCAACATTCCTATAATCGGCACACCGGTGGCGATGGCAAGATCCATCACCTTGATGATTTTGTTTCCAGCAGTCTCTCCGAGAGAGCCACCAAAAATTGTGAAGTCTTGAGAAAAGATGGCAACCTGGCGGCCGTTGATGGTGCCGACTCCGGTTACTACGGCATCACCGTATGGCCGATTCTTATCCATGCCGAATGCGGTTGAACGGTGACGAACGAATTCATCGAGTTCCACGAATGACCCTGGATCGAGCAGCATCTCGATGCGTTCGCGCGCGGTGTGCTTGCCCTTGGCGTGCTGCTTTTCAACCGCGGCTTCGCCACTGGCATGAACAGCTTCGTAGTAGCGGTTTTTGAAATCTTGAATCTTGCCGGCGGTGGTCGAAAAATCTTCGACGGGCTTTGGGGCTTCGTGGGTCATAACGGCAACTCTAAACCCAAGAATGGGGCATTCTTTTGAAGATAACCTCCAAGCAAATGGGCAATTTCACTGTGGAATCCCACAGCCGCTACCCTAAAGTCATGGACTTTCCACTTGCCAGCGCCCAGACCAGCCATTTTCGTGCGGTGGCTAGCACCGGCTCGACCAATAGCGATTTGATTGCCCAGGCACCTGACCTGCCAGATTTTTCGGTGCTGACCGCTGGCGAGCAGATTGCAGGCAGGGGACGCTCCGGTCGACATTGGGAAGCTCCCGCGGGCAGTTCAATGATGGCCTCGGTTTTACTTCGGCCTAACTCGGTGCCACCAACGCAATTTTCTTGGCTTCCATTGATTGCCGGACTTTCCTTGGCAAATGCCGTTTCTAGTTTCGGCGGCTCAACCAGAGCCATGGTCAAGTGGCCGAACGATGTTCTGCTTGGCGATCTAAAAGTGGCAGGTGTACTCAGTGAAGCACTGCCTGATTTTTCAGGCGTGGTAATCGGAGCTGGCTTAAATGTTTTTCAATCGCGCCAGCAACTTCCGATCGAAACCGCAAGTTCTCTAACTCTCGAAGGCATTTCTGTGCCAAGCATCGATGCGGTTTTGGCCGAGTATCTCAAACTGCTGAGGCGCAATTACGAAGACTACATTTCTTGCCGCGGTGAAATTGCGGGTACCGAATTACTTGAAGCCATCAAGACTTCTTGCACCACAATCGGTAGGGCAGTGAAAGTAATTCTGCCTGGCAACAAAGAATTGCTCGGAGAGGCCATAGACATCGATGAGCTTGGACGACTCGTGGTTGCCCATGATGGCAAACACACTCCAGTTTCAGTCGGCGATATCGTTCATCTGCGACACAATTAACTGATGAGTTTTCAGTCAGAAGAATATGTAGGTCGAATTCGCTACAGCGCATTTGGCTTGACTTTTCCAATTCTGGCTCTCTTTATCAGTGCGACGGCGGCCAGTTACGCATCCAACATCACAATGGAACTTTGGACCTACAACACAGTTTTGATTTTGTCGGGCCTATTTGCTCTTGCATTTTGGTTAGTGCCCACGATTCGTCACCTTAGTTTTTACCTGGACATCACTACCTCGAGGATTACCATTCGCCGCGGGTTATTTGGTGGGAAGAGCATCGATTTGGCCTGGGCTGAAATTCGCGAGATCACTTTTGCCAAGGGGCGCAAGGTGGTGCTGCAGCCACACAGCGGAGAAGCGATTGAACTAGCTGGCTTGGCTCAGCCCAAGAAACTTGCGGCCACCCTGCGGGCTTACCTATAAATAAGCGACAATAGAGGTATGAAAACCCCTCGAATTGGCGCGATTGGTGGCGGGCAGCTGGCCCGCATGATGGCCCCGCCGGCGATTCACCTGGGTCTGGATTTCAAGGTTTTGGCCGAGGCCGATGGTTCTTCTGCGGGTCTAGCCGTGTCAATGGTTGGCGATTACAACGAGATTGAAACCGTTCAGGCGTTCGCCGATACGGTCGACTTAATCACCTTCGACCACGAGCATGTACCACTTGATGTGCTGCGTGTTTTGGAAGCCGCCGGAGTTAGCGTTCAACCGCCGTCAAAGGCGCTGGCCTTTGCACAAAATAAATTGCATATGCGCAAGCGCCTCAGTGAACTCGATTTGCCAATGCCGCGCTGGGCAGAAATTAAATCAGCCGCAGACTTGCAGGATTTTATTTCTGCAAATGGTGGCGTTGCAATTTTGAAAACACCAATCGGTGGTTACGACGGAAAAGGCGTGCGGGTAGTGCGTTCGGTTGAAGATGCTTCTGACTGGTTTGCCAACATCGCAAATTTCGGTGGCAGTCTGCTAGCCGAGCAAAAAGTAGATTTCATTGGAGAAGCAGCGCAGCTATCGGCACGCACCCCGAGTGGCCAATTCAAAACTTGGCCTCTAGTGGAAACCATTCAGGAAAACGGCGTGTGCTCCGTGGTTATCTCACCGCGACCAAACACGGATTCTTCAATGTTTGCCGCGGCGGAGAAAATTGCCGAAACTATTGCCCATAGTCTTGGTGTTACCGGAGTGCTAGCGGTTGAAATGTTTGTCACTGCAGAAAACCAACTGTTGATTAACGAATTGGCTATGCGACCGCACAATTCAGGACACTTCTCTATAGAGGGTTCGGTCACATCACAGTTCGAACAGCACCTTCGAGCAGTGGCCAACCTACCGCTGGGCGATACTTCGGCCAAGGGCCACTGGGCTGTCATGGTGAACTTACTTGGCGCGGATGAAAACAACACCTTTGTGGAGCAGTTTGATAAAGCCATGGCTTTACATCCGCGGGCTAAGTTGCACACCTATGGCAAGGGTGCTCGCATGGGGCGCAAGATGGGGCACGTCACTGTGGTTGCCGACGAACTCGATTTTGCGCTGGCCGAAGCAAAAGGTGCGGCGGCGGTGTTGCTACGGGGTTAGCAGGCGCCGTCAGCCTAATATTTAGGTTTGAAAGCAAGGAGCTCCAATGTCTAATCACCCGCTTGTTGGCGTAGTAATGGGCTCGGACTCCGACTGGTCGGTAATGTCCGATGCAGTACAGGTTCTCAAAGAATTCGGTATCGAGGCAGAAGTAGAAGTACTTTCGGCTCATCGCACCCCGGAACGCATGATCGAGTGGGGTAAGGCCGCGGCCGGAGCTGGTTTCAAAGTAATCATTGCCGGTGCCGGGGGAGCAGCGCACTTGCCAGGCATGTTGGCCTCAGTAACAACACTTCCGGTTATTGGTGTGCCTGTGGCACTGGCCAAACTCGATGGAATGGATTCATTGCTCTCGATCGTGCAAATGCCTGCCGGAATTCCGGTTGCCACTGTTTCAATCAACGGCGCAAAGAATGCTGGAATTCTGGCAGCCAGAATTCTCGGCGCATTCGATGAAAAACTTTCAGCTCAACTTTTGGCTTTCGGCGAATCGCTCAAAGACCAAGTTGCCGAAAAGAATGCGAAGCTAAAATCGCAACTCTAAGACCAGCGCCTTCGCGCTCGCCATTTCGCAATATTGATCGTGCTACACCGGAGCAAATGCGCAAGCGTGCCTGGTGGCTCATCGTAATGACCACTCTGGTGCCGGGTTCGGCTCAGCTAGTTGCCGGTAACCGCAAACTAGCCCGCATCGGTGTAACTGCAACACTTGGTTTTTGGGCATTATTTTTACTTGGCACCATAATCGGATTGATTAATAAAACCTGGCTGGTGTGGATAATCACAGTTCCTGTTTTGGTTGGCTTTCTTTCTCTTCTGCTAATTCTTTACGCAGTGCTCTTTGCAGTGCTAGCGTTCGATACTTTGCGATTGATCCGAATGAATCGGCTTTATTCGAGGGATCGCTGGATTGCTCTCGTGGGCATTGTTTTAGCCGGCGTGCTCGGAACTAGCGCAATTTCGTGGGCTGGCAATACCGCTGGGGTTTCTGCTGGATTCATCGGCAATATCTTCAATCAAAGCGGATTCACCTCACCGTCCGAGGGACGCTACAACATAATGCTGCTCGGTGCCGATTCTGGCAGCGATCGTTTCGGTCTGCGTCCTGACAGCATTTCGGTGATTAGCATTGACGCCGCTACCGGGCACGTGGTCAACATCGGAATTCCAAGAAACTTGCAGCGGGTTAGCTTCTCCGCAGGATCACCGATGCTGAGCGTCTATCCAAACGGCTGGGATTGCGGTATCGATTGTTTGATAAACGCGATTTATAAAGATGTAACCGACAACCACAGCGACCTATATCCAGATGCCGAAAAGCATGGTTCGACACCGGGAATCGAAGCTACCCGCGATGCGGTGGAGTACGTCACGGGTCTGCAAATCCAAAGTTATGTATTGGTTGACATGGCTGCATTCACACAGTTAATCGACTCACTTGGTGGAATAGACATCAACGTGAAGGAGCGCTTGCCTATCGGAGGTCAGCGCGAGGATCTATCTGACATCAAGGGTTGGATTGAAGCCGGCCAGCAGCACATGGATGGCTATCACGCACTGTGGTACGCCAGATCTCGCCACACCACCAGCGATTACGATCGAATGCGCAGGCAGCACGAGGTTGAGGCGGCTGTCTTGAAGCAAATGGACCCTGCAAATGTTTTGACTAGATTCCAGGCAATTGCCGGTGCCGGTCAAAAGCTAGTGAAAACAGATATTCCATCGGGAATGTTGGCGACGTATGTTGACCTAGCGATGTTGGCTAAGTCTCAGGAGATAACCGGTCTGGAATTAGTACCTCCCGCCGTCAACGTGATTCGTCCAAACTGGGATGAAATTCACGCCATGATCAAGAAGTCTTTTGAAACCAAGGCTAAATAGCCCTCGGCTAAACTTTGAGCATGTCGCTCGCTGAGTACGCAAAAGAGCACGGCCTAAAGCGGGTCGGAGCTCGCGAGCCATTCTTTGAATACTTAAAACATGCTTGGCAGCGCAAAGACTTTGCCTACATCATGGCCCTGTATACCAATCAGGCCAACAACGCCAAGAACCGCCTTGGCCGCTGGTGGATTGTGCTGTTGCCAACTATTCAGGCTGCGGTTTACGGGCTAATCTTTGGAGTTTTGCTGGGTGCCTCACGACCCGAAAATTTCATTCCATTTTTGTTTACCGGGGTTTTCCTTTTTTCATTTCTGCAGGGTGCTTTTGCCTCTGGAGCAACAGCTGTCACCGGAAATCTTGGCCTAGTTCGGTCGCTCAGTTTTCCCAGAATTCTGTTGCCGGCAAATGCGGTAATTCAACAAATTTTTTCTCTGCTTCCGCAGGTGGGGTTATTAATCATCACCCTCCTTATTTTTCAGCAACCAATTACCTGGGATTGGTTTGCCATTATTCCAATCGTGGTCTTGATGGTCATGTTCGGATTTGGTCTTGCCACAATTTCGGCACGGCTCACAGTGCATGTTGCGGATTTGAATAAATTGATTCCATTTGTCACTCGAATCGTTTTTTATGTCAGTGGCATTTTCTTTAGCATGGATAAAGTGCTTGGCGCGTATCCGCTGGCACTGCAAATTGCTCAACTGAATCCGGTTTACGTTTATATTTCACTCGCTCGCGGTGCGATGGTAGAGGGCTACCAAATGACGAGTGACCTTTGGATTTCGGCAACGGCTTGGGCTTTTGGAACCTTGCTAGTTGGCCTCTGGTTCTTCTGGAAAGCGGAGGAGCGCTATGGCCGCGAAATCTAAGCCTGAGCCTAAGCCGGTGGTTGTAGTAGACGACGTACATATCGTTTACAAAGTCTTTGCCAGTGGTCGACGTGCCACCCGCGGTGCCGCCGGTGGTGGGCTTTTCGGTAGAAAGTTAGGCTTGCGCGAAGTGCATGCGGTCAAGGGAGTCAGCTTCACGGTTTTCGAGGGTGAATCTATAGGAATTATTGGCAGCAACGGGTCTGGCAAGTCGAGTCTGATGACCGCAATCGCTGGGCTAAACCCGGTAGAACGCGGTTCGATTTACGCCTCGGCTCGCCCCATGCTGCTTGGAGTTGGAGCTGTATTGCTGCCCGCGATCTCGGGCCTGAAGAACATTCTGCTGGGCGGTTTGGCGATGGGTTACAGTCGCAAGGAAATCGCCGCCTCGGCCGAAGCCATCACCAAGTTTGCCGGGCTCGAAGAATTCATCGATTTACCGATGAAAACCTATTCGGCCGGCATGTCCGCGCGGTTGCGCTTCTCCATTGCCGCATCACGCGATCATGACATTTTGATTATTGACGAGGCTCTAGCCGTTGGCGATCAGGAATTTCGCAACCGCTCTGAGGCTCGCATGAGGCAGCTTCGCGACAACGCCGGCACCGTATTTTTGGTTAGCCACTCGATGAAGTCAATTCTTGATACTTGCACTCGAGTGATTTGGATTGAAAAGGGCGAACTCATGATGGACGGCAGTCCAAAAAAAGTTGTGAACGCCTACAACAAACACACCGGTTCAAAAACTATCGACTAATGGCAGCCAAGAAAAAACTTCCAGCCGTAAGCATTGTCATGCCCGTGCTAAATGAAGAGGCTCATCTCGAGGCTTCGGTGCAAAGTATTTTGCAGCAGAGCTACCCGAGCGAAATGGAACTCATTCTGGCTCTTGGTCCATCACACGATGGCACCAACAAAATTGCAAAACAACTTGCCAAGGCCGACAAGCGAATCAAATTAATCGATAACCCTCGAGGCTTAACAACGGTTGGACTGAACTCGGCAATCAAAATCGCAAAAAATGATTACATCATTCGAATCGATGCGCACAGTGAGCCAGCCGAGGGATATTTTGAAAACGGTATTCGCATTTTGCTCGAGCAAGATGCGGCCGAGCTGGGTGGCATCATGGATGCTCAGGGAAAAAGTGCATTTCAAAAGGCCGTAGCCTTCGCTTACAAATCACGCTGGGGAATCGGTGGTGCAAGTTATCACGTTGGCGGTGCCGCCGGCGAGGCTGAGAGTGCCTACCTTGGGATTTTCAAAAAGAGCGCACTCGAGAAAGTGGGTGGCTACGACGAGCAGATCATCCGCGGTGAAGATTGGGATTTGGCTCAGCGCATAAAGGCAAGCGGTGGCAAGGTTTGGTTTTCACCCGAGTTGCGCGTGGTTTATTGGCCTCGCGGCCGGGTTGGCAGGCTGGCAAAACAGTTTTACTCCACCGGCGTTTGGCGCGGCGACCTAAGCAGACGCAATCCGGCCGGCGCATCAAGGCGCTACTGGGTACCACCGATTTTGGTGGTTGGCACTTTGCTTGGGCTGATCGTGCTTGCCCTTGGCAATCCACTTGGCATCTTGCCATTGGCTTTATACCTTCTTGGCGTGAACTTCCTCGCGGTCGCCTCAGCCGGGCTCAGTTTGAAGTCACGCATCAGCTTGATTGTCGCTCTGGCCACAATGCATTTCAGTTGGGGTTGGGGATTCTTGATCGGATTCATTCGTGGCGCCACAGGCACTATCGATCGAAGCCGAGTTAGAAAGACTAGGCGATGAAAAAATTCAAACGCTTACTGAAGACCTACTCACCCACCAGAGTGCTCGGTGCTTTGCGCCGACGTCGCGCCGATTGGATGCGCAAACTTCAGTATCGGCCACACGCCACATCTCAGCTGCGCGAAGCTGTGCTATTTGAATCATTCCAAGGAAAAGTTATTGGCGATAATCCGCTAGATATTTTTTATGAGGTAAAGAGGCGCTTTCCAAATTTGGAATTTATTTGGGCAACCGGCAAGGGCACAGTCGCTCCTGAGGGGGCTCGCGGCGTGCGCTTTGGTTCACGCGAATGGTTGCACGCACTGGCGACTTCAAAGTACTTAGTTAACAACACTAATTTCCCCTGGTACTTCAGAAAGGTTCCCGGTCAGATTTACTTGCAAACTTGGCATGGCACCCCGCTCAAGCGTCTCGGCCGAGACATACCTAACAATTACCTAACCAAGAGTTATCTCGACACGATGGATAGAGAAGCTACTTACTGGGATTACCTAATTTCACCGTCTCCCTATTGCACGGAAATATTCCCAAGTTCATTTGGTTATCAAGGCAGGATTATCGAGACCGGATATCCTAGAAACGATCGCCTTAGCAAGATCACTGGTGCACAGCGACAGGTAATTCGCGAAAAAATTGGCATCAGCGACCCAAGCACCTTTGTTGTGATGTACGCACCAACCTGGCGAGATTACAACCGAAGCGCAACCGGCAATTGGCAGACGGTCAATTTCATGGATGAAAACATCGAACTCCCCGATGGATTCCAGATGATTTATCGAGGCCACACCAACACGCATGCCGCACACAATTCTGGAGTGGCTGGCCGAGCAATTGATGTCACCCTATATCCAGATGTCACCGAGCTTTACATCGCCGCCGACGTATTGATAACCGACTTTTCATCGGTGATGTTCGACTACACCGTAACCGGTAAGCCCGTAATGTTCTTGGCCCCAGACCTAGAGAGATATCGAGCGGAACGCGGTTTCTACTTTGACTTTGAGGCGCTGGCCCCAGGCCCCATCCTAAAAAGCGATAAAGAGGTGCTGCAAGCTCTGGGCCGGATTGATCAGGTGAGTAAAAATTATGAACCGCGTTATCGTGCCTGGCAGCAAAAGTTCAATTCCCTCGAAGATGGAAATGCAGCGAAGCGCGTGGTCGACATTGTCTGGGGTAAGTCTTGAAAGCTCGTATTCGCAAGGCGATGGCCGGTGGAGTCTTGCCAGCAATTTATTACTCAATAGCTCGACTAGTTTGGTGGTTTAGTTTCCGACTGGCTCAGCATGATGAAACCCAACCCAAAGTCACTATTGTGGTTCCGGTTTATAACGTGGAGCGATATCTGGCCGATTGCCTGCGGAGTATCTTGGCGCAGAATTACAAGAATTTTGAAATTATCGCCGTGAATGATGGAGCCACAGACGGTTCGGCTGCCATTCTGCAAAAGTTTGCTGCCGTTACCTCAAAACTGCGGATTGTCACGCAACATAATCAAGGCCTAGGCGCAGCCCGAAATGCCGGGGTTAACGCGGCGCAAAACACTGACTATCTAATGTTTGTCGACAGCGACGACTTGCTTCCACTGGCCGCCGTATCTCGTTACGTTCGACAAGCGCAAGAGTCAGGCGCCAAACTAGTGGTTGGAAAAACAGTGTGTTTTTATGGAACGAGATTTTTTCCGCGCACATCCACCGCAAAATTTTTCTCACGGAATATAACCGGTGCTTCTTTAAACGATCATCCGGAGTTTCTTGGAGATGCCACCAGCTGGAACAAACTTTACGATTTCAAATTTTGGCAAGAGCACAAGTTCGCATTTCCGACAGGAGTTTGGTACGAGGACATGACTTTAGTCTGCACAGCTTATTTAGCCGCCGACAGGTTTGATGTACTCAAGGCACCAAGTTACTTCTGGCGAGTGCGAGCCGAAGGCGAGAGTCTATCCAAACGCACGCGAGAGTTGAAGGCACTTCAAGACCGATTGCTGTCTATCGAGCAGATTCATAAAATCCTGCTGCGCGCCATTGACAAGGGCCTGGTCACAGAATCTGTGTTAAAAAGTTATCTAACCCGAATCATCTCAATGGATCTGCAACTGTTTGTCGGCGAGATTCCGCATACCGAACAGCAATACTTCGACGAATTCAATCGACGAGCCGCAGCAATCCTCGCCGAAGCCGACGAGTCAGTGTGGGCAAATGCCACCGGCGCTAAGCGAGCCGCAGTTTGGGCTGCCGTAAAAGGCACGCGTGATCAGGTAATCAAGCAACTCGGCGACTAACTCGCAGACTATTCCAAGCCTAAATCTCGGGCTTCTAGGCCCTAAAAAGTTAGGCTTAAGGCACAAGTCGGGAGTTTGCCAATGAAAAAAATAGCATCGGTGATAGTCGCAACCGCACTGGCCTTTGGGCTTTCCGGTTGTGCTTTGCTCTACCCAAACTGGGACACCAACCAGAATCCCGAAACCTCGCAGAGTGCTGAGCCCACCGAGTCAGCCTCAGAATCTGCCTCGGCTAGTCCAACTTCGGCGCCCAAATCTAAGGCCAGTGTCAGGATCAGCGATGCCTACTCTGACGCCAGCGCCGGAATGCTATCGGTGGTGGCCGAGGTCACCAATGTCACCCAGGATGGCGGCACCTGCACCCTAATTTTGCAAAACGGCAACACCACTAAGCGTTTGCCGTTCAAGGCTGAGGCCAATGTGAACACCACCCAGTGTCATCCGATGGATGTGCCGCTAACCGGATTGACCAAGGGAACCGCGCTGGTTTCAGTTGAGTATGAATCGTCGACCCATTTTGGTGTGTCGGCCGCTCAATCGGTAGTTATTCCATAACTAGTCAATGAAAAAACCGCTGACTCGACTCGTCGCCATGGCAACAACTTTGTTGCTTGGCTTAGTTGGTCTTGTCGCGATTCAAACTCCTGCTGCGAACGCGGCTGACGCTAGCCGATTTGATCCCGGACTAATCATTAGCGACAGTGTGTTTTACGACTTCGGAACCATGACCGCTGCAGAAATTCAACGCTTTTTGGAAAGCAAAGTTCCGACCTGCAAAGCCAACGACGGTGGACCGACCTGCCTGCGTGATTACGTTATGGACACTCCCGAAAAAGCCGGCGAAGACGGAAAGTGCGCGCCCATGCCAGCGAAGAGTAATGTGAAAGCTTCGCAAATTATTTACGACATCGCTCGTGCCTGCGGCATTAACCCGCGTGTACTTATTGTCTTTCTGCAAAAAGAACAGGGATTAATCCAGGCCACCAATCCAACGGCTTATATGTACAGGGCAGCTATGGGTTACGGCTGCCCAGACAGTGATCCGGCAATTTGTGGAAAGGTGCACACCGGACTTTTCAATCAGTTGTACAAAGGTGCGGGTCAATTGCAGTGGTATGGCGACCCGCGCGGCTCATACACCTATCTAAAAGTTGGCAGAACATCGAACATTCTGTACAACCCCAGTTCGAGTTGCGGCAAAAAACCGGTGCTAATTAAGAGCATCGCCACATCGGCGCTCTACTACTACACGCCTTACACTCCGAATGATGCTGCACTGAAAAATCTCTACGGCACCGGCGATTCTTGCAGCGCTTACGGAAATCGTAATTTCTGGCGCTTCTACACCGACTGGTTTGGCAACACCATCGGCGGAGGCTTCTTGCTAAAGGGTGAGGGCGCAGAGGTTTACCTTATTGTCGACAACAACAAGTACCTGATTACTGAACCGGATTTGATCAACGCTTTGAAGCCGCTCGGTCCGCTAGGCACGATATCTCAGGATTACCTCAACACATTCAAGTCAATGGGTAATCTGACCCGCATAGTGAAGTCGGCCACCAACCAGTATTACTTTGTTGATGCCAGCACCAAGTTTGCCTTCAGCAGCTGTCAGCAGGCGGCAACCTTTGGCTTGGACTGCGCACAGGCGGTACAGCTAACCGGCTCGCAACTGGCTGCACTTAGCGACGGTCCGGCCATGACCGAGTTAGCAACGGGAGATGACGGCACCGGCCAGTATCTAATTAGTCAGGGAACCAAGCGTCAGATTTTAGATAGCAACTCTCTGGTAGCCAACGGCATCAGCGTTCCGCTCACCGCCTCAGCCAAAATCAGCGCATTCAAGTACCTACCCTGGGGTAAACCAATAATTGCCGAGCGCAGTATTTTCAAGAATGCAACAACGGGTCAGTTAGGTGTTTATATCGGCGGCCAATATTTTGCAATCGATGAAGCCGCTGCGAAAGATGTTAATTTCGCCACTTGGTTCAATCAATCAAATGGCACCATGACAACCGACGGACTCGCTGCTGTCAACGCTCAGGTATCGCTCAAATCTATTGTCGCGAACGCGGCCGGAGATACTTATTTACTTACTCCAACAGGTAAGCAGCAGATTACAAACCCGATCGAAGTTTTGGCCGCGCCAACCGTTGTTTCTGATGCGCTGTTGAATCTAATCCCAAGCATTTTTGAAAAACTCACCGCCCCATTTTTTGTGAAGGCAAAAACAGACAAGGTTGTCTACTTAGTCTCAGCTGCCGAAAAACGGCCAACAATTTCGGCCGCCGATCGCGCAACTTTAGCCGCTCAAATGACTAATTCGACAATCCAGATTTTTGCTCCATCAGCACTGGCAATGATCACCAATGGAAAAACTGTTATTCCAACCGGAACCTACCTGAGGTCTACCAAGAGCGGGCTAAATTACTGGGTTACCGGACCGCATTCACTTGCGTTGGTTCCGAAGGTCGATGATGCAACCCAGTTTGGTTTAGGAAAAACCAGATCGGCATCGGCAACTGAGCTCGCTGGTTACAAACAAAATGCCAAACTCATCGGTAGCAAAGTGGTTTGTGACGCGCAAAACTACGTGGCGATTGGTGGAAGCTACTACAAAGTTTCGGCAGAGGTAGCGGTGCACTACGCAGGCGGAAGTATTGTTTTGCCTAGCTCGGTTTGTAACCGACTTAAAGTTGCCACGGTCGAACTCGGTCGTTTCATAAGAACCCCAGACAAGGTTTACTGGTTGATTCAGAAGGGGCAGAGGCGCCAGATCGCTAGTTTTGCCAAGTACCAGGAACTTCGGGGAGAGCTGCTGCCAGCGGTTGCGGTGGATTACTACTTTGCACGTAAGCAAAGCCTCGGCAAGGCGGCTCCGGCAATCCTGGTTGAGCCAACGGCGACCCCAACTCCCGCTCCTACAGCAACTGCAACTCCCAGCGCTACCCCAACTCCAACTCCGACGGCAACCAAAACGGCAACGCCAACTCCAACCCCAACGGCAACGGCCAAGACCTACATCGTAGTTAGCGGAGACACCCTCTCAAAGATTGCGGCAAAGTTCGGGGTAACAGTAACTGCCCTCAAGACCGCCAATAACCTCACTAGCGACACCATCAAAATCGGTCAAAAACTGGTCATTCCATAGACTTGACCCATGTCTAAACAGGTTGTCATTCTCGCTGCCGGTATGGGCACGCGTTTAGCGCGTCCACTTCCTAAGCCGCTCACCGAACTGCGCGATGGCCGCTCGATAATGAAGCAGCAAATAGACAACCTCAAGTTTGCTTTTGATGAAAGTTACCGAGTAATGATTGTGGTGGGCTTCAAGTTGGAAGCAATCATCGAGCGCTTTCCAGAAGCCACTTTTGTGTACAACGAATTTTTCGACCAGACCAACACTTCTAAAAGTTTGCTCAAGGCTCTTCGCGCCTCTGGAGATGGTGGTGTGCTCTGGATGAACGGCGATGTTGTTTTTGATCCGCAAGTTTTGGTTCGAGTCACGCCAATGATGGAGTCCAACCAGTCATTCATCGTGGTGAATCAATCGAAGGTTAGTGACGAAGAAGTCAAGTACACACTTGACTCCGCTGGCTATATCAAGGAGCTCTCAAAGCAGGTGGTCGGTGGTCTTGGTGAAGCGGTCGGCATTAACTACGTTGCTGCTGGGGACAAGGCTGCTCTAATTGCAAGGCTGGTTGAAGTTGATGACCAAGATTACTTTGAGCGCGGAATCGAATATGCAATTGATAAAGACGGCGCCCGGTTCCAGGCTGTCGACATTAGCGATTTATACGCTGTCGAGGTTGACTTCGCCGAAGACCTAGAGAGAGCAAACGAGCTCTTTTAGGCGTTTTGCCTCTGGCTTCCAAAAACTCTTCAGGGTCGTTCACCTTAACCGCGAACATCACCAACATCGCCCAGCCAAGTTCAAGTAGCAATCGACTCTCGGTGAGATTTTGGGCCAATAGACCAAAAAACACCAGCATCGGCCAAAGGTAGAGCGGGTTGGTGTGGCGCACCCCAAGGCGCCATAGTTTGATAAAGGTGAGCACGATCACAACTAGTAGCAGCAGCAGACCGATCGCCCCAATTTGCAGCCAGGTATCCAAATAGGCGTTGTGTGCCTGAAAATAGGGCACCTTCTTGATCACCACGAGTCCGTCGAATGGCTTAACTCCAGGTACCCAGTGAGAAATCCAACCCCAGCCCTGCACTGGGCGCTCCCAGATTAGCTCAAGAACTTTTTTCCAAATCTTGCTGCGGCCGGTCATGTCAGGGCTCTTGCCGAAAGCTGCAAAGACATCTGCGCGATAAACCAGCACCAAGACGGCAATCACTCCGGCAACCGCCCAGACCCATCGGTAAATTCGGTGACGAATGTCGCGATCTTTACCTTCAACTGAAATGGCAACTACCGCTGCCACTGCAATTGCCATCACGGCAAATCCAACTCCGGCAGATTTGGCCAACCAAAGTGCTAGCAGTGCACCAATGAAACTGACTGCACTTAACCAGCGCAACCGTCCTCGAACTAAGTATTCGATGGCAAAGACCACGAGACCAATCATGGCTATGTAGGCCAGCAGGTTTGAATTTCCAACAATTCCTTGAATGCGATCACCATCAAAAAGATGCCCGCGCGACCAGTAGTAGGCACTGGCAGGTGGTTTTTCGCCACTGTAGTTTTTGAAAATTGGAGCAATTGGACCCCGAACAATGGCGGCTGCAACAAATTCAAATATGAAGGAGCTCAGCAAAATGAAACGCACAACATTCGCGAATATTTTCAGCAGGTGACGCCAGCTAAAACTTCCTGCCAAGAAAAGACCAAACAGTGTTGTTGCCAGTTGGGCAAAAACCGCAATAGCGGTGAAGCCGGGATAAAACGACCAAGCGGTGCTAAGTGCCATCAGCGCAAGCAGTGCGGTCAGCGGCCAAGGTATTTGTTTGATTACGCGCTTGGGTTCGTTCTTGAAAAATAGAAATGCGGTGCCGCAAAGCATCAGCGCCAGAAGAATTCCCCAGCCAACCCAGCCGATGGTGTAGCGCACGGCATCTCCGGCTCCGATAGCAAAGACACCCGCGTAGGCTAAATAAGTTTTGGTGCGATAGCCGGGTTCGCGAGTATTGAGAATTACTCGGATTGGCTGCGTCATCGCGTTCATAGAAATTCCAGTCTATTCAGTAGCCTTAAAGCAACCGCGGGATGGAGAGTCTTGATTCGTAAAATCACCAACCAGGCAATGCCTTATGCCTGGGGCTCGAAGACCCTAATCTCAGACTATTTGGGCTACACCGAAACCGGCGAGCCAATGGCTGAAATTTGGTTTGGCACGCACCCAGGGTCAATGGCATACGCAGAAGACTCGGGCGTTGGTTTGCTCGAATTGCGCGAGGGCAGACCACTCGGTTTTCTGCTCAAGTTCCTGGCTGCCGATCGGGCGCTGTCAATTCAGGCCCATCCGAATATGGCGCAGGCCGCCGCCGGTTTCGCTGCCGGAAATGTGAATTACAAGGACGGAAATCACAAGCCGGAGGCAATCGTTGCCATTTCTGAGTTTGAAGCGCTCTGCGGCTTCAAAACTGACAGGCAGATTCGTGAGCTTTTTGAAGACATCCTCAGCTATCCGATAACTCCCGAATTGCGCACCGCTGCCGAACACTGGTTGCAATTGCTTGATCAGGGTTTGCAGAAATTGTTTTCGCACCTGCTTCACTTAAGAAGCAACTTTGTTGAACTTGGGCTATCGCTAGCCGCCCTTGCTGACTTCGATTCTCGATTTGAATTGGCGGCGAGATTAAATGAGCAATACCCGGGCGACCCTGGAGTTGCCGTGGCGCTGCTGTTGAACCACATTCGACTTCAACCCGGCCAGGCACTTGCATTGCCAGCCGGAAACATTCACGCTTATGTCTCGGGGCTTGGCGTTGAGGTCATGGCCGCTTCCGACAACGTGCTGCGAGGTGGACTGACTCAAAAACACCTGGATGTAACCGAGTTAGAAAAAGTTGTCGATTTTGGAGCGCGCGGTATTGAGCTAGTTGAGCAAAAGCAAATTGCTGCCGGGCTAACCGAGTTTCAGACTCCGTTCGAAGAATTCGTGCTCTACAGAATCGAACCGAGTGGCGAGCGAGTGCACGCCGATTTACAAATCTCCGGCGACGCCATTGCGGTTTGCATCGGGGGAGAAGTTGCGATTAGCAATAGCCAGGATGAGCGCGAAGTGCTAACCAGAGGCGAAGCCGTTTTCATTGGCAATTCCGCTAGATTACTGAGTTTCAGCGGTTCCGGAACTCTTTACCTTGCTGTCGGGCGCGACTAGCTGCGAGCCGCCCAAGCGCTTTCAATAATTTCGGGAAGACCATTTTTTGCCTTCCAGCCAAGTGTTTTTTCGATGCGTGATACGTCTGCGCAGAGAAATGGAGGATCACCGGGGCGACGCGGTTGCAGCTCAATCTCAAAATCGATACCTGAGACTCGACGAATTTCATCGATTACTTCAAACACGCTCGAACCTTTGCCGGTGCCCACGTTGAAAGTGGCATGTTCACGTGATTCTTGCAACGTGTAGTCGAGAGCCGCTAGGTGTGCATCGGCTAAATCGAGCACGTGTACGTAATCGCGCACGCAACTTCCGTCGGCGGTTGGGTAGTCATTACCAAACACCACCGGTTTTTCACCAGCGGCAAGTTTTGCAAAAACTATCGGCACGAGGTTCATGACGGCAGTGTCGGCTAGGTCTGGCCAGCCAGCGCCAGCTACATTGAAGTAGCGAAGATTTACTCCGCGAAGACCCCAGGCTCGCGCTGCGTTAGCCACCATCCATTCGCCAATCAATTTGGTTTGGCCGTATGGGTTGATTGGATTGCACACTGCGTCTTCATCGACTGCCGGGACGTCTGGCATGCCATAGGTGGCAGCGCTGCTGCTAAATACCAATTGCTCGACTCCACATTCGTGCATCGCCTCTAGCAGGTGGGCCATGCCACCGATGTTCTGCTCGAAATACCATTCCGGTTTGAGCACAGATTCGCCAACCTGTTTGCGGGCGGCGAAGTGAATTACCGAATCAACACTGTCCTCGCGCATGATTTCGACCAGGCGATCCTTGGCTTCTGGGGCTGCCAGGTCGAGCTCAACTAGCCGGGATTCACCGATTCTGGACTGATTTCCAGAGGACAGGTTGTCGATTACTGTGACTTGTTTGCCCTGCTGCTGAAGCAACCGCACCACGTGAGAGCCGATGTATCCGGCTCCTCCGGTCACCAAAATTGTCATGCCCTGAGTTTAAGCCTCAGCCAAGCCCTGAAACTTGCCATTTCTCAACTTGACAAGCGGTGAGTTACACCGATGTAATTACAACCAAGGAAGTTTCAAGGGCGCTAGCTTCTAGTCGCTCAGAATGGGGAATTGAGTTATGGACAGTCGCAGTCATGTGCCAGAGAACTGGTTTGTTGATCCGCTGCTACTAGGCGTCTCTCGGGCATACAACGACTTCGACGACGATCCACTGGCCTGGCAGGCAGATGCAATCTGTGCCCAGACCGACCCCGAGGCCTTCTTCCCTGAAAAAGGCGGCTCAACTCGCGAGGCAAAAAAGATTTGCGGCGGCTGCGATGTAAAAGCTCAGTGCCTCGAGTACGCGCTTAAGAACGATGAACGTTTTGGAATCTGGGGCGGACTTTCAGAGCGCGAACGTCGCAAGCTTAAAAAGCGCGCGTAATTTTCGGCGGTAGCCGATCACGATGAAAACTTTCGTCACCGCGATAATCGTTAGTCACGATTCACCTGAGTTTCTTGATGAAACAATTGCGGCAACAAAAAAACAAAACGTTGATCAATTAATAATTGTTGAAACTGGCGATGCAGAAAACCCAAATGCTATTACTGCCCCAGGCGCGACATTGCCGCAAGCGATTGCTTTGGCTGAACGAAATGCTGCTCCACAAGCTGAGTGGCTTTGGATTTTGCACGATGACAGTGCCCCACTGGAAAATGCGCTAAAAGAATTACTGCATGTTGTTGAGCTCTCACCGTCGGTAGCGGTAGTTGGTCCGAAACTTATGGATTGGCACAATCGCAAGCTGATTGGACAGCAAGGACTAACGCTTACTCGCAGCGGCGCGCTGTTCAGTTTGGTCAGTGACGAGTTAGACCAGTCCCAGCACGACTCTGCCGATGATGTGCTTGCAGTGGGCACCGCGGGTATGTTGGTCAAACGCAGCGTCTGGCAGACGCTGGGAGGTTTGACCAATGGCATCCCGCCATTAGCCGCCGACGTTGATTTCTCTATGCGAGCCCGACTTGCCGGCCATCGAGTGGTGGTGGCTCCTCAATCTCGAGTGGCACATGCCGCGCTATCGCTGCACGGTAAGCGTGACCGAAGCTGGCTAAGAGTTCAGCCCAAGTCAGCATTGCGTCGTGCCGAACTTCAGCTCAGAATCTCCTACTCGCCACTATTCACGGCACTGGCGTTCTGGTTCTTTTTACCGCTGCTCACCCTTGGTCGTTTAGTTTGGCGGTTGTGGAGCAAACGACCGGATCGCTTGATTGGAGATTTGGCGGCCGGAGCCTGGGCTTATTTCACCATCGCGGCAAGGCTCAGGCATCGGCGCAAGGTCACCGCATCGGGTCGGCGAGCGCTCCGAGCTCTCTATGCAACCAAGCAGCAGGTGCGCGATGAAAAACGCCAGAACGCGGAGCAGGAGGAAATCGAAGCTCGACTCGAGGCACACGCTCAATTAGCTGAACGAGATGCCACTTCGCCCAATACCGAGCAGTTGCTCCTAGGCGTTGGCAATACTTCAAAGGGATTTCTGGCAAGCGGTGGACTTTGGTATGCACTAACCCTTGCAGCGATTTCAATTGCTTGGTTTCCAACAAACCAAGCAATCGTGGGTGGCGGTGCGTTACCGCTAAGTGAAAACTGGTTTGAGTTGTTTCAGCGCGCTGGTTCAAGTTGGCAAGAACTTGGCAACGGTTTTGCAATTCCGGCAGATCCCATCAACTGGCTTCTGCTCGCACTCGGAAGCTTGACCTTCTGGTCACCTTCACTGGCACTCACCGGCTTAGTTTTCCTGGCTAAGCCAATCGCGTTTTTTGCCGCATTCAAATCGATTTCACTGTTCACCAAAAAAACTTGGCTTCGAATTTTGGGTGCACTTAGTTATGCCCTTTGGCCGGCACTTACCGAAGCCCAAACCGAATTGCGAATCAACTCGATACTCGCCCAATTGCTGCTCCCACTTTTGATTTACTGCGTAGCAAAAGTTGCACTTTTCGGCGTGGAAATATCGGTGCGTTCGAGACAGCAAATTTGGACCTGGGTTGGTTTGAGCGGGCTTTTGCTGGCTGGCGAAATCGCGGCGGCACCAAATACAGCTCCGGTCTTGTTGGTTGCCATGATCTTTGTTGTGGTCGCTCGCTTTAAGCGCATCGGGTATCTAATTTGGATTGCCCTCCCAACCGCGGCCATATTCGGGCCGATTTCGATTCACTATTTACTCTCGAACCCCTTGGCGCTATTCGCAGACCCGGGTGTTCCGCTAAACACCAACGCGGCAGAGGGTTGGCAGCTGCTGCTTGGTAGCACCGAGGCGCCGCTCGAGTTGTGGTTTATCGCACTAATCACCGCTGTCATATTGCTGCTGGCGGTTGTTGCACTTATTACTGCTCGACGAGCTGTGGCCCTGCTGAGCCTTGGCTTGGGGTTGTTGGCGCTGCTTGCTGCTCGATTGGTGCTGGGGCTTCAGTTCGCCGGACTGGGTGCCACCGACTCGACCGATCGCTTAGTTGTCGGCTCACCGCACGCGCTTCTTGCCATCTGGGGCTTGGCGGTAATTTGCTCGGCCGTTGTGGCACTTGATTCAATTCGCCGCCGCCCGGCCCTAAGGGTTGCTGGGGCAGCGTTGGTTGCGCTCTATCTTTTGCCCGCCGCAGCCCTCACCGCGGTTAGTCAGCCAACTGCCAAGTGGGTAAGCGCAAGAGTTATGCCTGCTCTAATTGCAGCGCAGGCAGCCTCCGGCACAGAAATTCAAGTTTTGGTTTTGAGTTCAAAAGCTGATTCAATCAACGCGGCGGTAATCCCTGCTGATGGAATTCAACTTGAAGACAACAGCACTGCGTATCGGTATGCAATCTCTGTGAATTCTGAATATTCGAAAACCGTCGGCCAGATTTCGGCTGATCTTTCCGCAGGAGGAAGTAAATCAATTTCAAGTGCGCTGGCAAAAGTTAATGTGGGTTATGTGCTGTTGCCACAATCCAGCGCGCAAGATTCAGTTGATCTTGCCGCTGCGTTAGATTCGGTTGCCGAACTTGAAGGTGCCGGACAAACCGACTTCGGGCAGATTTGGCGAGTGAGGGATTTCCAGGCAGAAGCAACAATTACGTCTGCGTCCCCATGGTCAATCACCAAGGCTGTGCAATTTGCGGTTTTAGCAACATTCGTTTTGCTGGCAATTCCAACCAGCGGGCGCAGACGCAGTGCTGGCAGTGCCGAAATATTTGTGGATGCGGGTGAAACAAATGATTAAACAAATTTCTGCACTCACCGGAATCTTGGTTGCCGCCGCCGGAATCACACTCCTACCAATTGGAACCTTCCAAATTGGTAACGCTCCCACCGCAGCTGAATATGATGTTCAAGCTCGAGCTCTTTCGCTTATCTGCCCCGGTGCTGCACTCAGCACCGGTGGAACCAGCGGCACCGCAGTTGGCGAGTTTAATCGAATAGGTTCGGCATCGATTTCCAGCACCTCGGTGGTGGGCATATCCAGCAGCGACGTGGGTGGTGCAACTCTCCTGACTGCAGCTGGCGAGTCGGATCAGGGCAGCGCAGCCCTCAACGCCGGCCAGGTGCAGAATGCGTCCTCGCCAACCCTAAACGGACTGCTCGGTGCCTCCTGTCAGGCTCCCAGCACCGCGCACTGGCTATTGGGAGGCGATACCGCCACCGGTCGTGAAACTTTGTTGCTGCTGAGCAATCCGGGTGCGGTGCCGGCTACCGTGAACCTGCGGGTATTTGCCGAGGGCGGAGAGGTGACGGCCTCTGGCTTATCCGGCATCGCGGTCTCGGCTGGGGCAACCCAGGTGGTGCCACTGTCCTCAGTGATTCCAGAGACCAGGGCCTTCGCGGTCGAGGTGCAGAGCCGAGGGGCTGCCGTGGGTGCTTGGCTGCAGCAGCGTACCGTTCGAGGATTACTTTATGCGGGCGCCGATTTTGTTTCGCCGCTCACCGAGATTGGCACCTCGCTAACCGTGCCCGGCATTTTGATTCGTGGTTCTAAAGATGCGGCCGAATTAATCACAACTAAATCGGATTACGAAGACATAGTTCCTGCCTTGCGAGTTTTTAATCCGAGTGACAAAACCGCAACTTTCACCGCTCAGATTTTTGGTGCCAATGAAAAAACTTTTGGCACGGTGATTCGCGAAACCATTCCAGCTCACAGCACCCAAGATTTTGCTATTAGTGGACTAGCCGACGGTGATTACGCTGCTTTTATTTCGAGCGACGAATCGATAGCGGCGGCGGTTAGATTACCGCGCACCGACAAAGCGAAAAAACCAAACACCGACTTCACTTGGCTGCAATCTGCTCAACCCTTGAGCGGCACACAGCAAATCACCGTGCCAAGGGCTGGAATTTCAAAACTCAGTTTGGCTAATCCAAGCTCAAAATCAGCAACCGTCTTGATCAATGGAACTTCACTGAAGCTGAGGTCTCAGGGGATTGCAGTATTAAAAGTTGACGCCGGTGCGGTAAATGTGAAAGTTACCGAGGGCGAAGTTGCAGCAAACTTGGTGGTCGATATCTCGGGTTCGGTTACTAACCTAGGATTAGTCGACTACCGCAACTCTGGAAGTCGCATTTCAGTAGTCGTTCGTTAATCGTCGTTATTTTGCGGAATCAGGCTCCACGGGTCTCGGTCAATAAGTTCGCCAACCGCGGCAAAAACATACTGTTCGATATGCATGCGCTCGTCTAGGGCGTCTGGTCGGCGCGGGTGACCGAGGCGTTCAATTGGAAGCCGGTAGATCGTGATTTCAAAGCGATCCTTGTCGGCCTTCCAGCGCGCCACCGATTCTGTCGATTCTTTGATAGCGGGGGCATCAATAATTCGCCACCGCAGGTTCGAGAGCTCATCTGGCCAGGCGGCCTTTAGGTACTCGCAGGTGCCGGCCACTAATTGACCGAAACTGGCTAATCGGCTATCAGCCGTTGTTCCGGTAATAACGTCTCTTCGCAAACCGCGGTCGTGGCGGTCGCGGTAGGAGCCACGAGAAGAGGTCATAGCGCTCATTGTATTCTTGACTGGATGAACGCCAGGCTCTGTAGCAAGGCCACCTGCAGTGGGGTAGCCGTAGCTACACTCACTTATTCGCACGAAGACCGCACTGCGGTGCTCGGTGCCCTAACCCCGGTGTTCGAACCGCACGCTTACGACCTCTGCGAAAAGCACGCCAAGACCATGTCCCCGCCGATGGGATGGCAGTTGATTCGCCATGTTTCGGTGCCGCAGGAAGATGTAGCAGAAAGTAAGCCCTCAATGCCACTGAATGAAGTAGTCAAGAGTTACGACGTGCGTGGCTTAGTAGGAAAACAACTAACCGCCGAGATGGTAGCCGCGCTCGCGGCGGCTTTCGTGGATGAGGTTGGTGCCGCCGGTGGGGATGTCATCGTGGGGCACGATATGCGTGATTCATCTCCGGAATTCGCCGACGCCTTTGCCCTAGGTGCTCAGGCTCGCGGGGCCAACGTGGTTTCCATCGGACTTTGCTCTACCGATGAGTCTTACTTCGCCAGCGGAGCTTTTGACGCTCCTGCCGCAATGTTTACCGCAAGCCACAACCCTTCAAGCTATAACGGAATCAAGTTTTCTCGCGCGGGTGCACGCGGCATAAGTATCGATACCGGTCTGGGCGCAATTCGAGATCGGGCGCAAATATATCTCGACAACGGAATCGATGAGGTTGAAAATCCTGGTTCATTTCGGGATCAGCACATCCTGGTGGCCTACGCTTCATATCTGCGCGAACTGGTTGATCTGTCACAAATTCGCCCACTAAAAGTTGTGGTTGATGCTGGCAACGGAATGGGCGGACTCACGGTTCCTGCGGTGCTCGGCACGGCGAGCGATTTGGAGCGCTTGCCGCTTGAGATTGTTCCTATGTATTTCGAACTCGATGGCACTTTTCCAAATCACGAAGCTAACCCGCTAGATCCAAAAAATCTGGTTGATTTGCAACGCGCGGTTGTCGATTACGGTGCCGACATCGGCCTAGCATTTGACGGCGATGCAGATCGGTGCTTCGTAGTTGATGAGCAGGGAAATCCGGTGACACCATCGGCAGTTGCTGCCATTGTTGCCAGACGCGAGATTGCGCGAGAGAAGCGCACTAATCCGGGTGCACCAATTACCGTGCTGCATAACCTGTTGACCTCAAACATTGTTCGCGAGGTAATCGAAAGCGATGGCGCGCGTGCGGTTAAGACCAAGGTTGGACACTCACTCATCAAAGATCAGATGGCGGCAACTAATGCCATATTCGGTGGCGAACACAGCGCCCACTATTACTTCCGCGATTTCTGGGGAGCCGACAACGGCATGCTGGCTGCGATGCATGTGCTCGCTGAATTCGGTGCCCAGCAAGCACCGCTAAGC
>JACCDM011853771.1_pt1 | contig 23478 bp, 17 predicted proteins | sample 7445851 | NCBI WGS metagenome assembly JACCDM01 (sample SAMN15323438, study PRJNA562643) | freshwater metagenome | isolation source: river surface water | place: USA:Blue River Watershed | collected 2017-08-16
ATCGTGTTCGTCCACATCAAGGTCAATTGACTATTTCAGAAAAAATGCGTGAGGCATTAGCGGGTTCTGAAATTGTACAGCAAGTCAAGAGCCATGTCCAAGACCCATACAGTTTCCGCTGTATTCCACAGGTGCACGGTGCCTCTTGGGATACCCTTCAATATGTAAAAAGTATTGTCGAAATTGAAATCAACGCTGTAACGGACAATCCTGTAGTCCTGGTGGATGAGAACAAAGTAGTAAGCGGTGGGCATTTCCATGGCCAACCCTTATCAATGGTCATGGGATTCTTAACGCAAGCGATGGCTGAAATGGGTAGCATCTCTGAAAGACGAACATACAAGCTCATTGGTGGCCAAAGAAATCTACCCGCGTTCTTAACACCCAATCCTGGTTTAAATTCTGGATTTATGATTGTACAATACACTGCAGCTTCCATTGTTTCACAAAACAAACAATGGTGCACTCCAGCTGTTATTGATACCATTGACAGCAGTAATGGACAGGAAGATCATGTGAGTATGGGTGCCAATGCCGCTACACAATTGCATCGCGTTTTGGAAAATGTTCAAAAAATACTTGCCCTTGAATGGATGACCGCAGCGCAAGCCTTGGATTTGAAACGACCATTGAAGTCCAGTGCTGTTGTAGAAAAATACCACGACATGCTGCGCAAAGAAGTTCCGTTTTTAACGGTAGATGATTTGATGAGTCCGCTGATGAATCGCGCAAACGATTTATTGGAATCACTTACCTGATCCGCGAAGCACGGTTACAATGGTATAAAAAAGTATTTTTATATCCATAGCCAAAGACATATTTTCTAAATATAAAATGTCGTATTTCAAACGTTGTATCATTTGATTCACGTTTTCGGCGTAACCATATTTTACTTGCCCCCATGAGGTAATACCAGGTCTTACACGCAAGAGCTTTTTCACATGGGGTGCTTGCTGCTTGATCTGTTCTATGTAAAAAGCTCGTTCAGGACGTGGACCTACCAGTGACATTTCACCTACAATCACATGAAAAAATTGAGGTATTTCATCTAGCCTGGTCTTTCTTAAAAACTTTCCGACGCGCGTAATCCGACTATCAGATATAGAAGACAATTGAGGTCCATTTTGTTCAGCATTCACAAACATCGTTCTAAACTTTAAAATGTGAAAAGGCCTGCCATGAATGCCTATTCGCTCTTGTGTGTAAAAGATGGGACCATCACTGGAAAATTTAATCGCGAGAGCTATCACCAAGTACACAGGCAATAAAATTATGATGGCCAACAATGATAGCACCACATCCATCAATCGCTTCAAACTCATTTGCCATGCAGGCATAAGCTCCTTGCGTATACGCACCAAAGGAACTCCGTAAATTCCTGTCATCTTAACACCGCCACTCAATAAATCAAAAGTATCTGGAATAATATTGATGTCCACATCAAAATCCAAAAGCTGATTCATCACCTCTTGCAAGTGCTTGTGGTCAGAACTCTCAACTGCTATGATAATCTCCCTGATCTTATGCTCTTTGATCAGTTGAGGGATGCTTTCAATTTGACCTAAAAATGGAATCTGGCTTTGCAACAAATCATCTTTACCATTGATCCTCACAAAACCTACAAAACGATAACCACCCATGTGATTACTTGCCTGAATCTCTTCATACAATGACATCGCCTTTGCATTGCCTCCAACTATAAGGGTAGGAAATCCCCATTCGCCACTTTTCATTCGTCGAACAGTAGCACTTGTCAGCAACAATCTAAATATGAGTGTACCGATAAAATGTGAAATAAATAACGCAGAGAAAGAATAATAATGGGCAGTATAATCAGGAAGTACATCATCCAATAAAACAACGAAAAACAAGAACAATGTGCCTAGAAAAGTTGCAATAAAAACATCCGTAAATTCTTTTAAACGATGACGTCTAAAAATATCTCGATAATGCCCCAATAAAAAATAGACTACGATCCAAAATACAGGAATGAAAATCAAACCCAATAAAAATTTTGGATCTTGGGATTCTATTTCCCAAAGCTCTTGCCTTCCAGCATTTTCCCAATATACTTTTCGAAATGAATACAAAAACACCCAAGATATCCATGCTCCTACAACATCGAGAAGAATATACTTGAATATTTGCGATTTCTCTTTCATGTTCACCACTTAACCCACTTCAAATTATCCAAGTACACTTCAACTGGTTTTCCAATGATATCTGGAACCGCCTCTACATAAAACTCGTAGTGAATTGCCTGTAAATGTCGCAATGGGACCGAACCAAAATCAACGTAAATTTTATTCCAAACTGGCACACCATCCGTCTCTTGAGTTGGATTAATGGATAAAACAAATTCCTTGGTTTCACCAGTAGACTCTGTGACAATCAACCCTACAGAGAAACGATTATTACAACTGTAATTCATCTCCAAGAAGTAATAGTTGCCAGCAGTAAATTCGCGATTCACGTCGTCCTTATAAAAAAGCTTGGTTTGACCCGCAGCCAAAACCCCTTTGCCACATCGGTTGCCTTCAAAAACAACAGAGGGGTCTGTCACTGCCGTAAAATCGCCGTTATTACCTGGCATTTCTAGTAAAAAGTTCCCACTCTCAAATCCCAATTCTTCAACATCCACATTGTCTGCATACCCAAATGTTGGTTTCCAAGTAACCACATCCTCTGCAGCAAAGGTTAAAACTGTATCCTGTGATTGAAAAAACGGGTACCTAATCCTACTATCGCTTAAGCCGTTATTCTTGATACCGGGAAGAATTTGAATTTTAGATTGATCTAAATGGATGATGGGAATTTGCGCTGGTGTGCTGTAAATGCCCAGCAACTGTTCATCCTGATATACCCATAACTCTGTAATCTTTTGTGACGAAGTTCCTTCACCAGGTTTACTTTGAAAATCCCAACTTGGAATATAGAGATAAGCAGGCGCTTTGGCCTTTTCACAACCATGCAAAAAGAAAGACAGTCCTCCAAAAATCAATATCAATTTCCAACCTCGCATTTGCTTTTTCTTAACGACAGGCTAAAATATAGAAGCCTATCCAACAGCAACGAAAATCTGCAAGAATTATTGCAAGATTGAGATAAAATTATCGTCACGCTGAATGACTGCGGACCCAGAACATTTTTCTTCTGCCGCTGCAGCTATCTCCAATGCCCTGGCTGCTTCTTCAATGGTGACCTCCACCTTACCCCCCATTTCAATGGTATTCACAAAAGCCGTCAATTCATCAACTATCGCATTTGATGGATGAACTGCAATCCGCTCGACAATTGCTTCTTGGTTGAGCCGGGGCGTTATTTTCTTCAAGGTGTGTGACAAATAATCTATCTCTAGATAGTAATCCTTTTCATACACTTTGGTCATTCGAATAGACTCTTCACTTACCCTATTTGCTGAAAGATGGGCCATACATCCATTATCCATCTCCATGCGCAACAAGGCAACATCCGTGTTCAATGACTTCATATTGTATCCTGCGGCGCCTATTTTCCTAACCCCTGCTTTAGCCATTTTTATAACCAAATCAATATCATGAATCATCAAATCCATGATAACAGAAATATCTAAACCTCTTTCCTGATAAGCGGAATGTCGAAAACACTCAATTACTCTTGGCTGATTGATAAAAGGCAAGGCGGCTAAAAAAGCGGGATTGAACCTCTCTATGTGGCCTACTTGGGCAATAACATCTGCCTCACGGCACATCTTAATCAAGGCTCTAGCCTCATTGGTATTCAGACATACGGGCTTTTCTATGAAGATATGTTTAAACGCCCTTGCCGCCTTAATGGCCAATTCAAAATGATTAGCTGTTGGGGCAGAGATAATAACTGCATCTACCTGCTCAAGTACATGATCAACACTATGGCTGGGCATAATTCCTGTTAGCTCCATGGCCTCCTTGGCCCGGTTCATTTGAGGATCAAAGAATGCCGTCAATTCCACCATGTCTCCCATAGCTTGAATACACTTCAAATGTATCTTACCCAGGTGACCCACACCCAAAACACCCAATCTTAACATAGTGCTATTTTACAACTCATTTTGAAGTCTATTCAATGAATTGTCAAGAAGTATTTACAGAGCTCCGTTAATTACGGCTTCCAAACAAGGTTGAACCAATACGCAGCATCGTTGAACCCTCTTCTACCGCCAATCTCCAATCTGAACTCATGCCCATTGACAAAATACTCCATTCCGTCCCCATTTGCGGCAATAGCGAATCAAAAACGCGTTTGGCCAATTTAAACTCCTCACGCAATTCTACTTCGTTATCTATGAATGAAGCCATGGCCATAATGCCTTTGAACCGGATATGGCTATACTTTTCCAATGCATCTGATGTCAAAAAAGTAAGCGCCTCCTCTGCTGAAAATCCAAATTTACTTTCTTCCCTGGCTACATGTAATTGAATCAATACGGATATCTCTCTTCCATTTTTGACTGCCTGCTTCTGAATTTCATCCAACAAAGACGGCTTGTCAACACCATGAATCAAATGAACATAAGGAGCAATGTATTTTACCTTATTGGATTGAAGATGCCCGATAAAATGCCAACGAATATCCGCAGGAAGTACAGGCTGCTTCTCCATAACTTCTTGGACATAGTTTTCTCCAAAATCCCTTATCCCTTCAGCATATGCTTCCAAAATATCCTCATTAGGTTTGGTCTTAGAAACAGCTACAATCACAACTTCAGGGGATAGTCTTGATTGAATTTGTTGGTATGCCTCCCTATTAAAAGCCATAATTGATAGGATATATCACCAATCCGCTTCGCAATTTGGGCTCAATGTAAGTCGATTTTGGCGGCATTACTCCACTCTGATCTGCTACATTACAAAGCTCCTCAGTTGTCACAGATGACAATAAAAATGCTGATTGAATTTTCTTCTTCTGAATACTATCGTCTATGAAAGATAAACCCTTGGGCCCTTCGCAATATCTAATTCGCTTATCCCTTCTAATGTCCTCTATGTTGAGCAATGGAGTTAGCAATTGACTAGCTAATTTCTCCGGATCAAGACCAATTTCCTCTTTGAACTTCCAATAGGAGGTTCCAGAAATATTGCGCCAAGCAAACTCTCCCTTCAGGGGTTCAGACCTCTCCTCCAAAATAGGTTCAAAGTTCTCAATCAAAAAACGATTAATCCTCTCATCCTGCATGGATTCATCACAAACCATTCTATGAAAAGGATGAATAGTGAGGTCCTCTTGATCTATTACATATGATAAAAAATACTTTGCCTCCTCCCATTCAGGATGTGCTCGTTGCAAGCGCTCACTTGAAGCGGAACGATGATGTCCATCCGCAATGTATACACTTTCAAAATTTGAAAATGCTGATTGCACAAGTGCAATTTCCTCGTGCTGATCTACAATCCATAATGTATGACGAATTTTATCCGTAGTTGTGAAGTCCGTCAAAGGCAACCTCTCTTGCAATGAAGATGTCCAAATTTTAAAGTCCTTGGGATAAGTTGAAAACATCAATACTGGCTCTGCATTTATTCCCGTCGTTGCCAAATACTCAGCAAACAAATTCTCTCTTTTCTCTATGGTATGTTCGTGAATCTTGATGATTCCCGAGCGGTAATCATCTACTGAAATTCCTCCCATCCAACCCAAAAAAACCTTGCCTTCTTTTATCTGTCTATACAAATAAAAACTTGGGCTCTTCTCTTGAATTAAAACACCTTGTTGAACAAATTCATCAAAATTTTCACGAACTTGTTCGAACTTCACTTTCTCAGGAACTTCTCTTTGCTGGGTAGGTTGAATCACATGCAAGAAAGTAAATGGATTCCCATTCAATTTGTCATTTAATTCTAAATCTGAATAAGATAAAAATGACCGAGAAGCCACAAGATGCATTTTATCTTGTGTTGCACGAATTCCTTTAAATGGATGAAAGATTGCCATCAGGACAAACTAGAAACAATAGCAGCAACATTTTCAGCAATCTCCAATCCTATCCGCTCTTGAGCTTCTGCAGTTGACGCACCAATGTGTGGAGTTGCTATTACGCGAGGATGCTGAATCAAATCGACACGAGGTGTGGGCTCGTTAACAAATACATCCAAACATGCCATACCCACTTGTCCTGAATTCAGCATTTCAATCAACGCCTCTTCATCAATTACGCCACCTCTTGATGTATTAACTAGTACAACACCTTTCTTCATTTGCATCATCTCAACTTGACCCAATACCGCAGCGCCATTAGCTTGCTTGGGAACATGCAACGAGATATAATCTGCTTGCGCAAAAACTTCCGCCATCGACACCAAAGGAACTGCTACCAAAACTTTCTGATCATTGATTACCAACTCAACCTGTTTCGATAATTCACCTGAACGATCGACAGCTATCACCTTCATTCCGCATCCTAATGCATAAGTCGCTAGAGATTGACCAATTCTACCAAAACCGATTATGGCTAAAGTCTTTCCTCTCAACTCCACGCCTTTGCTGAATGATTTTTTCAATGCGCCAAACTTTTCATGTCCTATCAATGACATATCCTTACCTGCATTGTAAATAAATCTTGCCGATGCAAACATCATGGACATAACCAATTCCGCAACACTAGCCGAGCTAGATGCTGGAGTATTGAATACGACAATTCCCTTTTCACGTGCATAGGAAGCATCGATATTATCAATCCCCACACCACCACGACCTACAAATTTCATGTTGGGACACTGATCAATTAATTCTGCGCGAACTGTGGTTGCGCTTCGAACCAATAGACCTTCTATTCCATTATCATTGATGTACCGAGCTAAATCAATTTGAGCAACATTGTCTGTTATTACAACATGCCCGGCTGCTTCCAAGGCGATTTTTCCGGAAAGATCAATTCCGTCGTTGGCTAAAATTTTCATATTATCCCTTAACTCGTTCAAATTCCTTCATTACGTCCACTAAAACTTGCACACTCTCAATTGGCAAAGCATTGTACATCGAGGCACGATAACCGCCAACGCTTCTATGCCCTGCAATACCGCTGATACCCGCTTCTTTCCACATCGCATCAAACTCTGCTGATAAAGTATCATCATTCAATCTAAAAGTAGGATTCATCCAAGATCTTGCTTCTGGAACTGCATGACCATGGAAAAGTCCATTGCGATCTAATTCAGAATAAAACAATTCTTGCTTGGCACTATTTCTCTTCTCCATGCCTTCCAAACCTCCAATTTCCTTAATCCATCTCAAAGTCAACATACAAGTATATATCGCCAAAACAGGAGGTGTATTGTACATACTATCCTTTTCGATGTGTGCTTGAAGATCCATGTAAATGGGTAACTTTCTTCCCGTTTGTCCCAACTTGTCCTTATCGACAATATACAAGGTAGTTCCGGCCGGACCCAGATTCTTTTGCGCACCTGCGTAAATCAAAGCATGTGCTTCTGCGTTAACAGGTCTTGAGAAAATATCCGAACTCATATCACATACCAAAGGCATATCAGCTTTTGGCGTATAATGATATTGCGTACCATAGATGGTATTGTTTGATGTGTAATGGGCAAAATCATAGTTGCCTTTAAAGTCCACAGCAGGGATGTGATTATGATTCGAAGACGAAGAATCAAAAGGAACATCAACTTGACCCAATAATTTAGCCTCCTTGATAGCTCCAGATGCCCAAACTCCCGTATTGGCGTATACCGCCTTTCCACCTTCTTTCATGAAATTCATGGCTGCAATGTGAAAACCCAAGGTTGCACCACCTTGAAGGAATAAAACTTCAAAACGATCAGGAAGATTCAAAATTTCCTTAACGCTTTGTCGGGCTTCCGCAACCACTTTTTCGAAATTCTTTGAGCGATGAGAAATTTCCAAAATGCTCAAACCCATGCCATCAAACTCTTGAATAGCTGCAGCTGTTTGCTGAATTACTTCAGCAGGTAGAATACTAGGACCTGCAGAAAAATTATGTACTTTTTTCATGCAGTAAAGGTAAGGCCAATCTTAAAGACCGAGCAACACTTCTTCAGCGGTTTTTCCACCAAAAATCATGCGCTCCGGATTCTCTAACATTTCCTTAATCTTCACCAAGAAACCTACACTCTCTCTTCCATCGATGATACGATGATCGTAACTTAGGGCTAGATACATCACAGGACGAATAACAACTTGACCCTTTTCTGCAATCGGGCGCTCCACAATATTGTGCATGCCCAGAATAGCGCTTTGAGGAGGATTAATAATTGGCGTTGACAACATTGATCCAAACACACCACCATTGGTGATTGTAAAAGTTCCACCGGCCATATCATCCACCGTAATTTTTCCATCACGTGCCTTCTTGGCAAGACCACCAATGGCCTTTTCAATTTCAGCCAAACTCAGGCTCTCCGCATTGCGCACAATAGGAACCATTAGTCCTTTGGGAGTACTTACAGCGATGCCGACATCACAAAAATCATGGAAAACAATTTCTCCATTTTCAATGCGTGCATTCACCGCAGGGAAATGATAGGCAGCCTCGCAAACCGCCTTCGTAAAAAATGACATGAATCCTAAACCCACACCATGCTTTTCTTTGAAGACGTCTTTGTATTTGGCACGCAAATCCATTACGGGTTGCATATTGACCTCATTAAAAGTGGTCAACATGGCTGTTGTATTTTTTACCGAAACCAATCGCTCAGAAATCTTCTTTCTTAGGTTGGTCATTTTCTCTCTACGCTCATTGCGTGTTCCGCCGCGTTGAGGAATTGAATTATGCGATATTCCTCCGCTCAGAGCCGCTAATACATCATTCTTGGTAATTCTTCCACCAGGTCCAGAGCCCACAACTTGTGAGGGTTGCACATTATTTTCTGCCATTATTTTGGCAGCAACTGGAGAAGGATGACCTGCAGCAGGATGATTAGAAGCAACAGGCATTGGATTGGGCGCTGGAGCAGCAATTGGAGCTGCCTCCACTTTTACCGGAGCTTCAACGGGTGCTGCGGATGCGGTTGCACCTGCAGGGGCAGTTGCCGAGGTATCAATCAAACAAGCCACTCCACCAACAGCTACTGTATCACCTGCTTGAGCTACAATAGTGATGGCACCTGACATCTCGGCCGCCAATTCCAACGTTGCCTTATCTGAATCTACTTCAGCAATTACTTGATCTTTGGTAACATAATCACCATCTTTAACCAACCAATTGGCGATAATAACTTCGCTAATACTCTCACCTGGAGAGGGAACTTTCATTTCAATTTTTGACATCACTGTTCAGATAAAGACAACTTAAGTATTCGGTTGCGAATTTGCACCGAAAATTCATTGCTTCGTCGAAAAAAAGCCAATAATTACGAACTTTCGACAATGAATTATTGGATAGTCTTTATTGGCGGTGGACTAGGTGCATTACTGCGATTTGCCATTGGTCAAATGAATTTCTTTCACCTTAAGAGTATTTGGTCAAGCACTTTGATTGCCAATCTTTTGGCTAGCCTTATCATTGGGGTAATTAGCGCATTGAACAACAGCGGAAAACTGAACATAAGTCCTGGCACATGGCTGTTGTTAGCCACCGGTTTCTGTGGAGGGCTAAGTACATTTTCCTCTTTTAGCCTAGAGTTATATCAGTGGATTCAAAATGACAAATGGACGTTGGTTCTTGGTTACATCGCTATGAATGTCGTTCTTTGCACCGCCTTGATTGGAATATCATCTTGGCTCATTCAATCGAACCCATGAATAAACTTTTACATTATCAAACCCACAAGAATAGTAATCCAGATGCTGAATGGGTGATGTTCATTCACGGTGCAGGAGGTGGTACCGCAACTTGGAAAAAACAAATTCGCGACTTCGGTAGACATTTTCACTTGGTATTAGTTGATCTCCCAGGTCACGCCAAAAGCTCTCAAAGCTGCACTGAAATTCCCAAATATTCTTTTGAATTCATCTCTGAAAAAACATGGCAGATTGCCGACCATTTAGAAATCAAGCAAATCCACTTGGTGTCTGTTTCTCTTGGTAGCATTGTTTCTATGGTTATGAAAGAGCAGCAGCCTGAGCGAATTAAATCCATGGTTTTTGCAGGCCCTATTACCAGTCTTGATACTAAGTTAAGAATTGTGATGAAATCCGGATTGATGATTTCAGGAATCATAGGATTTAGAAATTTCTACAAACTCATGGCTAAAATTATCTTACCCAAGAAAAACCATGAAAGTGCGAGAAAGGTTTTTGTAAGAGAAGCCAATGCACTGACCGATGCTGAATATAAAAAATGGACGGCTATGTACGGTAAGCACTTGGACGCTACTTTGAAACGTGTATTTTCCATGGCCCCTGAAGTCCCCATTTTTCTGGTTGTTGGCACACAGGATCATTTCTTTTTAGCCACTACTAAAAAATACGCACAACTATTTCCTGGAAATATTCAACTGTCCATCATAGAGAATTGTGGACATTTGGTATCTCTCGAAAAAGAGGAGATCTTCAATGCGCAGTCCATCGATTATATACATTCTAAAAAATAAAAAAAAGTATCCGCAAAAAAAAGTCCCGATTTCTCGGGACTTTTTTATTGTTCATCTTTTTAGATTACTTCATCAATGTCAAAGTCTGCACTCCACTGGATGTGCGCTTCACAACCTGATAAATTCCGGCATTCAAGTTCTGCATATCGATCTCAACTTGGTTCAATCCGGTTACAGATACAACCATTTGTTGAGAAACCTTTTGACCAGCAACATTATACAATTCAATGGTATTCATCTCCGAAACAGCCGCATTCCATTGCAAAGTAGTTGAGGAATTAGCTGGATTGGGATAGACATTCATTACATCAACTACATCAATTTCATATATTGAATTTGGAATAGAAGAAACTACATTCAATGTAAATCCGTTTTGCTGTGTTCCACCTGGGAAAACACCTCCATTAGCATCTACTGTAAAGTTGACGCAAGCTGAATCAGAAGATCCATCAGCACAGAACATAGTTAAACACAATTCGTAAGTTCCTACCTCACTATATTGCCAAGTAGGGAAAGCTCCTGACATTGAACCACCATCACCAGTTGACCAAAGGTATTGGGCATTTGTACTAGGATCAGTTACGTTAACCACCCAAACAACAAAAGGAGTAGTTGTTCCATTCATCATTGAATCTGTAACCAGATAAATATTGGCATCACAAGTGCCACCCAAACAATCTTCATCAATCAATCCGTCACAATCGTTATCTACCCCATTTCCACATTCTTCAATTTCACCTGGATTTACCCATTGGTTATTGTCGTTGCAGTCTACTGAAGAATCATATCCATCACCATCGGCATCAACCAAATTCCCAAAGCAATATTCCATTTCAAACATCATAATCGTTCCCGGAATCCAGACTGTATTATCACAAACTTGCAAACCTTGGCAATTTGAGATACAAGCCCATACCATCATCTGCCCCATAACATTTCCGGTGACTGGGACTACTCCAACAAACCCACCGTTCGGATCAGATTGAACGACCATACTTCCAGAAATACCAGAAATAGAATCTACATAGAAAATGTTCACGTCAACAATACTATTGGCACCGTTAATCGTACCGCTAAAAGGTAAGCCCTGCGACCAAGATTGAATCCCCGCCATTAAGGCCAAAATAAGAATCGTAAATTTCAATTTCATAGATATAAGATTAGTTTTCAATTAGACCAAAAATAAGTTTATTCGTTGCTTTTGCTTCACATTTTAACACTACTACTGCGATAGTTTTTCCCATTCAGCAAACTTCTCATCTAATTCACTTTTCTTTCTCTGCAATTTCTCATTTTCCAATCGCACCAATTCATGATTCGTAAAATCTAAATTGGCCATTTCAGCCTCTATTTGCGCTATTTCTTTCTCTACTTTTTCAATGGCACCTTCTGCCTTAGCAATAGCTTGCTCTCGCTTCTTTTTTTCTTTTCCGCCATCATCAACAACTGCTGGTCCATTTGACTTGGCTTGAGATTGCGTTTCCTTTTTTACGGCATCGGCTTTTTCATACAAAGCGATACTCTCTGCCTTCTTCTCTTTCAAGAAATCTTGAACATCTCCTTTCCATTCCTTCAACCGATTGGGTAAAATCTCATAAACCGTATCTGTTAAACCTTTAAGAAAATCACGATCATGGGATACCAACAACAATGTGCCATCATACTGCTCCAATGCTTGCTTCAAAACTTCTTTAGAAACCAAATCCAAGTGATTGGTAGGTTCATCCATAACCAAAAAGTTATTGGGTTTCAAAAGAAGCTTACACAAGGCCAATCGTGCCTTTTCACCTCCACTCAAAACTTTAACCTTCTTATCTATCTCATCCTTACCGAAAAGAAACGCACCGAGCATTGCTCTAATTTGGGTTCTAATCTCCCCCACAGCTTCATCATCTATAGTTTGAAAGATGGTTTTCTCACCGTCCAATTCTTCCGCTTGATTCTGCGCATAATAACCCATCTGAATGGCATGCCCCCACTCAATTTCTCCTTCGTGCTGCAATTGATTTAAAATAATCTTCAATAATGTGGTCTTTCCTACACCGTTCTTACCCAATAATGCAATCTTCTCCCCACGATTAATCATGAATTCCAAATCTGAAAACAATCTCTTTTCGCCAAATGCCTTGCCCAATTGATGTCCCTTTAAAATAACTTTTCCAGCATGGGGCGCTGGTGGAAATCTCATATTCAATGATGTTGAATCGATGTCATCAACCTCTACCTTTTCTAGCTTATCCAGTTTTCGAATCAATGTTTGAGCAAAAGCTGCTTTGTCCTTTTTAGCACGAAACTTATTGATTAAAACCTGTGTTTTCTCGATATACTTCTGCTGATTGATTGCCGCACTTTCCGCCCTTTCAATTTCCTCCAATCGCTGTTCGATGTATTTGGAATAAGAAAATTTATAGTCGTAGGTTTTTCCTTTAGATATCTCAACTGTTCTTTTGGTTACCGCATCCAAAAATGCTCTATCATGCGATATCAAAACTATAGCTCCTTCATAATCCACCAAAAATTCTTCTAACCACTGAATACTTTCGATATCCAAGTGATTGGTAGGCTCATCGAGCAATAATAAATCTGGATTTCTAAGCAATAGTTTTCCCAACTGGACACGCATCTTCCATCCTCCGCTGAACTCAGAGATACTTCTTTCAAAATCATCTGATTTAAATCCCAAACCCAACAATACACGCTCAATCTTCTCATCCATTTTACTGGCATCCACCAAACTCAAGCGATGGCTAATATCTTCGATCTCCTCTATCTTATTGGCGTAATCATCGCTCGTATAATCTTCATGCACCGCAATGGCATCTATTAACTCATCCATCCGCGTTTGCAGTTCCAAGGTCTCAGAAAAAGCGGAAGCCGCCTCCTGACGCACAGTTACATCATCACGATGCTCCATTTCTTGAGCCAAATAACCAACTGTTGTACCTCGTGTCAGGCCAATGGATCCGGAAGTTGGATTTTGTATTCCTGCCAAAATTTTTAAGAGCGTTGATTTCCCTGCTCCGTTCTTGCCCACCAAACCCATTCGCTCACGCGGGCCGATAAATAATGTGATATTCTGAAATAGATCTCTTGATCCAAAGCTTACTGTTAAATTTCCAATGGTTACCATGCGGCTGCAAAAGTAGTGCTTGTAAAAAAGAAAAAGCCACCTTTCGGTGGCTTTTCTTATCTAAGTTTTATTAATAATGCCATAGATCGTGTTCGAACAAGAATAAATCTTCTTTGATTCGCTCACTTTCCAAAATCGCTTTCATTGGATCGCGATAATATTCTTCAATTCTTCTGTCGTATACGTTTTCCTCTTTTACAACAAATGCAGAGAACATACGCTTTTGGAATAAATCATCAAAAGTGATGGGCTGAGAAGTGTTGTGCAAGTTGAACACATCGGCATTTGCAAACAAATAGCGACATTCAGGGAAATACAACCAAAACAACTTTTCAACTGAAACGCCCGCTGCAGTTTTCTTTTCGGCTACTGGTGCAATTCCAATGATTCGAACATAACGCTCAGAACGTTGCTTGTCAAAAATCCAGTCTTCTTTCAATTCGTAGCGTAAAATTTTATCCGCTTCCAACTTGGTCTTGATGGTATCAGCAACGGTGCTTCCCATCAAATCCAACGAATCTTGGGTTGGGTCCGCTACAGACTTCAAAGGAACAATTTCAATGAAGTTCAATGCATCATCAACCTCTTCAGGAGACATGGGCATGGTAAACTCATCATCTGGCAACAACATTGCGTTTACTGGCTTATATGCCGTAATCTGGCCTTGGTTGATTCCATCCGCAATCAAATCAAACAAACATTTTCTGTCTTTAATCGGCTTTACCGGATAATACAGAGAATAGTTCATTTTTTGACGCAAGTCGATTTGCTCCCAAATACGGCGCTTCCACATCACATCCGCTTGACGCAAATGAGGGTAAGGAACTACGCGACGTGTAGGGTTATGTTCAGGAACATAAGCTCCATCCAACGCTGTTTGCGCTTGTGCAAACATGCTGGTAAGAACAGCGACCAATAAAACAACAATGTGCTTGTTCATAGTACTGAATTGATTAGTTTACTTTTAATACAATTGGAGCCAAACGACGTGATCCACCACCTGGACCTACAGCAGTGATGTTAGTCAAAGCTACAGTTGCACCTGGCTTCACGTTTTGCAACAATTGTTTCATTTCTGCTGTGAATTGGCTGTTACCTGACTTCTTCTCTACGGTTACAGAACCGGTATTGATAGTCAAGCTAAATCCAGTTACACTGTAGTTGATTCCTTCAAAGATGAATGATTGATCCAAAACAGCAGCAACCGTTCCGTTACTTATCAATTCACCACGAGAAATCGTATTGTCCATTGGTTTCTTACCTGCAAATACAGGGTCTGGACTTGGAACATTCTTCACTCGGAATTCTTTACTTCCCATGTTCTTGGTTTGACCATTTACGCTTGCGCTAACAGAAATCACCGCCTTTTTAACATTGGCATCTGGCTTTGCAATGTAGGCCGCACCACTCTTAGACAATTGACAACCTTGGCATGAAGGAGTAATCGTTCCGTTTACACCTGGAACAGAAACCTCGATAGGGTTATCCAAACCAGAATATAAAACGTTACACTTGGAAGCACTGATTACCGCCATTGGTTCCATCACGTAAAATGCTGGAATGATAAATGGGATGTACTCAGGCTTACCATTCTTCATGTATTCAATTTGCCCTTTGAATGCGTGCTCTCCAATGCTCATACCGCCAGTATTTCTCTTGAAGTGACACTTACCATTGTTATCAGACTCGGCCTCCGGTGATCCTCCTGCAGGGAATACAGTTGGTGTTGCTTCTGGATCACATTCTCCACCGATATAAATCTTTGATTTGCTCGAGCGGTTGAACGCGGCCAAAAATACGTCAGCTTCAAAATCACCACCTTTGATTACCGCACCATTCTTTGGAACTACAGCCACAGTAATATCAGAGAACTTCATATCGGTTGCGTTGATACCCTGAGCCAAAGCCATACAGACGTTGTTCTTGATATTCATTACGTCCGTCTCGATTTTCGTCATGCTCGCCAAAACAGCAACCAATGGCATGTGGAAGAAATTGTTCACTTCCCAAGTTTCCTCTTTGCCATCCTTGTCTAAGAAAGGACCATCAAAATTGAAAGTACCCTTGATAGCTTCCTGAAGATCTTCTGGAAGTGTAAATGCCGCAGCACCGCTATCCGCACGTTGAACATTAATCTTCAACAAACGTTCTTTAAATTCAATCAAATGCTTCTTCAAGTCCGTTGCAGAATAAGGATCCGCTCTCGGAGCTTCTGGAGCATGTCCAATCAACAATGAAGTATTGTTCTGGTTTTCGTCAGGTTTGGAGATAATCAATTTTCCATCTGCATTTTTTGCATCTGGTGCAATTGCTCTCTTGTTCTCTGGCTTCTCTAAAAATTCCTCGAACCCTTCACCCGTCTCATTTGCTTTCGCAGATGACGCCATTACGTGGGCTTTCATCAATTCGATGTAATCTATCAAATCATCAGCCCATTTGTCAACTTCACCAACTGCCTTTTGGAAAGGAACTGCTTTCGCTCCTTCAGGGCTTTTGTTGATTCCGTCGATTGTACGCTGTGATTTCTCTTCAAGGATGCTATTTGTTTTATTCAAACCATGATTGATTTGAATAAATGCATTCAATACATCCTTGGAAATATTCATCGCCAACAGGGCAGTCAATACCAGGTACATCATCCCGATCATCTTCTGCCGTGGGGTTTCTTTACCGCCTGCCATTCTAAAAAGTCTTTAAAAGATTTTTAATTCGTATTAATTTTCAGAATTACTGACGTGCAGTACCCATCGCGTTCAACATGTTTGCATAAACATTGTTCAACGACTTTAAGTTGTTAGCCAACTCAGAGATATTCTCTTTGTAACGTTTTGTATCTTCTACTGAATCAGACAAATTGGAAACCAAATTATGCATATCAGCATACAATGCACGTGTTTGAGCCATCTCAGACAATTGCAATTCATACATGTTATTCAAAGCAGCTAAATTCTCAGACATTTTAGCCAAATGTGCACCAGTGGAAGCTCCGCTTTGCGCTTGCTCAGCCATACCTGTTAAGCTCTCTGAAACTTGAGCATAGGTGTCAGCCAATGAAGAAACCTTTCCTGAAGCTGTGCGCAATGAAGTCGCATAGTCAGATGCCGCAGCAGCAGCATCAGCTGTTTCACCAAGTTGCTTAGCGTTTTGAGAGAAGGTTCTCATTCCTTCGCCCAAACTCGCGATTAATTCTGGATCAACTTTAGCTTCATCCAACATTTTATCCAAAGCTTGTGACATAGAACCTCCCGCAGAACCTGAACCTGATCCGCCTCCAACAATCTTCCCCTTGTTACTTTCTTTCAAACTTTTCTTGCCTTCCTCTGGTAATGCCAATTCTGGGTATACCAAAGACCAATCTGGATCTTCATGCAAAGGTTCAAATGCTGAGAATATGAAAATCAACGCCTCTGCCGATAAACCGATGATCAAAAACAAAGAAGCTCCTGGCCAGTGCTCAATCTTAAACATCGCACCGATAATTACTACCGCAGCTCCCAATCCATACAATTTAGACATAAAGTTCTTCCACGCCTTACTTCCTGGTTTCATAATTTTCTTTTTAAAAGGTTTTTTTTGTTTGTTGTTGTTTTTTTTATTATTCCATCTCCATTGGTGCGTTGAACTCACCATCTGCAGCTGATTTTCCTCTTCCTAGGTAACTCATCACGCAACGGAATCCTATGTAAGATTTTGCCGTATCCTGATACTCGTATGAGCGAGTTCCAGTTTGGATGAAATATCCGATATCTTTCCAACTTCCTCCGCGAATTACCTTACGCTTTAATGAGGGGGGATCATGTGTTGCTGCGCGATATTGATACTCCGGACTTAAGTCATGAGAGAACTCATAAACGCTCTCGTCGTAGGCTGTGTTGGTCCACTCTGAAACGTTACCAGCCATATTGAACAAGCCATAATCGTTCGGAGAATATGAGTAAATAGGAACTGTATGACAACCATTGTCCTCTACATAGTCACCACGCATCGGCTTGAAATTAGCCAAAGGACATCCCAAGTAGTTACGTGTGTATGGACCTCCCCATGGATATGGAGATAATTCCAAACCACCGCGAGATGCATACTCCCACTCTGCCTCTGAAGGCAATCGGAATCTTTGGATATAAGACATGCCATTCTTGTGACGGAAATCATTCATGATTTGAGTTCTCCAAGCACAGAAAGCTTGACACTGTCCCCATGATACACCCACTACTGGATAATCATCATATGCTGGATGCCAGAAGTAATTCTCAGTTAAGGGCTCGTTGAATCCATAAGTGAAATCATGCACCCAAACCAAGGTATCCGGATAAACCCAAACATCTTCCTCAATGATAAACTTACTTCTGTCGTTGTGACCTTTGTATGAGAAAAGCTGATCCAATTGGTTAGCCTGGCTGAATTCATCTTTACCTGCTTTTCTTGAAGCTGATTGCAAATCAATCCACCAGTAACGATACTTTAATTTACGAGAATCAATTTCCCAACGATCATAGAATTTTTCAGCGCCTTGCAAGTAAAAACCATCAAAAATCACATCGAAAACTTCTTCGTTACTTAGGTCAATTGGTTCTTCCCAATTCAAAGTATACCCTTTGTTTACAAAACGCTCAAATTCCTTTCCGTCTTCGCGCTCTTTAGCTGAATAGCCTTCAATGTCTGCTTGAGCCAAGGCATCCAACATCAAAGAGTCTTTCACCCAATAGACAAACTGGCGATACTCATTGTTTGAGATCTCTGTTTGATCAATGTAGAAAGCTGGAATCGTTACGGTCTTTGCACGATTGTTCAATGCGTAAGGCACGTCTTGATCACTAGGACCCATCGTGTAAGAACCGAAATGAATATAATTCATTCCATAAGGATTGGCTTGGTACCATTCATCTCTCGGATAAACACCTACCAATTCTCCACCTGCTGGAGCATAACAACCGTAAAGAGCTACGGCAATTAAGAAATACAAAAATGACTTTTTCATGATTTCCTTTTTTAAATTCTCTCCCCCACTATTCTTCTTGAGCAAATATTTCCAACGCAATAATAACACATTTTGTTTCAATTCCATTCAAATTAGTACAAGAAACGAGGATTGACATGGTATGTCTTCTGTGGTTCCTTTGAAATATTGAATAAATATGAAACGAACACTTCGTGTGACCCAGTGCTGTACTGACGCACATCTGAAGTGGTCAAATCGTAACTATATCCAATACGGAAAGTTTGATTGAATGTTGTACGACCTGAAACTTTTTCAGCAAATACTTTTTGGAATCCCATCATGGGTGCAATGGCATCACCTAATCTGTAACTTAAACCACCCCACAACATATTTTTCCAAAGAACATTGGCATTCAAATCAACTGCTGGCGATGCTTTCAAATCTGTTTTCATCATCAAGTTTGAACGCAAAACCAAATCTGTGTTTAATGGATGATTGTGTCCTCCAACGATGTACATGTGGCGCGCCATCTGGTAGTTTAAATCCTCCAAATCTGACGCTGTTAAATGTGTCATGGATACACCAAAATAATATTTATCTGGTCTGTAGAAAGTAGCTCCTAGCGCCATATCAAAAGCTGTAGAACTTTGTGGATTTAACAGGCCATTGTCTCCCAACAAAAGTGGATCGTTTTGATCGATGTAAACCCATTGGTTATTCAAACTTTTGTTTAGCATTCCAAATTGCAATCCCATGCTGATGCGATTGGCACCCAAAGTGTGATGGTAAGCTAGATTGGCACGAAACATTGTATTGTTTTCATTACCCAATGTCTCACTAATTGTTGAAATACCAAACCCAATCATGTGGTCCCCAACCGGAGCGTATCCATGGTAGTTAAACAAAGATGTTACCGGACTCTTGGCAAAACCCGTCCACTGGTTGCGGTAGAACAAAGTCAAATTGTGCATCTTGTCTGACCCCGCAAACGCCGGATTGAAAGACACTCTGTCAAACATCCAGTTGGTCAACTGTGGGTCCTGCTGCGCACTCGCCTTCCAGCTAATGATAACTGCAAATAATACAACAAAAGTAATTCTCATTTTCATAACTTATGTGCTCTACTTAGTTCGAGTTCGGCTACGTAGAATTGCTAAATTAGAAAATTTTATTCACAATACAAAAAAAAAGCAAAAAAAGGTGCTCAAACGACCTTTGTTCCTTGGATTTGAATGATCTAGGTCAGACTAACTTCTGAAAGGTTTTCCACCATCTATCCGGCATTTCCTGTCTCAGCGCTGTTTCATAGTCATCATAACTACATGGCACAAGATGGTGTCTCTCATACTTTTCCTTGGTTCCCGCAGGATATGGAACATCCATCCACCAACGATCTGTTAGTGGGCTTTTATAAAAAACCAATTCATCACCGCTATCATCCATCAAAACGGAATAACGGGTGTAATCCATATAATCCGCTTTGGGGAAATCTCCTCTCCTGTACAAGAAACCCTCAACGAAACACCAAATACATTGCGCCAAAAGTCCGCTCGATTGTTCTCTAATGTCAAAAATTGGATTGTACTCGTAGAAACCAATGGAAGTGAGCTTATCGCTCATACCCGCATATCGGCTAATTTGAGCCAGTTCATTTCCATACAATCCATTGGCCGATGGGTTAGACACCCCTGGGAACTCAGACTGTCGGACACTGGACATATCAATGGAAATTATGTCGGCATTTCGAACTACTGGCTCTACTACCCGAATATCGCCCTGAATTTCGCCAAGTCGCGTTGCTTCAAAATACATTTTTTCCATCAACACGACCAAGTCCTTTTCCGTGAGATAACGCTGATGACCCAGATTGGAGAAGTTGAATAAATAATTGGGTTTATGCAGTACTATTTTATTCAAATAGCCCGATGCTGAATCGTCATCATGACTAGTTGCAAAATCCAATTGTCTGTCTACCGTTACCAAATTAACCGTTTGCTCCAAATTCTCATAAGCCAGATAATTGGCAAACGTGATATCCTGCGTTCCTCCAATGATTATGGGCACAATCTCTTTTTTGATGAGAAATTCACAGATGGTTCTTACCGCATAAAGCGTATCCTCTATTTCACTTCCTTCCTTGACGTTGCCTAAATCGATGATTCCTGGAATTTCATCCCATTTGGTTAACTCGTAAAATTTCTTTCTCACTTCGTCTGGAGCCTGTGAGGCGCCCTGATTGGTATTAGACCTTCTATCCTCTTCCACGCCCAATAAGGCCATTTTATAAGTACTCCAATCACACTCATCTTGCTCATGGAAAAAGGCAACGTCATGAATCAAAGAAGACTCAGAAAAACTTGATTTATCTTTTTCCAAGATCTGAGAGGGGGAGAGAAATACTGAAAAATCCATTGCTCGAAATTAAAAAGCGCCCTTAACGGGCGCCTTTATTTCGAAAAACATTATCAACACATGATTGCTCAAGACCTATTTCTTGGCGGACTTTTTAGCAGTACTTTTTTTAGTGGCAGCCTTCTTGGGAGCGGCTTTCTTGGGTGCCGCCTTGGATGCTCCTTTTTTAGCTGCGCTCTTTTTACCACTGGGCTTAGTTTCTGACATGATAACAAGAATCCTTTCCAAGGTCAATGCAGCCGCATCTTCCCCTTTGGGAATTTTGTAATTGTCTGAATCCGCCTTGATGTAAGGACCAAATCTTCCTTTGATCACTTGAATTTCAGGTCGCTCTTCAAACGACTTGATCAAATTGGCATTTACCCCGTTAATCTTATCCTCAACCAACTGAATTGCTCTGTCCAATTCAATGGTGTGTGGATCATCGCCTTCTTTGGTTCTCAACGAAGCAAAGGTCTTGTCCCATTTGACATAAGGACCAAATCTACCCAAACCAACTGCTATATTTTTTCCATTCCACTCACCCAATACTTTGGGGAAAGAGAACAATTTCATGGCCTCTTCCAATGAAATACTTGATATGCTTTGGTCTGGACGCAACGAAGCAAATTTCTTCTCCTCATCGTCAGATGCACCAATTTGAATAATGGGTCCAAATCTTCCGATACGGGCTATCACAGGCTTACCCGTTGCTGGATCAGTACCTAGTTCTCGCTCACCTGAAGCACGTGATGCGCTTTCAATGGTAGATTGCACTGTTTGATGAAATGGAGAGTAAAACTTGCGCAACATATCCCTCCAATCCAATCTTCCTTCAGCGATGATATCAAACTCCTCCTCAACATTGGCAGTGAAACTGTAATCCAAAATCGTAGGGAAATAATTCACCAAAAAGTCATTCACAACAACGCCGATATCCGTTGGGAAAAGTTTTCCTTTATCCGCTCCGGTTCGCTCAGTTTTTACTTCTGATTTAATTTCATTTCCCGAAAGAGTAATCACCTCATAGCTCCTCAGAACTCCATCCAACTCTTTCTTTTCAACGTAACCACGCTGCTGAATAGTGGAGATGGTGGGTGCGTATGTAGATGGTCGTCCGATACCCAACTCTTCTAATTTCTTTACCAAACTAGCTTCAGAATAACGACTTGGTTTTTGTGTGAAACGCTGAATAGCTGTCATCTCTTTGCGGATCAATACCTGACCTATTCGCAATGGAGGCAACATGCCTTCATCATTCTCCTCGCTCAAATCATCTTCTGTCGACTCGATATACAATTTCAAGAATCCATCAAACTTGATAACCTCTCCTTTGGCCACCAAGACCTCAGGTGTTGTCGAAATAGCAATGGTTGCCGTAGTTCTTTCCAACTCTGCATCCGCCATTTGACTGGCCATGGTGCGTTTCCATATCAAATCGTATAACTTCTTCTCACGTTCGTCCCCTCCCGCTGTTCTTACGCTCATATCGGTTGGACGTATAGCTTCGTGAGCCTCTTGCGCTCCTTTTGATTTGGAGTTGAACTGACGCGTTTTTGAATATTGGGGACCGAAAGTTTTTGAAATTTCATCTTTAGCAGCTTGCAATGCAAATTCCGATAAATTCACACTGTCCGTTCTCATGTATGTAATCTTTCCCGCCTCGTATAATTTCTGCGCCAAGCTCATTGTTCCAGATACGCTAAAACCCAATTTCCTTGAAGCATCCTGTTGCAATGTTGATGTCGTGAAAGGCGCGGCTGGCGTGCGCTTAGACGGCTTAGTCTCCAAATTAGAAACTGTAAAAGTTGCATCTTTGCACAACTGAATAAATGTCATTGCATCCACTGAAGTGCTGATGCGTTTACTTAATTCAGCCTTCAGGTTAGATCCGTCCGCATCGAACAAGCCACGCACATTATAAAATGGAGTAGATTCAAATGCCTCAATTTCTTTTTCTCGATCCGCAATTATTCTAACAGCGACACTCTGCACACGACCCGCACTTAAACTTGGTCTAACCTTTTTCCACAAAACTGGAGAGAGTTCAAAACCCACCAATCGATCTAGGATACGACGGGCTTGCTGAGCATTTACTAAATCAATATCCACCTTTCTTGGATTGTCGATGGCGTTCAAAATGGCCTTCTTGGTAATTTCATGAAAAACAATTCGCTTGGTCTTGCTTTCAGGAATTCCAAGAGCCTCCATCAAATGCCATGAAATGGCTTCTCCTTCGCGGTCCTCATCCGTTGCTAGCCACACTACTTCTGCTTTGGTTGCCAATTTTTTGAGCTCTCGAACCATGTCCTTTTTATCATCCGTCACCTCATAAGCAGGCTCAAAATCTTTGGTCATATCGATGGCCTGATCCTTCTTGGGAAGGTCTCTCACATGCCCCATACTCGACTTTACAATAAAGTCTTTTCCCAAATACCCTTCAATGGTTTTTGCCTTTGCAGGGGACTCCACGATCACCAAATTTTTACTCA
>JACCDM010478980.1_pt1 | contig 23457 bp, 21 predicted proteins | sample 7445851 | NCBI WGS metagenome assembly JACCDM01 (sample SAMN15323438, study PRJNA562643) | freshwater metagenome | isolation source: river surface water | place: USA:Blue River Watershed | collected 2017-08-16
ATTCAGTAAAAGACAGAATGGCGGTGAAAATGATTGAGGATGCAGAGAAAGCTGGATTAATAAAACCTGGAGGAACCGTCATAGAAGGAACTTCAGGAAATACTGGTATGGGCTTAGCGTTGGCTTGCATCATAAAAGGCTACAAACTTATTTGCGTTTTGAATGATAAGCAATCCAAAGAGAAAATGGACATTCTAAGAGCGGTAGGGGCAGAGGTGGTGGTTTGTCCAACTGCTGTTGAGCCTTCCGATCCAAGATCTTATTACTCTGTGTCACGCAGATTAGCTACTGAAATCCCCAATTCTTGGTATGTAAATCAGTACGATAATTTATCGAATAGACAAGCGCATTACGAACAAACTGGTCCGGAAATTTGGGAACAAACCGAAGGAAAAGTGACGCATTTTGTTGTTGGAGTGGGAACGGGAGGTACTATTTCTGGTGTCGGAAAATATTTAAAAGAACAAAATCCGAATATTAAAATTTGGGGTATTGATACATATGGTTCAGTATTCAAAAAGTATAAAGAAACAGGAATTTTTGATGAAAACGAGATTTATCCATACATCACTGAAGGTATTGGTGAAGATATTCTTCCTGCAAATGTCGATTTTAATACGATTGATTTATTTGAAAAAGTTACCGATAAGGATGCCGCAGTTTACACGAGAAGGTTAGCCCGTGAAGAGGGAATTTTTGTCGGAAACTCTGCAGGAGCAGCGATCAAAGGAGTACTTCAATTGGCTGATCAATTAACAGAAAATGATGTGGTAGTGGTGTTGTTTCACGACCATGGTAGTCGTTATGTTGGTAAGATTTTCAACGACGAATGGATGAAGGAACGCGGTTTTTTAGAGGAAGAAATTTTGACAGCAGGAGATTTAGTTGCGAAACATGCCGACAAACCCTTGGTTTCATTGTACGCAGAAGAACTGGTTTCACACGCCATTGCCAAAATGAGAAATTTCAGTATTTCACAAATACCTGTAATGAAGGATGGGACTTTTGTAGGTTCTATCGATGATAGTCATTTATATGAATTATTAGTTGATGCGCCTGAATTACGGGATGCCGCTATTTCATCGGTAATGCGTCCTGCATTTCCAGTGGTGAACGTAAATACTCCAGTTGAGCAGCTGTGTAAGCTTATCAATAAAAACACACCGGCGGTTCTCGTAGAATTAGCTGAAGGAAAGTATCATATTGTTTCTCGTTACGACGTAATTTCGGCAATGTCGTAAGATGAAAGTCTTGGATCAAATGGGTCGTGAATTATTTTTTTCGACTCCTCCAAAGAGAATTATTTCACTTGTACCATCGATTAGTGAATTTATCATTGATATTGGGTTAGGTGATCAATTAGTGGGTATTACGAAGTTTTGTATTCATCCTAAAGAAGTTATAGACCAAAAAACAAAAGTAGGTGGCACAAAAAACTTGAATCTGAGTAACATTCGTTTGTTAAACCCCGATTTAATTATAGGGAATAAAGAAGAAAACGTTAAAGAACAGATTGAAGAGCTGGCAAGCGAATTCTCTGTTTGGATGAGTGATTGCAACACGTTCAATGAAGCTATTGACATGATGCGTGTTCTCGGAGAAATTACACACAAAAAAATAGAAGTTGAGAAATTGATTTTTGATATTGAATTATCATTCAGTAATCTGAATATTGGTAAAGGAAAGAGCTTCCTCTATTTTATTTGGAACGACCCCATGTACCTCGCCGGAAGAGGTACCTTTATTCATTCTATGTTAGAAAAAATCGGATTTAATAATGCCTGTGAAGAGGAACGTTATCCAGAATGGAAAGGTCAACTTCCAGATGTTGTTTTTTTAAGCTCTGAACCTTTCCCATTTAAAGAAAGTCATATGGAACATTTTGCTCGCTTATTCCCGAAAGCGCACATTAAATTAGTGGATGGAGAAATGTGTTCTTGGTACGGCAGCAGAATGAAATTGGCGGCCAGTTATTTTAAAAATTTCAACAACAGTCAATAAATATGTATAATTTCAAATTAATAAAACCTTTTATGAAAATCTATTTTGTTATTGTTTTTGGAATAATGATCGCGTCATCTTGTGTTAAGGAAAAGAAACCTAAAATTTACACACAACCCCTAATTTCTTCAAATATTTTCAGTGACAGTGCTATTATTGTAAGTTCTATTACACAAAATCAAAATATAGTAATAGCCTCTAAAGGTGTTGTATGGTCTACGTCTCCGAATCCAGATGCTTACTATTTTTACACTGGTATTACCACTGATGGTTTTGGTACGGGTTCTTTTGAAAGTCATTTATCTGGATTAGCCCCGAATACAACATATTATGCAAAAGCATATGCTGTTTTGAATTCAGGAATTACTGTATATGGAAATGAAATATCGTTTACTACATTATCTTCTTCTAATAGTTCAGGAGTATTAAATCCGAATTATATTTATGGTTCTGTAACAGATCAAGAAGGAAATTCCTACGCCACTATTATCATTGGAAGTCAAGAATGGATGGCAGAAAATTTAAAGGTAACCAAGTATCAAAATGGAGATCCAATACCAAATGTTACCTCAGAAATTCAATGGTCGAACTTATCATCAGGTGCATGGGTGAATTATGAAAATAATAGTTCTTATGATTCTCTATATGGTAAGTTATATAATTGGTATGCCGTTTCTGATTCAAGAAACGTGTGTCCATATGGATGGCATGTGCCTTCTGACGCAGAATGGACGCAAATGACTGATTTGTTAGGCGGCGAAAGTATAGCTGGAGGAAAAATGAAAAGTACCTCATTATTATGGTCAACGCCGAATACAGGGGCAACTAATTTAAGTGGGTTATCGCTATTGCCGGGTGGCGCAAGATATTCCAATGGATTTGGCTATATGGGAACATTTGGAGATTGGTGGAGTACCACTGAATATGATTTTGGAACTTCTATAGATAGAAATTTAAGTTATGTCACTGAAAGCGCTGATAAATATGCCCGAAATAAAACAGATGGATTTTCAGTTCGATGTGTGAAAAACTAGAATTACTTTTAAATTTATTCTTAGTCAATATTCATCCAAGAGCCACCGACCGCGATTACATTTTCCAATGCTAAGTAATCTAGATAGTCGTTTTCTTTGATGCTTCCAGTTGGACAAAATCGTATATTTGGAAATACTTGTCCGAAAGTTTTCAATGCGGGAATGCCGCCGTATAGATTGGCTGGAAAAAACTTAAATGTATCCCACCCAAATTGTAAGCCTTGAATTATATCCGAAGGTGTCGCAACCCCGGGAATAAATGGAATTAAACTTTGTTCAAGGTAGGGGGCTAATTCTTTGCAAATACCAGGACTCACCATAAAGTCAACTCCTAAATCTGAAACTTGCTGTATTTGATTTCGAGTGGTAATGGTTCCTACGCCAATTTGAAATATTGAACCATAGTTTTTTTTAGCATATCCTATGGCTTCAAGGGCAAAAGAAGTTCGAAGCGTAATTTCCATGCAGTTAATTTCCAATTGCGTAAGTTTATCAACAGTACGATCAACCTCAGTTGCATTGTTGAAAGTTACCACAGGTATTACATTATTTTTTGCTAATATGTCTCGAATTCCGTTTTGATTCATTTCTTAGTGTATTTATGACACAAAGTTATATTAAATTACTAAAACAACAACAGTAGGATCGAAAGGATCTAACTCGTTGAGAAACAACTGAAGTTTTTCGTAGATTTTACCATCAGCGCAAAAATGAAAGAAATTAAGTTCTCGTTCTTGAAGATTACCATTTGGAAAAAAACGTTCTTTTTGTTTTTCAATCCATTTTAGTTGATCTTCATGTTTCTGTTTTACCGATCGTTTTAACTTTTGCTCAATTTGTACGACTTGCTTTTCAATTTTCACAACTTCAGAAACAATCCATTTTTCTAATTCTTTCCCCGCTTCCTTTCCGATTGTTATTAATTCTTCTTGCATTTTAGAGAACGTTTCGCTTACCGATTGAAAAGAAATTTCTTCTTTCATTTTTTGTTCAGTATACATGCGAATTAGCTGATCAGAAGGCTTGAAAAAATCACTTAATGTAAACCCTAGTTCATACCATTTTACTTCAGTTTTTTCGTCAATAACCTGAAAGCTCTTGCGCATCTGAAGAATTGGAAAGGTCACATTACACGCATCAAATACTTTTTTTAGTTGCATCCAATAAGAAAGTTCGCCTGCACCGCCAACATATGCGATATTGGGCAAAATAAGTTCTTGGTAGACGGGTCTCAACACAACATTAGGAGAACAATATTCGGGATTCTCGCTAAACTCAATAACGAGTTCCTGAAATGTGTAAAATTTATCTCCGACGGTAAAACCATTATTTTTAGGAATAATTCGATGGCGTTTTCCTTTACAGAGGTGAAATAAATTAACCTCACGCGGATGAATTTGTTGGTGGAATCCTTCCTCTTGAAGCACTTTATTTGTTTCATTTACCGCTTGAAAAGAAAATTGTGTTTTCAACTCTCTTTCGGCAATAGGGATAAATTGTTTTTTTAATGTACTGTCTTGTGCATTTAACACAACTAATTCAAATTCATGAAACAGTTGAGTGACAAAGTCGAAAACAAAATCAGCGTATTTTTTTTGATTTTTCAGCTGAATGATCTCCTTCATTTCACCAGATGTTTCAGCTCTAAACAATTGGATTAACTTTTCTGCTGCTTCGCTTAATCCATCTATTGGTAAATCACCAACTGCTCCTTCCGCGCTAGTATTCCAATGAATAGTTTGATTAAAAAGGTTTAAAGAACGAATTTCTTCTATATCGTGATCTTCACTTGCCATCCAGTAAACTGGAACAAAATCATAATAGGGATACGATTCTTTTAGTTTACGAGCTAATTGAATGGTGTGTAGGATTTTGTATACAAAATAACTGGGACCTGAGAATAAACACAATTGGTGACCAGTGGTAACGGTGAATGTAGTTGATTTAGTTAGTAAATCAATGGACGATTGTGCTTTTGGAAGTTGTTTTTTGCTGTAATCTCTTTTTAAAACATGATGCAATTCAAGTCGCTGTTGATCTGTAAATTGAGATTTCTTGAGCTCTATTTGATTTTCAAAAGTTGAAAGTTTATCCAGGTTTCCTAGAAATTTAGATAATTTATGTTGTTCTTCCGAAAGCAAAATTTGCTGTGGACTAAATGCATTAATTTCTTTCTTTGATAAATGGAAAACCTTCATAATAAAAAAGTCGGGCTACGCACCCGACTGTAAAGTTAAGGAATATTAGTCGTTAATGTTTTGCAGCTAAATAGCGTTCAGCATCTAATGCGGCCATGCAACCAGTTCCTGCAGCTGTAATTGCTTGTCTATATGTTCTGTCGGCAGCGTCACCCGCTACAAATACACCAGGAACATTTGTCTGACTAGTTCCAGGTTGTTCGTATTTTATGTACCCCGTTTCATCTAAATTGATAAAGTCTTTAAAGATTTCAGTATTTGGTTGGTGTCCGATTGCTACAAAAAATCCTGTGCAAGGAATCGTTTGCTCTTCGTTGCTTGCGCGATTTATTACTTTCGCTCCAGTTACCACATTGCCATCTCCTAATACTTCTAGCGTTTCTGTATTGAAAAGTATGTTAATATTCGAAGTGTTTTTAACTCTATCTGCCATGATTTTCGAAGCTCGAAACTCGTCTCTTCTGACTAACATTGTCACTTTCGTACATAACTTAGAGAGATAATGAGCCTCTTCACAAGCAGAGTCTCCGGCACCTACGATAACCACTTCTTGTCCTCGGTAAAAAAATCCGTCACAGACTGCACAAGCTGAAACTCCACCTCCGTTCGATAAATACTTTTGCTCACTTTCGAGTCCAAGGTATTTTGCACTTGCTCCAGTTGATATGATAACTGTTTCTGCGTGAATTTCATGACCGTCCTCAGTCCAACATTTGTGAATTTCACCTGAAAAATCTACTTTAGTAATGAAACCGAAGCGTATGTCAGCTTCAAATCTTTTGGCTTGGGCTTCAAGCTCCATCATCATTTCCGGACCTGTAATTCCATTAGGATAACCAGGGAAATTTTCCACCTCGTTTGTTGTTGTCAATTGACCTCCAGGTTGCATACCTTGATAAAGAACAGGTTTCATATCCGCTCTGGCAGCATATATTGCAGCTGTATATCCAGCGGGTCCTGATCCTATGATTAAACATTGTACTTTTTCCATGTGTGAGTATTTTTTGTTTGAATGAACAACAAAAATAGCTTTTTGTTAGCGAATACATTAAAAAAGTTATTGACGAAAATTAGGAAATTATACTCAAGAAATGAGTAAATTCGTGACTCAATAAAAGAAACACATGAAATTCAAGTTTTTACTATTAGCTCAATTCGTATATTGCGGAGTTGCCTTCTCTCAGGCGAAACCAAAAGCTCCAATAAATTGGTACTTAAACGATCCAAAAGATTCGAAAATTTACGGAGTTGGTGCTGATAAAGCATACAAGCTTTTAGAGGGAAAAAGTGCTAAAGAGGTGATAGTTGCGGTTATTGATAGCGGAGTAGAAACGGATCATCCAGATTTGAAAGATGTTATTTGGACTAATCCGGCTGAAATTCCTAACAACGGCATCGACGACGATAAAAATGGATATGTTGACGATGTACACGGTTGGTCTTTTTTGGGAGGACCTGGCGGTGATATAGATGCCGAAGCCTTGGAATTAGCGAGAATGTACAGAGTAGAAAAACGCTATTTTGGTGATAAAAAAGAAAACGAGATTTCTTCCTCAGACAAGGAACGATTTGCTAAATACCAAAAAATTAAACAAGATTTTGAAAAAGAGAAAGCCAAAACTGAACAGCAATTTGCTCAATTAAGTGTTTTATCGAATTACATGGAAAATGTCAAAGCTGTTTCAAATGGGGTTTTCTCCAAAAAAACAAATAAAGCATACGTTCCGAAAGATGACAATGAGAAAAGAATTAAGAAAAGGGTAGGAGGGATTCTATTGGTTTACCCAGCAAGTGAATTAGACAATCAAATTACAGGAGCGGTAAAAAGTATGGCTAGTCAGATTAAAATGAATTCAATGGATGCCGATTCCGTAAGAAAAGCAATTGTAGGTGATAACCCTTATGACATGACGGAGCGTTTTTATGGTTGCAATCGATATGAAGGTCCGGACGCAATGCATGGGACTCATGTCTCCGGCATAATAGCTGCTAAAAGAGGAAACGGAATTGGAATTGATGGCATAGCTTCCAACGCAAAAATAATGGTATTGAGAGCCGTTCCTAATGGTGATGAGCGCGATAAAGACATTGCCAATGCCATCCGTTACGCAGCGGATAATGGAGCAAAGGTTATAAATATGTCTTTCGGAAAATATTATACTCCGAACAAATCGATTGTGGATGAGGCTATTCAATACGCCGCTTCCAAAGATGTTTTATTGGTTCATGCTGCTGGAAATGACGCTAAAAATAAGGATGTTGAAGATTCTTACCCAACCCGCTTATTGAACAATGGAACAAAAGCAAAAAATTGGTTAGAAATTGGTGCGAGTAGTTCAAAGTCTGCTTCGAAGTTACTTGCAGACTTTTCAAATTACGGTGCAACTACTGTTGATGTTTTTGCTCCGGGTGTTGATATTTATTCAACAGTACCTGATGGGAAATATGAAGATGCATCCGGTACGAGTATGGCATGTCCTGCCACTGCAGGTGTTGCTGCACTTATTAGAGGTTATTTTCCTGAGCTTAGTGCTGAAGAAGTTGCTTCTGTAATCATGAAAACAGCAGAGCCTTACAGTAAGGCAATTTCAATTCCTGGCAAGAAAAAAGGTGAAGCAAAAGGCAATATGAGTCAAGTATGTATTACCGGTTCTTTTGTTAATGCTGCCAATGCGGTAACCTACTTGCTAAAGAAATAAATAATTCCTTAAATGTCAGGATTTGACCATCCTTTATTGATAGCTGTATTTGTTGCGGTTATTTTGCTTATGCTTTTTCTTGATTTGGGAGTTTTTAATAAAAAATCTCATTCCATTTCAAATAAGGAAGCTTTAACTTGGACCATTGTATGGATTTCCTTGGCCATGTTATTTAGCGGATTTATTTATGTTCAAGAAGGATTTGAAAAATTTGCCCAATTTCAATCAGCCTATTGGATTGAAGAAGCATTGTCGATAGATAATCTGTTTGTTTTTATTTTAGTGTTTAATTTTTTTAAACTTAAAGATGAACTTCAACACAAGGTTTTGTTTTGGGGCATCATTGGCGCAATAGTATTTAGAGCGCTCTTCATATTTTCTGGTGTTGAACTCATTAAGCTTTCCTATTTACCAGCGATAAATGTAGGTGGCATGTGGTTGGAAATAAATCTTATTTTAACAATTTTCGGGTTCTTTTTGATTTGGGCGGGCGTGAAGTCTGCTTTACCAAAAGACGAACATGCGAACGATGATTTTGGAAAATCTTTTGGGGCTCGAATGATCAGAAAATTCATACCTATTTCCAATCATTATTACGAGGACAAGTTTATCATTAAACACAAAAACTATAGATTTGGCACTCGTTTATTGCTGGTCTTAGCCGTTGTAGAATCTACAGATTTAATTTTCGCGATAGACTCAATACCTGCCATTTTCGCAATTGCACCCGATGATCCTTTTATACTCTATATGTCCAATATTTTCGCAATACTTGGATTGCGATCAATGTATTTTTTATTAGCCAATTCAATTGATAAATTCTCTAAACTTAAATATGGTTTAGCCATTATTTTGACATTTATAGGATGTAAAATGGTGTTTGCTCCAATTTACCATGTTGGTTCAACATTATCGCTTTTGATTGTAGTAGGTGTTTTGGCGACTTCGGTGATAATTTCGTTACTTACCGCTCCTAAAGAATAAAACTAGCTCCTTCTTCACTAGAAGAAACTAATTTTCTAGCGTTCACAAATAATTCTCTTCCGTAATGAATGGCGAAATTTGACTTAGTGCTCGGAGTTCTACTTTCTAGATTATTAGTCAAACAAATCAATTCTCCCTTTTTAGCGTCAAGTCTTAGTAAATCTCCGGTTTGAATTTTTGAAATGGCACCTCCATCATGAGCTTCTGGAGTCAAGTGAATTGCTGCAGGAACCTTTCCTGAGGCTCCGGACATTCTACCGTCGGTAACAAGAGCAACTTTAAACCCTTTTTTCTGCAGCACAGTAAGTGTTGGGGTTAATTGATGAAGTTCGGGCATTCCATTTTGTTTTGGACCTTGAAAAGGAAGCACAGCAATGAAATCTTTATTTAGTTCACCTTTCTTGAATGCAATTAGCAAATCTTCTTGCTCGTTGAATACTATGGCTGGAGCTTCTACGATTAAATGTTCATCTGATACCGCAGCGGTTTTTATTACCGATCTACCTATGTTTCCTTTTAAAATTTTAATACCACCATCTTTGGAAAATGGATCCGATACTGGACGAATAATGGAACTGTTTAGGCTATCTTTCGCGCCTTCTCTCCAAACGAGTTCTCCATTTTGTAAAAAAGGTTCTTTTGTGTATGCGCTTAGGCCATTTCCAATAATGGTCATGACATCCTCGTGTAAAAGTCCATTTTCAAGCAAAGTATGCATCACAAAGCCCATTCCACCGCTAGCATGAAAATGGTTTACATCCGCAGCACCATTGGGATACATGCGCGTTAACAAGGGGACAACATCTGATAGATCGGACATATCGTCCCAATTAATAATAATTCCCGCAGCACGTGCAATAGCAATTAAATGAATGGTATGATTCGTAGATCCACCTGTTGCCAGTAATCCAATGATTCCATTAACAATTACTTTTTCATTCAAAATTATTCCTACGGAGCGTTCTAAGCCTAATTTGGCATTTTCTTGAACTGTTTTTACAGCTTCCCGATTGAGTGCATCTCGAAGTGGAGTACCTGGATTCACAAAACTCGAACCTGGTAGGTGAAGTCCCATGATTTCCATGAGCATTTGATTGCTGTTTGCTGTTCCATAAAATGTACATGTTCCAGGTGAATGATAAGAATCAGATTCACCTTTCAACAATTCTGCCCTGCCAATTTTACCTTCTGCAAATTCTTGACGAATTCGTGCTTTTTCCTCATTGCTGATTCCACTTGGCATGGGACCGCCTGGAACAAAAACTGCAGGAAGATGTCCAAAGCGTAAGGCACCAATTAACAACCCTGGAACTATCTTATCGCAAATACCTAAACATAAAATCCCGTCAAACATACTATGTGAAAGTCCAACGGCAGTGGACATAGCTATAACATCTCTACTGAAAAGCGATAATTCCATTCCGGGTTGCCCTTGGGTTACGCCATCACACATGGCTGGTACAGCACCTGCAACCTGAGCAACTGCCCCAAATTCACGCGCATAGGTCCTTAATTTTTCTGGATAGTTTTCGTATACTTTGTGGGCGGAAAGCATGTCATTGTATGCAGTAATAATCCCGATGTTTTTCGCAACATTTTCCGCAAGTTTCTCCTTGTCGTTTTGTTCGCATCCAGCGAACGCATGCGCGAGATTCCCACAATGCATTTTATGTCTTGATACATCTGAATCTTTTGCGCTCTGTAATTGATTTAAAAAGGCAGTTCTCGTTTCTCTACTCCTTTCGACTATACGTTGCGTTATTTCGGTTATTCTTTTGTTCATATTAAAATGAAAGTTTTATGAATGTAGGCGTTAATTTTTGCAATCGGTAAGTGTTTTTTTTCAGCTTCTTCAAAAACATTGCGCTTTTTGTCTCCGGAAATCATAAGCACTACATGTGAACCACTTTTAATCATTTTTGGAGTACATGTTAGGCGTTTGTAGGGATACTTTGGTGCGTTTGTTATGGCAGTTAACATTTCAGTTTCAAAGGAAAGATCAGAATTGATGTCATCAGGAAAAATAGAGGCAGTATGGCCGTCTTCACCCATTCCGAGCAACAGATAATCCGATTGAAAATAATGTTCATACTTATTTTCCAAGGAATTCCAATTTGAAATAATATCAGCTGTTTGAAAAACCATACCCAAAAGTGAGGCATTAGCAGCTTTATTTTTGAGTAAGTGAGTGTTGATCAATAGTTCATTAGAATTTTCATCTGTCGGATCCACAAAACGCTCATCCACAAGTCCTACTTGTATCGCATGCCAAGGTAAATCCAACTTAGACCACTTTTCATATAATTCTATTGGGCTAGAACCTCCAGAGAGTAGAATTTTCGCCTCTCCTTTTTTCTCAATTGCAGATTTTACAGTAGAAATGAAATCTTCTGTTATCTGTTCTAAAAATATTTTTTTATCCGATACCTCTTGAATCATTGTTCTTTCCATGTTTTGGTAATCCAACTTTCGTCTTCTCCTAAAATAAGATCTCCTGGTCCCCAAGATCCTGCTTCGTACAATATATTGGCCTGATTCACAGCTTTCCAACTCTCGGTAACCGATTCAATCCAAGTCCATGCTGCCTGAAGTTCGTCTTGACGCATAAATAAGGTTTGATTTCCTCGAATTACATCAATAATTAAGCGCTCATAGGCCTCAGGAAATCTATCTTTAAACGAATCACTATAATCAAGTTTTAGTGCTACGGGTTTGTAACGATATCCACCTGGACCTGGAACTTTTGTCATTTGAACAAGTTCAATTCTTTCTTCTGGTTGCAAGCGAATAATTAGTTTGTTGTTATTCAGTTTCTCTTTTGATGGAAAAATATTGTGACGAACCTCCTTGAAATTTATAACAATTTCAGAATAGCGTTTGATCATACGCTTACCTGTTCTTAGATAAAAAGGCACATTCTTCCAACGCCAATTATCCACATAAGCCTTGATTGCGACAAATGTTTCTGTTTTTGATTGATATTTCTCAATATCTTCTAAATATGAATTCACCTGTTCTCCTTTGATTGTTCCACGCGTATATTGTCCTTTAACAGTGTCTGTTTGCACTGATTTTTTAGTCAAAGGTCGGAGAGAACGAAGTACTTTTAATTTTTCATTTCGAACCTCATCCGCCTCAAGAACAGATGGTGGTTCCATGGCAACTAAGCAAAGAAGTTGAAGTAAATGATTTTGAACCATGTCTAGTAAGGCTCCGCTATTGTCATAATAGGCTGCTCGTTTTTCAACACCCAGACTTTCGGCAACAGTAATTTGAATGTTTTCAATATGTTCTGAATCCCACGCTCTTTCAAAAAGATTGTTGGCAAAGCGCAATACCATTAAATTTTGAACGGTTTCCTTACCTAAGTAATGATCGATGCGGTAGATTTGATGTTCTTTAAACGCCTCTGAGATCTCTTCATTAATAGCATTTGATGAGGCTAAACTATGACCTAAAGGTTTCTCTATCACAACCTTACTTTTCTCATTTACTAAACCTGAATCTTTTAGCGCTCTGGCAATTGGACCAAAGGCACTTGAAGGAGTTGAAAAATAATAGATATGCTGATAGTGAGGGTTTTCGTTCAGGACTTTCGACAAGTGAACGTAACTTTTCGCTTCCTGATTCTCAACTTGGATAAGTTCAATTTGATTCGCGAATTTCTCTATTTCCTCCACTTTTGTTTGGTCGCCTTCCGAAACTTTTAAGAACTTAATTAACTCTGTAGAGAACAAAGTTTTATTTGGTTCCTTTCGCGTAATTGCGATTATTTTAAAATCTTTTGAAAATTGACCATCCTGATGCCTATGAAAAAGGGCAGGGTATATTTTTCTTAGTGCTAAATCTCCATCACCTCCAAATACCACAATATGAAAGGAATCAAATTCTTCTATATTCTTATTTTTTTTGCTCATGTTGAATTGTATGTGTCAAAAATACACTAAGATATCTTCAATTACAATAAATTTATATAAATTTAGCAACTAATAGATGTTAAAAAGAAACTGAATTCATGCGAAAATTATTATTCCTACTTTATTTGGTTTGTTTTTTATTTACTCACAACCCTTGTAATGGACAAACTTTTGTGTTTGCACAATTAAATGGATCGCCAAATATTAATACCACAGGATGGAATTTGACAGGGAATGCTTATGCCGGCGATACAGGTGGTGATATTGATGCTAGCCCTAATGAATTGATCCTAACGAATGCCTCAGGAAATCAAAGTGGAGGGGTATTTTATGGAACGCCTATCAACCCATTGATTTGTTCCAAATGGACAGTGGAATTCGACTATAGAATTTGGGGTGGCAGCGCAGCTGATGGTTTAGCTTTTTGTTTTTTAGATGTCCCACCTACAGGATTTGTTAACGGGCAAGGTGTTGGGATCCCGGGTACTGCAAATGGATTAAAAGTTATAATCGATACTTGGGACAATGGTTGCGGTGTCAATCCAGAGCTACAAATTTTTAGTGGAGTCGGATATAATGAATGTATTGCAGGGATTGTGAAGCTAACAAACGCAGGAAATAACCTGAATTTTATTAGGAATAATTCATATCAACCAGTTAAAATTACTTATGTTAACGGTGCTGTAACATTGTTTATTAATAACATACAGTATTTAACAGCAAATTTTCCCATCAATTTTTCAGGTTATATGGGATTTACAGCGTCCACCGGAGGAGCTACAGATCAACATTCAGTAAGAAATGTGGTTATTTATACAGATCAGGCTTCTTCAAATGCAGGCAGTGATGTAATTTTTTGTACGGGACAAAACGCGCAAATTGGAACTGTAAACAATCCCGCAAACATTTACTCTTGGTCACCTGCCACTGGATTGAGTGCAACGAATATTTCCAATCCAACAGTTACACTTACGAATAATGGAAATACGCCTGTAACTCAAGTTTACACAGTAACTACATCACTAGCCAGTAGTCCCGGAGTTTGTCCAACGACTGATCAAGTGAATGTGACCGTTTATCCCCAACTTAATACAACTTTAAATGTTCCCATTTGCGAGGGTGATTCATATTCGTTTAATGGTCAAAACCTAACATCAGCGGGATCATATCAGGCGAACCTTTTATCTGTAAATGGATGTGATTCAATTGTTAATTTGAATTTATCGGTGAATCCAAATGTTAGCGTGAGTATTGATACTTCAATTTGTCAAGGTTCTAGTTTATTATTCGGTGGTCAGAATTTAATGAATTCAGGTCAGTATAATTTTAATTTTCAAACGGCAGCAGGTTGCGATTCTTCTGTTACAATTAATTTAACAGTAAATCCCTTGCCTTCGCCCATGTGTAATTCGGTGACTATTTGCGAATCGGATTCGGTAATCTTAATTCCTTCAGGTGCACAAAATTATAGCTGGAGTCCTTCACTTGGGAGTATTAATAATCAAGGTGTTTTGACAGTAACGTTGAATACAACCACCAATTTTATCTTAACAGGAAGCGATAATAATAATTGTTCTAATTCGATTCCAGTTACAGTTACTGTGAATCTGCTTCCAGATATTCAATTGACTTCAAGTCAGATGAATTATTGTTTTGGTGATAATATTTTGCTTCAGGCCACTGGAGGAGTTTCCTATGATTGGTTGCAGTTTTCGGGTGGTTCTGCCCAACAAAATTTAATTGCTGAGACGAATAATGTATATTATGTATTGGGTACTGATGCCAATAATTGTTCAAATCTAGACTCTCTTACAGTTGAAGTTTTTCCTAATCCTGTTCTGCAAATTACACCCAGTCAGGAAATTTGTTCCGGTGAATTTGCCCAAGTTAATGTGTCAGGCGCGGTGAATTATATCTGGCAACCGAGTGGGAATGGTTCTACAAATCAATTTTCACCGTCAACTTCCACACTATACACTGTAACTGGAATTGACGCAAATGGTTGCGAGGAAACGATAACAACGAATATCGTAGTGAATTCTAATCCAATTGCCGAACTTCAGGCGCAACCAACAATCACAACAAGCGATAGCCCAGAAATTACGTTTATGAATTTTTGTTCAGGAGCAACTCTATTTACACTCGACTATGGAGATGGTACTGTTAGTGAGGGGCAGCTTCCTCCTGTATTTGAACATGTTTATCCTTATGCTGATGGTAATTACCAAGTTGTTTTGTTGGTGGAAAATGAATTTGGCTGCAAAGATTCTATAACAATCTACATTCAAGTAAAAGGAGATGAGATTTTTTACATACCAAATACTTTTACTCCCGACGGTGACGAACATAATAATATATTTGTGCCTGTTTTTACAAATGGATTTGACCCAGCGAATTTTCAACTTGAAATTTATAATCGATGGGGTGAATTAATTTTTCAATCTTTTAATTCAAACAAGGGTTGGGATGGTTTCTATAACGGTAAATTGTCACCTGTCGGAACATATGTTTGGAAGGTGATTTATAAAAATCCTGATTTGGACGATTATAAAGTGGTTACCGGACATGTAAATTTGATACGTTAAATTGCCGACAAGCATCGATCATAAAAGCTTCGAAGGCGAACTCAATTTCTTTCTCGAACAACTCAAAATATTTTGGAGCCTGTATTAATTTATTTTGGAAAGAAAGTTTAGAAGATACGCCTTGGCATAATTTTTCTAAGCCATAGGAAGATGAATAATGCTCCAGCCAACGATTAAAACGCAAATGAAGAAGAAATTCTTTGAATTCTGCCTTCATAAAAGTCTCATAATTTGAAGAGAATTGGAAAAATGAATTAAGAAAATTTGATAATTCCTCGAAGTGGTATTTTTTCCAGTTTTTTGCCAGTAAATGATCAAAATACAAATCTACTGCAACACCGGAAACTTTAGGCAAATCCTTGTACAACAACTTCTTCAAGGTGAGCACTTCAGGATGATTGTCAATAAAATGATCTATTTCTCTATGAAGTAGAATTCCTTCTATAATTTTAGACGGATAACTCGTGTATTTCTTCCCTTTGACGTGATCACCATACAAATTACAAATCATCAAATCTTTATCGTCTCCAGAAAAATAGAGGTGGCCTAAATAATTCATAAAACAAAAAATCCCGCATCGCGGGATTTACTAATATTCGTCTTCATTGAATAGGAAATCCTCTCGAGAAGGATAATCTGGCCAAATTTCCTCAATGCTTTCATACATATCTCCTTCGTCTTCAAGATCTTGAAGGTTTTCCACGACTTCCAATGGAGCACCTGTTCGAATAGCGAAGTCTATTAATTCTTCTTTTGTCGCCGGCCAAGGGGCGTCTTCAAGGTAGGATGCAAGTTCTAGTGTCCAATACATAGTAACAAATTTTGACTGTCATTATTTTCGGCAAAAGTATAGTTATTTTTCACAAATGCAAGTAGTTGAACAATTTTCATCAAAAGTTTTTTTAGAATAACCCAATTTTACACACGAGGATGCCACGGTTGTTCAATTGCTTCGAAATCTTTACTTAATTTTCTTGACAGAACAAATAAGTAGTCGCTTAGCCTATTCAAATAAATTAGCACCAACTCAGAAACAAATTCTTTCTCTTTTAAATCAGTAGTGATTCGTTCAGCTCTTCTACATACGCATCTTGCAACATGGGCAAAAGAAACAACATGATGACCACCAGGCAGCACAAAAAACTTCATTGGAGCTAGCTGCTCATCCATTTCATCCATCCATTTTTCAAGAAGCTCGACATCTGAATTTTTTAGATCCGGAATTTTCATGGTAGATTTTTCAGGGTCTGATGCTAGACTTGAACCAATGGTAAACAAACGGTCTTGTACTTCTATCAGTTGTACCTTGTATATTTCATTTATAGGATAGTCCCTTACCACTCCAATGTATGAGTTTAACTCATCAACAGTGCCGTAGGCATCAATTCTTAGTGAGTTTTTTGCAACACGAGTCCCACCAATTAAGCCAGTGGTTCCATTGTCTCCCTTTTTTGTGTAAATTTTCATTTGTATATAATTTATCTTTTCTAGGTCATATGGACCGCTTTGGCAGCCACTTAGTGAATCGTCATCATATTTTAAAGGTGCTTAACTGCGTTACTTGCTTAGCAGGTGCGTAAACTATTTGCATGACTATTTCATGAGTTTAAAGTTGCAAGAAGATTCTCAACTGATTCATTTGGGTGGTGTAGTTCAACGATTTTTTGAATAACCTTATCAACCAAAGCGTCAGGACAAGAAGCTCCCGAAGTAACTATGATTTTTAACTGATCTTTATATGGTAAAAATGTATTTAGTTGCTCGATTTTCTCGTGGTGGATATTAAATGAATTTATTTTATCTCTAGAATTGATTTCAGATGCGCCTTTAACGTAGTACGTTTTGAATTTTCGCTCTAATAATTCAACCAAATGACTTGTATTTGAACTATTATAACCACCAACCACAACAGCTAAATCTGCTTCAATTTCTAAAAGTCCGTATGTTGCGCTTTGGTTGTCATTTGTCGCATAGCATAAAGTATCACGGGTATCCGCAATATGATCTCTAATTTTATCCTCTCCGTATTTAGAAATCATCGTTTCTCGCAGAAAATCGGTTATTTCTTGCGTTTCAGAAGCCAACATGGTGGTTTGATTTACGACCCCTATTTTTATTAAATCCTTTGGAAATTTGAAATTTTTGGAGGTTTTATTTTCGAAATATTTCCAAAATTGATCTTCTGACACCTTACCGAGTATTGCATCAGATAAAACCTTTGTTTCTTCCAAGTTTCTGACTACAATACTTGGGGCGTTTTTTTGGCTATGTGAAAATGTTGCTCGAGTTTCTTCGTGCTCGTGTTTTCCATGGATGATAAGCGTATGGCCCAATTCACCTAATTTTTCCGATCTATTCCATACTTTTTCTACGAATGGGCAAGTCGTATTGTAGGTGTCTATATTTACACCTCGGTTCCTAAGCTCTTGCTCAATTTCCAAGGTTGTTCCAAAAGCAGGAATAATAACGATATCATCCGGAGTAAGGCTTTCGAATGGAATAAGTTGATTTCCTTTTGTATCCTGAAGAAAGGTTAAGCCATAAGATTGTAAGTCATCATTAACATCGGGGTTGTGAATCATTTGACTTAGCAAGAAAATTCTCTTTGTCGGATTTTCACTTATTGCCTTATAGCTTTTTTCGATCGCATTTTCTACACCGTAACAAAAGCCAAAATGTCTTGGAATGATAAAAGTAATTTTTCCTACGACTAATTCTGATGGATTAAAATCTTTTTTTCTTGGATCTTCTAACTTACGTTGTGCTTTTACTTTTCCAATGATAGGAGACCTGTAAAAAGAAGGAACTTCAAATTGCTTCATGTGTATTTAACCAATGACTAATTATATTGTTTGGTTTTCTTTCAATGATAAAAGTTTTGATTTTAGGTATTCCAAAAATCTAATTTGCTCGGCATTAATATCATTTTCAACTTGAACAAAGTTGACTTTTTCCTTTTGTCCCAATTTTTTTCTTGCTCCATCAATTGTAAAACCATCCAGTTTAACTAATTGATAAATCTTGTTAATTTTTTCAATCTCTTTAACCGTGAATAATCGGTTGCCTTTTTTCGTTTTTTTTGCGATTTCAAAACCAAATTCTTTTTCCCAAAACCTTATCAGTGAAGCGTTTACACCAAACATGCTTGAGACTTCTCCTATGGAGTAATACAATTTGTTAAGTTGTTGTAAATCAATTAGTGGCATTACAAGAGTTGCTTTTCTTTTCGAAAATAGTTATAATTTTGCAACCGCTATGAGAAAAGCATCTGCAAGATATAGTTTTTTGATAACTTTTTTCATGTTGTGTACATTAATCGGTTGGTCACAGCAGTTAGTAGGTGATAGTGTTCCAAAAATTGACTCTACCAAAAGACCACCACCGAATGATAAAGCTGAGGCGCTAATTAACTATGCGAAGACTTTCTTAGGAGTTCCATACCGCTACGGGGGTACCACACCATCTGGATTTGATTGTTCAGGATTTATTAATTATGTTTTTCGAAATTTTGGTTTTTCTCTAGTCAGAACGAGTTATGGTTTAGCGGAGTTAGGACAAACAGTCTCACTTTCTGAAATTCAACCTGGTGATTTGATGTTTTTTAAAGGAAGTAATGCTAATTCATCATCTGTAGGGCATGTGGCACTTGTTATTGAAGTGGCCAACGGAGATATTCGCTTCATTCACTCTGCAGGAAATGCTGTAAGAATAGATAACTTTAGAAAAAGTAGATACTATATACAGCGTTATGTCAAAACCAAGCGCTTAGATTATGGTGGCAATAAGTAATTCGTCACATGGAAATTAACACTGCTCAATCTAAACGTTATTGGTTGTTTATAATTCTTGCGGGGTTGTTTATTACAAATGCAGTCACGGCAGAATTGATAAGCAATAAACTAATAGAAATTCCTCTAAACTTCTCAATTGGTGGTTCAACTTTTGGTCCATTTACGACGATTGTTGGAATTTTACCTTGGCCGATTGTTTTTCTACTGACTGATTTGCTAAATGAGTTTTATGGAAAAAAAGCTGTACAAAGGCTATCATGGATAACTTCCGGATTAATTGGGTATTGTTTCATAATCGTTGGAATTTCATTAGCTATTCCTGCTGTTGAAATTCCAAATTCAACGCTTGCGGATAATAGATCCTTTACCTTAGTATTTGGTCAAGCTCAAATGGTTATCATAGGAAGTATTATTGCTTTCTTAACTTCTCAGTTGCTCGATGCAATCGTTTTTGAAAAAATAAAGATTAGAACAGGTAATAGATTTGTTTGGTTGCGAAGTACAGGCAGTACGGTTTTATCACAGTTAATTGATTCATATATTGTCTTATATATTGGTTTTGTATTACCTGGAGCACTTACAATTGAGCAGTTTTTGACACTCGCTCCAACTAATTATATTTTAAAGCTGTTGATCGCTATTTCGCTTACTCCTTTGATTTATGTTGGACATTATGTAATAAGAAAATATCTTTCCGAAAAAGAACTTTCTAATTAGCCGACTTTAATCGATAGCTTAAATATATTAGTGCTGAAATTACAAGTGTGATTCCTACGAAAAGAGAATTCTGAATTGAGTCAGAAGATCCGTTGTAAAATAAAAGGGTAGAAGCGCTTCCTATCATAACTCCTAATTCAAGCGCTATGAAAACTGTTCCGGCACCTACGCCTCTTCTATTTTTGGGTGATAAGTCTGCTGTCCAAGCAAATAAGGTTGGACTAGATATTCCAGTTGCAATTCCAAAAATGAGTGCAGAACTTATAAAACAAGAAATGTTGTTTGTATAAAGCAATAATAAGATACTGAGTAATAAAAAACAACAGGCAATTATCATCGCTAATTCACGTTTAACGTTTTCAAAAAATCTACCGTAAAATAGCCTAATGAGAATTGTTGGTATAGCATAAATACCTAAATATAAGCCTTTCATTTCGATTCCTAGGTTTTCGGAAATATCAGGTGTTAAAACAAATAAAAAACCGGAACAGGGCGCGGTTAGAACCATTGTTATAGCAGCTGGAATTACTTTTTTCTCGTATAAATCGATTCGGCGAATTTTTAATAAATTCCATGAGAAACTTTGAGGTGAATTAAGTGTTTCTTTAATGTTCAAGGTTAAAAGGAACGAAAGACTGGAAAGTAATGCGGCGACGAAAAAGAGAAAATTAAATCCACCAAATTGATAAATAAAAGACCCTAAACCTTGCCCGATGCCAATTCCCAGTGAAATAAAAGTTCCCCATATCCCCATTGCATGCCCACGTTTATTTTCAGGGATTATATCAGTTACTAAAGCTGTTGCTCCTGTAGGAGTGAATCCAGCTGCTAGGCCGTGAAAAAAACGGAGCGCAAGAAATAAGGGAACAGTTAAAAATAAAGGATAGAAAAGCGATGTGAGCACCGAAATAAAAATCCCAAAATAAATAACTTTTTTTCGTCCGATTAAATCAGAAAGTTTACCCGAAATTGGACGAGAGAATAGTGCGCTAATAGAAAATAAAGTAATAATTAATCCTTTATTAGATTCGCCTCCTAAACGGGAAATAAATGTATTCATTTCTGGAAGAATCAAATTAAACCCGAGAATAAAAAAGAAAATAGAAAATGATATTCTCCAAAAATTCGCGCCGAGTGATTCTTGCATGCCCAAAAGTACAATTTTATTTCAAGGAACTTTTTGAGAAATTAGTTGTTCTAAAGGCATGAAATATTTTGTATTGATTCTTTCCTTCACGGTGTTTAGCTCCTGTGCTCAAAACAGTAAACATCAAACAATTTCGAAATCTAATCCTCCTGGTTCTTCGAGTGATAAAAATCAGTTTAATGGTAGAGCTCTTCCGGAGAACGTCTGTTATGTTGTGCGTGATGGCGGGACAGAGCGTCCCTTTACAGGTAAATATTGGAATCATCATGAAAAAGGAATGTATGCCTGTGTAGCTTGTGATGAACCTCTTTTTTCAAGTGAAACGAAATACGATTCTGGTTCTGGTTGGCCGAGTTTTTTTGATGTGTTAACCCAAGGAAAAGTAAAAAAAATAGAAGATTACGAACTAGGTGTGCTTAGATTAGAAATTCGTTGTGCAAAGTGTGATGCTCATCTTGGGCATGTTTTCGATGATGGACCAGTTCCGACAGGGAAACGTTACTGTGTTAATTCAGCCTCTTTACTTTTTGTTCCAAAATAAATATTTTTGACGAATGATAAAAGAAGCGACATTAGGTGCAGGGTGCTTTTGGTGCATTGAGGCATGTTTCAGAGACTTGAAGGGAGTTATAGAAGTTGAGCCAGGTTATGCTGGTGGTCACGTCGATAATCCAACATATGAACACGTGTGTTCAGGAAGTACTGGTCACGCTGAGGTAGCGAGAATATTCTATGACGATGAAATTCTATGCTATGATAAAATTTTAGAGTTGTTTTGGTTTCTTCACGACCCAACACAATTGAATAAACAAGGTAACGATATTGGCACACAATATAGATCCGTAATTTTTTATCATGATATGCAGCAAAAAGAAATTGCTGAAAATGCAAAAGTAATGTTAGATGAGAATAAAGTATGGAGCAAACCTATCGTCACTGAAATAGTACCGATTACTGCTTATTTTCGTGCCGAAGACTATCACGTAAATTACTTCGAGCGTAATCCTTCAAATCTGTATTGCCAGGCAGTGGTGAGGCCGAAAGTGGAAAAATTTAAGAAAGTTTTTGAAAATTTATTAAAATAAAAAAAGGGACCGAAGTCCCTACTGTTATCTAATTAATGTAACGTGTCCGACCGCTGTTTGCTTTTCGTCGTTTTGTAATCTTTTGAATTTAATTTTCCAGGTATAAACACCATCTGGACATTTTCTTCCATTAAAATAGGTGCCATCCCAACCTATATTCACATCATGGCTTTCCCAAATTAATTCACCCCAACGGTTAAATACATATAATTCAAAGGCAAAAGGATCATATCCGCTGTAGAAAACAACATTCCAGCTTTGGTTAAATTGATCGTTGTCTGGAGTGAAAGTGTTAGGGACCCAAAATACCAATTCATCCTCAATTTCACATGTTTCCAACACTGTTACCACGACAGTATCGTAACCAACACATCCCGCATTTGAAGTACCTGTTAAATAAAACTCCGTTACACCAATATTTGGCAAGTATGGAATTCCATTAATTAATCCTAAGTTCCAAGTATAATTTTGAGCACCTTGTCCTTCAAGAGTAATTTGATTTCCAGGACATAATGTTAAGTCAGCACCGCCATCTACATCAGGATTTCCTTCAATGGTTAAGTTATAACTATCCGATGCCGGACACAATGTACCAGGTGTAGTATATGTTACGGTGTATGCCCCAGGTGTTGATGCAGATAAATCAATCGCTCCAGTAGTTGCGTTTATTGATAATCCAGGTCCACTTGAATAAGTTCCTCCTTGTGTACCAACCACTGTTGCGGATGGATCATTGTCTGTTGTACAATATAAATTGTCTGGATAAGAAAGGGAAGCTGTTTCAGCACCAGTGTAGTTGCCGCTAATTGTTACCGGACATCCATTTGCATCCTCTACTTGAAATGAATATGGTCCTGTTTGTAATCCTCCAATTGTGATGCTACCACCATTGTTTGTTGTGGTATTAATGGCTTGTGCTGTTGTAGGAGTCAAACTACCCGAAACAACAGAGAAATTTGTTCCGTTCAATTGAGCAGCTCCTCCTGAAATTGTGGCAGTTACCGTTCCATTAGCGCAATTCTGAGTTTGTGTAAACGTAACTTGAGGTAAGTATTGAACTACTATAGGAGTGCCTAATTCATAACAATCCTGCGCTGGAAGAATGACATAACTATATATTCCATCTTGAACACTATACATTGTCAATGGTACCAAATAGACTGTATTATTTGTAAATGTTCCTGCAGGAAATGCATTGATTAATGATAAGTCATTGACGTCTGTAATATCTGGAGTACCCGCAACAACACCAAGCAAACAAGGGTCATCCGGTATTCCAAGTCCTGAGGTTGCGCTTTG
>JACCDM011191824.1_pt1 | contig 23428 bp, 19 predicted proteins | sample 7445851 | NCBI WGS metagenome assembly JACCDM01 (sample SAMN15323438, study PRJNA562643) | freshwater metagenome | isolation source: river surface water | place: USA:Blue River Watershed | collected 2017-08-16
CGTAAGGCAATGTGTCGATCAGGCATTTTATTGATGCCAAATTTCGATAATAAAAATTTTGCGACATTAGCCTTAAAATACGATAAAACTGGAACTCCTAAAGCAAATTTTAAACGAAGAGTCCGAAGGTTTTTATGCAAATCGATCACATAATCGAATTTCTCTTCTTTTAAGGATTTTACAAGAGTTGAAAAATCTTTATCGAGATAATGAAAATGGTCGATATATGGAGAATGCTCCATGACCATTTTCATCGATTTTTTTGACAAAAAATGAATTTCAACATCTTTTAATTGATTTTTGGCACAACGAATTGCTGCACTTGTCAGTACAATGTCTCCGATGGAAGAAAAGCGCACAAAAAGCAATTTTAAACCCATTAATTACTCATTAAATAAGCTTTTATAAACTCATTGATATCACCATCTAAAACAGCCTCTGTATTAGAAGTTTGGTAATTCGTTCGATGGTCTTTCACACGGCGATCATCTAATACATAACTTCGAATTTGAGATCCCCATTCAATTTTCATTTTTCCTGCTTCAATTTCAGCTCTGGCTGCATTGCGTTTATCAATTTCCAATTGATATAATTTGGATTTCAATAATCGAATCGCCACTTCTTTATTTTGTAATTGAGAACGTTCTTGTTGACAAGCAATAATGATTCCCGAAGGTTTGTGAGTCAAACGAACAGCCGTTTCTACCTTATTTACATTTTGACCACCTGCGCCACCAGAACGGAATGTATCCCATTCAATATCTGCAGGATTAACATCGATTTCGATGGAATCGTCGACCAAAGGACAAACATACACGGAGGCAAAAGAAGTGTGTCGACGTGCATTGGAATCAAACGGTGAAATACGCACTAGTCGATGAACCCCATTCTCAGATTTTAAATTTCCGTAAGCAAACTCCCCTTCGATTTCAATGGTCACTGATTTTAAACCTGCCACGTCGCCATCGTTGGTATCTGCGACTTTGACTTTGAAATTATTTTTCTCTGCCCACATGGTATACATACGCAAAAGCATGGCTGCCCAATCTTGTGATTCAGTTCCACCAGCACCCGCATTGATTTCCAAAACGGCACTCATATTATCACCTTCATCCGACATCATTTTGCGAAATTCAAGGGAATCTAATAAATCTTCTAATTTTTTTCCTTCTGCATCAACCTCTTCTTCTGTTGCTTCATTGAGGTCATAAAACTCCCAAATAGTCTCAAGGTCACCAAGATAACTTGTTAATTGATCAAATCCCTCTACCCAAAATTTGAGTCCACGAAGTTCACGCAGCGTTGTTTCTGCACGATCAGGATTGTTCCAAAAATCGGGATCTAAGGTTTTTGTTTCTAATTCTGAAATATCGTACTTCTTCTTATCGTAGTCAAAGATACCTCCTCAAAGCCTCTATTCTGGCTTTCAGGTCATTGAACCTGTCTCTTGTCATGTGTGTAAATTATGAATTGTAAATTATGAGTTATCAATTGTGAAAATGTACATAATAACAAATTTATAAAAAAACAGCCAACAACTTATAATTCATACTTCATAATTCATACCTCATACTTCATAATTCATACTTCATAATTCATAATTTAACAGTTTTATCGTAACTTGCGCCCTAAAATAAATTCAAGCAATAGAATGGCTCAACAATATGATTTAATTGTGCTTGGTTCAGGTCCAGGTGGATACGTGGCAGCAATCAGAGCATCTCAATTAGGATTAAAATGTGCAGTTGTAGAAAAGGAATCTTTAGGTGGAATTTGCCTTAACTGGGGCTGTATTCCAACAAAAGCCTTATTAAAATCCGCACAAGTATTTGAATACATCAAGCATGCCTCTGATTATGGAATTACTGTAAAAGGAGCAGAAGCTGATTTCGGTGCAGTTATTGCACGTTCTCGTGGAGTTGCAGACTCAATGAGCAAAGGAGTTCAGTTTTTGATGAAGAAAAACAAAATCGATGTGATCATGGGTTTTGGAAAGGTGAAACCAGGAAAGAAAATTGAAGTAACAGATGCCGATGGAAAAGTAACTACCTATGAAGGTAAAAACATCATGATTGCAACAGGCGCGCGCGCGCGCGCTTTACCAAATATTCCAATTGATGGAGAAAAGGTGATTGATTACCGCAAAGCAATGAGCCTAAGCAAGAGACCTGATTCAATGGTAATCATTGGCTCTGGTGCTATCGGTGTTGAATTTGCTTACGTGTATGCAGCAATGGGTACGAAGGTAACTATTGTTGAATTCCTTCCAAATATTGTTCCAGTAGAAGACGAAGACGTTTCAAAAGAATTACAAAAACAATATAAAAAATTAGGTGTTGAAGTTTTAACCAACTCAAGTGTTGAATCTGTTGAAACAAAAGGAAAAGGATGCAAGGTAAATGTAAAGACTCCTTCAGGTAATCAAGAAATTAATTGTGATATCGTTCTTTCTGCAGCAGGTGTAATTTCAAATTTGGAAAACATTGGATTGGAAGAAGTTGGAATCATTGTTGATAAAGGTAAAATCCCTGTATCAGCTTATTATGAGACTAATATTCCTGGTTATTTTGCCATTGGCGACGTAACTCCTGGTCCTGCTTTAGCACACGTTGCTTCTGCAGAAGGTATTATTTGTGTGGAGAAAATTGCTGGACACAAAACAGAACCTTTAGATTACACAAACATTCCTGGTTGTACATATTGTACTCCTGAAATTGCCTCAGTAGGTATGACAGAAAAGAAAGCTAAAGAAGCTGGATTTGATATTAAAGTAGGTAAATTCCCATTCGTTGCTTCCGGAAAAGCAACTGCAGCTGGTGCACGTGATGGTTTTGTGAAAGTAATTTACGATGCCAAATATGGTGAGTTATTAGGAGCTCACATGATTGGTTATAACGTTACTGAAATGATAGCAGAAGCTGTTGTAGTACGTAAATTAGAATCGACTGCATATGAGATTATGAAGTCTGTTCACCCTCACCCAACCATCTCGGAAGCTTTCAAAGGCGCTACCGAGGCGGCTTATGGCGAGGCAGTAGATTTATAATAATCGAACTTTAATGCTTTTATAGGCAATTTTACTTTTGGGATCATGACCTTGGATGGCAATGGTCCCATTTTTTATGACACGTAATTTATTTCCTTCATTTCTATTAGGAGTCTCTGGTTGTGTATAATCAACTATTGTGGTACCATTAAGTTTAGTCACAATGCGATTACCTTTCACTGTAATATTCATTTTATACCACTGATTATCTTTTACATACAATTCAGCTACATCTACAATATTATATAGAGACGCGGATCGACGCCAATCGGTATGTGAATTATTCACTTGAATTTCATATCCAGCTTTTGGCCAATCATTTGGCAAAAATTCCGTATGTACATATACACCTGAATTAGCTCCTGGATAGGTCATAATTTCTGCTTCTAATTCAAAATCTTTAAAATCATGATTAGCAACTGGACCATTGTAATACAAATGGTTTCGAGGACCTTCCACCATCAAAAGTCCGTCTTGAACCTTAAAAGTTTCCGTTTGATCAGACATTTTCCAATCAGATAAATCTTTCCCATTAAATAAATCAATCCATTTTGACTTTTGAGAAAATCCAGAGAACGAAACCACTAGTAATAGAAATAGTAATTTTTTCATATGAAATATTATTAAAAAGGTTTAGAATCTAAATGTAAATAAAAAATTACAATAAAGGATATCTCTTTGATAAACTAAGTGACACTTAGTAAAATTTATATGCAGAGGGGAAGGGATTCGAACCCTCGATAAGCTTTAGGCCTATACACACTTTCCAGGCGTGCTCCTTCAACCACTCGGACACCCCTCTGTTTGGAATGCAAAGATAGGCAATACATTCAAGCTACCAAAAATCATTTTTTTCTTGCTCTTAAAAATTTATCTATTAACTTTGTAAAATCTATATATTATATAGACTAATTAGATTTATAATTTTAAAGCACATGCAAAGTTTTCGTTCGGAAGTAGAAAATCCCTTGGTAGAAAAAGACATTATTGATTTAGCTAAAAAAATAGCTCAATTTAAAGCTGGGGAGATTCATGATGAGAAATTTAGAAGTTTACGTTTAGCAAGAGGGGTTTATGGACAGCGCCAACAGGGTGTTCAAATGGTTCGTATCAAATTGCCTTATGGTAAAATTACGTTTAATCAATGGAAACGTATTTCCGATATTTCTGATGAGTATTCTACTGGAAATTTGCATTTAACGACTCGACAAGACATTCAAATCCACTTTGTTTCCTTAGACCGCACACCCGAACTTTGGTCAAAGTTGGAGCAAGATGATATCACCTTAAGAGAAGCATGTGGAAATACCGTAAGAAACATTACGGCCTCCCCTACGTCGGGTATTGATCCAAAAGAATTATTTGACGTAAGTCCGCATGCAGATGCAGCTTTCCGATATTTCTTGCGCAATCCAATTTGCCAAGAAATGGGACGTAAAATCAAAATCTCTTTTTCTAATACCGAAGAAGATACTTCTTTGGCCTATTTACATGATTTAGGATTTATCCCAAAAATACAAAACGGTCAAAAAGGCTTCCGAGTAGTTGTTGGTGGAGGATTAGGTGCTCAGCCAATGTTGGCTAAAGTGGCACATGAATTTTTAGCTGAAGACAAGGTGATTCCATACATCGAAGCAGTTTTACGCGTATTTGATCGTCATGGAGAAAGAAATTCGCGCCATAAAGCGCGAATGAAATTTTTGATTCAAAAAATCGGATTCGAAAGTTTTGTAGAATTAGTAAATGCAGAAACAATGGCCTTAAAAAACCATAAGGTAGCTATTCAAGATGCTACTATATGGGATGTTGAAGCGCCTAGCCAAATAAGTGATATTGCCCCCTTTGAAACTGCTGACTATTCAGCTTGGCTTGAAACAAATACGTTTGAACAAAAACAAGCTGGATATCATGCAGTATATGTACGTGTGTTGAATGGAAATATTTCATCTGACACATCCAGATCTTTAATTAATGCATTGAATGGATTCATTGGAAATGATATTCGAGTGACTATCAATCAAGGACTACTATTAAAATTCGTTCCAACAGCCAACTTACCGTATGTGTACCAAGTGCTAGAGGCTCACGGATTGGCAAGTCCAGGTGCCAATTCAGTTGCAAACATTACGGCTTGTCCAGGAACGGATACTTGTAATTTAGCCATTTCTGATTCAACAAATATTACTTCAAAATTAGAATCAGTTATATCAGAAGATTTTCCAGAATTGATTCGTAACAATGAATTGAAAATCAAAATTTCTGGCTGTATGAATTCATGTGGACAACACGGAATGGCCTCCATTGGTTTTCATGGATCATCTTTAAAAGCTCCTGATAAAAGAGTATTACCAGCCCTACAAGTATTATTAGGTGGTGCAACCTTAGGAAATGGAGAAGGAAAAATTGCAGATAAGGTCATCAAAGTTCCGTCTAAAAGAGGTCCAGCTGCCTTACGTGTGATTTTAAATAACTATGAAGAAAATGCACAAGATGGAGAATACTTCTATCAATATTACGATCGTCAAGGAGAAAAATATTTCTATGAACTATTAAAACCCCTTGCCGATTTAACATCACTTCAAGATAGCGATTTTATCGACTGGGGTGCATCAGACAATTTTGCTACAGAAATTGGTGTGGGTGAATGTGCTGGCGTAATGATTGATTTAGTTGCTACTTTGTTATTTGAAGCAGAAGAAAAACTTGAATGGGCAAAGAGCGCATTAGAAGAAAATCGTTGGGCTGATTCTATATATCATTCCTACTCGGTTTATATTTCGGCAGCAAAGGCCATACTTTTGGATAAAAGTGTAACCGTTTCTACACAAAATCAAGTCATCACGAAATTTGATGAAAACTTTGTGCAAACAGGTGAGATTACACTAGAGAATGGGACTTTTACTGACCTAGTACTTCAAATTAATCAAAAAGAACCAAGTGAAGCGTTTGCTAAAAATTACATACAAAAGGCTATCACCTTTTTAGCCCAAGCAACTGCATACCGCCAAGTTTTAACTGAGAAATAATGCTTCAACAATTTGAACACTTAAAGAACTTAGAACCTCAACCACGACTCACCGTTGTGGGTGCAGGCCCGGGTGATCCAGAATTGATTACTTTAAAGGCAATCAAAACACTTGAATCAGCAAATGTAGTATTATATGACGCATTAGTTGACACAAGTTTATTGACTTATTGCTCAGAGGCATGTGAAAAAATATATGTTGGCAAAAAACCCGGAGAATCACATTCTCAAGATGCCATCAATCAATTAATCGTAGAAAAGGCTTTTGCCTTAGGACATGTAGTACGTTTAAAAGGAGGTGATCCATTTGTATTTGGTCGTGGACAAGAAGAAATAGATTTTGCTTCACAATATGGACTCATCACAGGATATGTCCCAGGCATCAGCTCTTCCATCGCTGCTCCTTCAGCAGCAAATATTCCTTTAACCGTTAGAGGTGTTTCTGATGGATTTTGGGTAATGACAGGCACGAAATCAGATGGTAGCCTAAGTAGCGATTTACAACTTGGCTTACAATCAAACGCAACTTTAATCATACTAATGGGTATGAATCAATTGGAATCGATTTCAAAAATTTGTCATGCGTTTGGAAAAGGAGCAGTGGCTGCAGCTATTGTACATTCTGCAACTACATCTCAACAAAAAGTTGGATTTGGATTTGCAGGAGAACTTGATAAAATCGCACAAAAAAACGAACTTAGCAATCCCGCTGTCATCGTTATTGGTGAAGTAGTACGATATGCAGATAAGCAATGGTGGGAAAATGTTCAAAAATCCATTCAAAATTATGACAAAGAGAATTAATATTTCAAGCGGATCGCCATTTGAAGATGTATTTGGCTATTGCCGCGCCGTTAAAGTTGGTAATTTTTTAGAAATTTCAGGGACTGTTGCTTTAGTCGATGGAGACAAAATCAAAGAAGATGATTTTTATGCTCAGACCTACAATATCATTGAACGCATTGCCCAAGTGCTTGAAGATGCAGGTTCTTCAATCAACGATGTCGTTCGTACGAGAATTTTTACAACGGATATTTCAAAAAACTTGGATATTGCAAAGGCTCACGCCGCATTCTTCGGAAGTGTAAAACCGACAACAGGTATTTATGAGATTTCTGCTCTAATAGATCCTAAGTATAAGGTTGAAATTGAATTTACGGCGGTCACTAAATAATTAATTAAGAAGTAAGAAGTAAGAAGTAATAAGTAAGAAGGTTTAAAAATTTCTTACTTATTACTTCTTACTTATTACTTCTTACTTCTTACTTCTTACTTCCACTCCTCTTCTAACTTTTTCACATCAATAGGAACAACGCCAAGCGATTCGCAAACGAGTCCTCCGCCTAAATTGGCTAAAGCTGCGATATCTTTGGCAGGCAAACCGAGGGCTAATGCGCATGCAGTAATTGAAATAACGGTATCTCCTGCACCTGAAACGTCAGCAATCTGTCGAACATGTGCAGGAATTTTTGCTTTTTCATTTGCATAATCGATATACACTCCTCGTTCAGAAAGTGTTACAAACACACCTTTCATTGATTGACTTTCTTTGAATTTTTTAACTGTTTCTGGTAATAAGTCATCACTTAAATCAGATACACTCAAACCCAAACCTTCTTTTAATTCTGATAAATTTGGTTTGAATAAGTCGACACCAGCGTAAGCAAAGAAATTACGCTTTTTAGGATCAACCACAATTGGAACCTGTTGACTTTTAGCCAAAGAAATAATTTCCTGAATCACATTTTCAGATAATAAACCTTTATCATAATCCTCAAAAATGATTACATCCATATTTGGAAGCATCTGCTTCACTTTTCCAATCAATTGCTGAGCCAATTCAAAATCGACAATTTGATCATTTTCTGCATCAATTCGAATCAATTGTTGTGAACCGGCAATGATACGCTCTTTAACGGTAGTAGGTCGACTAGAGTCTACTAAAATGCCAGATATATCTACACCCTGTTCCACTAACAAGGATTTCAGTTCTTTTCCTTTCTCATCATCTCCCACAATAGATGCCACAAAGGGCTTTACCCCAAGCGCTACTAAATTCATCACTACATTACCAGCACCACCCAATCTAATTTCTCTTTTACTCACATTCACTACTGGCACAGGGGCTTCTGGAGAAATTCGAGTTGCCTTACCCCACGTGTATGCATCGATCATTAAATCACCAATGACCAACACATTAAGCTTTTTAAATCCTTCGAAAATTTGTTTTTTATTCAACATATGCTAACCGCCGATTGTTGTCATCGACTCATTAATAATCCCTTTTCGGTTGTTTTCTGCCTCAAACCCATCTACTGGACGCTTTTGATTCAATTGGATAAACATTTTCTTTATTTCTTCATCAGAAACACCAGAACGAAGATACGTTTTCAAATCAAAAACACCATCATCATACAAACAGGTTTTCATTTGTCCCTTGGCTGTTATCCGTAATCTATTACAGGTTCCACAAAAAGTCCTACTATGCGCGGCAATAATTCCAACATCTCCTTTGAAGTCTGGTAAATAATATCTTTGCGCTGTATCTCCCATAGCCATGGGTATTTCTTCCCATTGCTTGAAACCAGTTGTCAATAATTGCTGAATATCAAGATAACTCAATGTTTCGATTCGTTCTCCTTTCCCGTTAAATGGCATCTCTTCAATAAATCGAACTGAGACAGGATGTTCTTTAGCTAAATTTGCAAGTGGTAAAATATCTTGTTCGTTCTTTCCCTTCATTACCACAGCATTAATCTTTACCTTAAAATCCATTTCTATCATTTGATAAAAACTAGAAAGTACTTTATCAAATTCCTCTCTACGAGTAATGTCTTTAAATCGTTGAGCATCTAAAGCATCCAGACTTAAATTAATAGACCTTATCCCAAGATTTTTCAATTCTGCAAGGTGATTGCCTAACAACACCCCATTTGATGTGATACAGATTTCAAGTGCAGGATATCGATGAATTTCATGTAAAAATTCCATGATGCCTTTTCTCAAAAAAGGTTCACCTCCTGTTAAGCGAATTTTTTTAATACCAAGATCCACTAAAATTTTAACTAATCTCGACATCTCCTCCCAGGTCAATAATTGCTTTTCTTGTAGATAGGCAATTCCCTCCTCAGGCATACAGTATGTACAACGAAGATTACAACGGTCAGTAACTGCTAACCGCAAATAGTCAACTTTTCGTCCATGATTATCAATTAATCCCTGCTGTAAATTCAAATTCATTCCTTAATCTCGTATCTTTGCAAGATATACAAAGGTACAAAATTACCCGCATTAAAATGATTGTCTATACCGTTTTGCTTTTTGGAATTACAAAAGATCTTTTGAAAGAAAAATCAATTCAACTATCAACTGAAAGACCATTATTGGTATCTGATTTTCTTCAAAAAATAAAAGAAACATTTCCTCAACTCCAAGGCCTTCCCTCTGTTCGAGTGGCAGCGGACCATCATTTTCCGGATAAAGATTTTCTTTTATTACCTGAAATGGAAATTGCGCTTATCCCTCCTGTGAGCGGCGGTTAAGCTTAAAAAAATCCAATTTTTCACTTAGTATCGAACATAATCGACTATATTTGTAGACTAATTGCTTTCCATGAGTCAAAATTTGATTTTTAGTGCATTCAGCTTATTACCCTGGTCTACAGCGGTCATATTGCTCTTGCTATTAAAATCCAAATCAAGCATTGCCCCATGGATCTCTATTTTATCAAACACCATTCTTCTAGGATTAATTGGATTATTCATTTGTCAAAATGAAAAGACTTTTCTTCTGCAAACATCTTGGTTTTATGTTGGAAACAAGGAAATCAATGCTAGTTTTCTAATTGATTCAACAAGCAAAGCGATGCTTTGCTTAGTAGGTTTTGTTTCTTTAATGGTCCAATTATTTTCGATATCTTATATGAAAAAAGAGGAGCACATCAATCGATATTTTCTTTTTTTACAGCTTTTTATCGGTAGTATGATCGGATTATTGATAGCAGATCAACTTTGGATGTTTTATGGATTTTGGGAGCTTGTTGGTGCATGTTCATTTTTTATCATTAGTTTTTGGCATCAGAAAGAATCAGCTATTAAAGCTGCTAAAAAGGCATTTATTTTAAATAGAATCGGCGATTTAGCCTTATTAATTGGATTATTTTTATTGGCTAACCATTTTGAAACTGACCGATTTTCAGGAATGGAAATTGGAAAATTTGGAACAGTTGGCTTAGGTATTGGTATTGCCCTTGTAATAGGTGCTTCTGGTAAATCCGCTCAATTTCCTTTAATGTCATGGCTCCCAGATGCAATGGAAGGACCCACTCCAGCCTCTGCTCTCATTCACGCGGCAACAATGGTTACAGCAGGTGTTTTTCTTGCCATGCGCATTTATCCATTGGCAGGAGAAGAAACACATTTGGCTTATGGAATTAATGGAGGAATCTCCTTTTTAAGTGCTTCCATTTTTGCATTATTACAAAGAGACATCAAAAAAACCTTGGCATATTCAACCATATCACAAATTGGATTGATGTGGATGGGACTTGGATCTAATGCTTCCTTATTTCACTTATTAACCCATGGAGTCTTCAAAGCTGGCTTATTTTTAGCAGCAGGATCCATTATATATTATTTGCACGAACAAGATAAACACCATAAAATAGATGCACAAGATGTGCAAGTTATGGGTGGTTTATATCAAAAAATACCTTTAGTTGCAATTACCTATTCTCTATTTGCCTTTGGACTCATTGGCTTACCTTTCACCAATGGTTTTTTCTCGAAGGAAAATATAGCGGGCTTTTTGTTTGAACAAAGCAAGGATTCCCCTTTCCAGTCTGTATATTTTATCCTTTTAGGTGTATTAGCTCTTGGTATTTTATTAAGTACATTATATGCTAGCAGACAAATCATTTTACTATTTTCAGGTTCTAACCGCTCCAATATTCCATTAGAAAAAAGTAAAATTGATTTTCTTCAAATTCTTCCATTGGTTTTATTGGCAATTAGCAGTTTATGGTTTTTCATTAGCCTTCAACCCTTCCATCTAGCTGATTCCAATTTATTGAATTTCTTAGATATCCAATCTCATGATGCACCTTCCCTTTGGATTTTTGGAAGCATGGGACTATGGATTGCAGGATTTGGTTTAGCCTATTTTAGTAAGCATAAAATACCTGTCAATAATTATCAATTTGTTGGTAATTTTTGGCCAATAATCAACAAAACCGGAATCGGTTTTGCACATTTTGTTCAACTTAAAATCGATCAATCAATTGACCGTTCATTGAATTACTTAGTTCAATTTCAGGTAATTTTAGCACATGGACTTTCATGGCTTGACCGTTGGATTATAGATGGTATTTTGGTGAAAGGAATTTCAAAAATATCCTATCTTTGGGGAGGATTATTGAATAAATGGCAATCTGGTAAGGTGCAAAGTTATTGGACTTGGATGGTTATTACGTTTGGACTCTTCTTATTATATTATTTATTATGACAATCCCATTACTGAGCCTTTTAATTGGTATTCCTTTGCTCGCATCAGTTGTTTTAGCAATAGGGAAGGTTAATCCATTTGCTAAATCAATCAGCTTGGGAGCCTCGATCGCACAAGTTTTATTGATCCTAATAATATTTATAGCTTTTGATTCAAGCAATCCAAATATTCAATTGGAAGAACAACATCATTGGATTCAATTCTCCCTAGGATCTTTAGGACAATTTGTTTCGCAATTTCATTTAGGAATAGACGGCTTATCCCTAGGATTAATTTCCTTAACTGGAATTATCAGTTTAATTGCCTTGTGGAATTCAGATGCCATTACTGAGCGTAAACCCATGTATTATGCGCTTGTCTTGCTTTTGAATGCATCCATCATTGGTTGTTTTTTATCCAGAGATCTTCTGTTATTTTATGTATTCTTTGAATTTATGTTACTCCCGATGTATTTTTTAATCGGCATTTGGGGTGGACCAAGAAAAGAATATGCATCTATCAAGTTTTTTCTCTACACATTGGTAGGATCACTATTTATCTTAATTGTTATGCTTGCTTTAAGTATTTCTTACGTAGATCCGTATGAAACAGCAAAAGCAGCAGGGTTAGTTACATCCAATCAGTCTTTTTCAATTGAGCAACTGCGTGACTTGCAAACAGCCATAGGAAATGGCGAGTTCAGTACAAATCATATCGTACACTCGTTTGACCTTTCTGTTTTTACAGACATGCATAATTGTAGTCCAAGAACTATTTTACATGAAAATTCTGGCTGGCTTTTGGCGGGATTAAATGCGCGAGAGTGGTCCTTTTGGTTATTATTTATTGGATTTGGAATCAAATTACCCATGGTGCCATTTCACACCTGGTTACCAGATGCTCACGTTGAAGCCCCAACTCCTATTTCTGTTATTTTAGCGGGAATTTTACTAAAAATTGGAGCTTACGGATGGTTGCGAATTACTTTCCCATTCTTCCCAAAAGAAGCTATAGAATTTAGTAATATATTGGTAGGAATAGGTGTTCTATCCATTCTTTATGGTGCATTCAATGCGCTTGCTATGTCGGATCTTAAAAAGCTTGTCGCCTATTCCTCTGTATCCCACATGGGATTTGTACTCATTGGAATTGCATCTTTTACGGCTGAAGGAATTCAAGGAGCTATTTTTCAATTGTTATCACATGGCTTTTTATCAGCCCTATTGTTTCTAATAGTTGGAGTCTTATATGATCGAACTCACGATAGAACTATTGATCATTATTCAGGCATTGCACAAAAAATGCCAAGTTTTACCATTATCACTGCTATTGCGTTTTTTGCTTCATTAGGACTACCTGGTTTCTCTGGCTTTATTGGAGAATTTTTCTCCTTATTAGGAGCCTTCAATGGGGTTAAATCATCCGAACTTTGGGCAATTGGAGGAGGTTTTGGCATTATATTGGGTGCAGGATATTTTATCTGGACGTTCCAAAAAATGTTTCTTGGTACTTTCTTCCAAAAAGATGCCACTTGGGAATTAAACGACCTTACACTTAAAGAAAATTTATCAACTTATTTTTTAGGAATTTCTTCCTTAATCTTAGGTATTTTTCCTTCAATTATTTTTAACTTAACAGATAATTGGGTGGTCAACTATTTGTCTAACCTTTTTTAATCATACGCAAACCTATTTAATTATGAGCAACCAGTTTTCAAGAAGAGACTTGTTGAAAAGCTCTGCCGGTATCGCTGGCCTAGGACTTTTCAATTTTGAAGAAAGATTTATCAAATCCGATTTAGCAACCAATGCAGCATTAAAAGGAAAAGTACAACATTCCACTTGTCGCTGGTGTTATCAATCCATTCCATTTGAGGAATTAGTTGTAAATGCAAAGAAAATTGGTTTGACCTCTATCGAATTGACAGGACCTGAAGAATGGGAAATTCTTAAAAAACATGATATGACTGCGGCCATTGGTTGGGGGAAATATCCAGAAGGCATGAACATTCCAAGCTTTTTTAATAATCCAAAAAACCATGATCAACTTGTCGCATTTTATGAAGATTTAATTCCTAGAGCGGCTAAAATGGGCGTCAAGAATTTAATATGCTTCTCAGGAAATAAAAATGGAATGAGTGATGAAGACGGTTTGATCAATTGCAAAAAAGGTATTCAACGAGTTATGAAAACGGCAGAACGTTATAACGTAACCGTGACAATGGAATTGCTAAACTCGAAAGTAAATCATAAAGATTATCAAGCAGATAATACCGAATGGGGAGCTGCCTTATGTGAAATGGTAGGCTCAGATAAATTTAAATTATTATATGATATCTACCATATGCAAATTATGGAAGGTGACGTAATTGCAACGATCAAAAAATACCACCAATACATTTCACACTATCACACAGGTGGTGTTCCGGGCAGAAATGAAATTGATGAAACGCAAGAATTGAATTATGCGGCTATCATCAAGGCAATTTATGACACAGGATACAAAGGGTATATCGGACAGGAGTTTATCCCTGCTCGTCCTGATAAAATGGCCTCATTAGAACAAGCTGTAAAGATTTGTGATATTTAATCAGGAAAATGATTAAATCATAAGTACCTAATTTATAAAAAGTTATCAAAGTAAAATATCACCCTGCTGATAATGTATCAGCAGGGTGTTTTGTTTTCTTTTAACTCAAAAATAAAAGCCTTTATTTTGAGTTAAATCCTAACCACGAATTCAATGAAAAATATATGTCTACTCCTAGCCATACAGCTAGTCTGTCAACTTAGTTTTGCTCAATGCCCAAGCATCACCAAACAACCCCAAAGTCAAATCGATTGTGAAGGTAATAGCATACGAATGCTTATTGAAACAGATGCAAGTATAATCCAGTGGGAAAGAAAACGACCTACAGAAAACAATTTTTCGACAATAACTGGTGCCAAGACATCTAATTACCAAATTTATCCAACTGGAGGTACAACTGTACCTGATGGTACAATTTTTAGAGCAAAACTAACAAAGGGCGCTTGTACAATTTATACTGAAGAGGCAATTGTCTCACTTAATACAATTACAAACATTACAGGCACTTCTATTTGTGAGCGCAGTAATGGTTTATTACAGGTGAATTTACCTAATGCCTCACAAAATAGAATCAAAAAGATCCAATGGACAAGTGCTGAAAATGGAGGAGCTTTTCAAGATCTTTCAAATGGGGAATTGTATGAAGGCGTAAATAACTTTGCACTAACGATTAAAAATGCAAGCTTACAACAGCAAAGTCAAAAATTTAAAGTACGAATTGATTTTGAAGTTAGTCCTAACAATGATAATGATGGATCTACAACAAATACCAATCAAACCTCCACATGTCCTAGAACCTCCAATGAAGTAAGCTTAACCATTAAAACATCCCCCATACCCAACCATACAGTAGAATCATATTCGACATGCATAAATGCGCCAATAACCGTCAGCTCAAGCGGATGTTCTCCTTATAATACCATTTGGTACAATGAACTCACTAAAAAAATTGGAGAAGGTGCTCGCCCCAATTTAAATTTTACACAAAGTGGAATTTTTCCAATAAAAGCAACTTGTTTAAAAAATGGGTGTGAAAGTTTAACATCTAAAGGAGTAGCAATAACAGTAAATAACATCCCTCAACCAGTAAAAAACGATGGAACACCTGATAAAATTAAAGAAGGAGAAACAGTGATATTTAAGGCAACAGGTGGTACTAATAACATTTGGTATCTTAATGAATCTGATATAAAATATGTGAGTACGGCAAGTACTTTAACCGCAAAAAATGTATTAGCCGATAGCATCAATTCCAATTATATCAGTAGATGGGTGAGTCAAAAAATTAATGGCTGTGAAAGTAATAAAACAGAAATAAAGGTTTTGATTGAGAAGACAATTAACCCTCAGCCAATTCCTAATCCAGAACCAATTCCAATACCAGAACCCACACCGGAACCGATTCCCGTTCCAAACCCTACTCCTGAGCCTACTCCTGAGCCAATACCAGAACCTGAGCCTGTGCCAGTTCCTATATATTATAACTTTGAGGTACAAGGCATAAAAAATTGTGCAAGAGAATCATATCAACTATTTTCAAGAGATTGCCCAAGTTCTGTCGATTATTTTGATGCTGACAATTCTACCTATTTAGGGTCAAGCTCTAGTGAGTTTGGATATGAATTAGAAGCAAAAAGTTATAGACGAATAAAGTCAAAATGCAATGTGCCTTTCTATATTGACAATTATCATGAATTTCAATCTTTAAAAAATCCGGCAATCAGTACCATAAGAACAGAAAAACCAAACTTCTGTCCAGGTGATTCTGTAATCATTAACAGTAGACGAGAACATGCTGCTACTTTTTTACATTGGGAAAAGGAAGGGCATATTTTTTCCTCTGATTTACAAATAAAAATATTGGCAGACTCTGCTAGATATGAAGCTGTTTACATGAACGAAGGTTGCATTTATCGTGCTACTGTTATGCCAATTGTTATTCGCCCAAAACCATTAAAACCCACTATTCAATATTCAAAAAAATCATTTTGTCCTCACGAAACAATACAAATCAGTAGCGACAAAAAAGCGGCAAATTATTTATGGTCTAATTACATTAACCAAAGGACTCAGACAATTGACAAAACGATGAAGCTGTCATTAGTATTAGAAAATGAGTTTGCTTGTTTTTCTGAACCAAGCGATACCATCCAACTTCTGAAATATCCTAAAAGCGAGAAACCAATAATTACTGCTACCAAAAATCAATTTTGTGATGGTGATTCGACAATTTTATCAAGCAACATTAATGACCGTACATTTTGGAGTAATGGACTTCAAACGACTTCGTTCAACGTAAAAGAAACATCTGAATATTATGCATATACTAAAAATGAATTTGGTTGTTATTCAGATAGTACTGAAATAATTAAAGTTATTAAAAGACCTAATCCCGATATGCCTACAATTTCTCAACCATTTAACCGGCTAGTCAGAGCAATAAAAAATAGAGACGGCGATAAAATTGTATGGAAAATTAATGAAACAGTATTAAATGTACCTACAAATGAACTACGTTTCGGAGAATCCATGACCGTTCAAATTTTCAGTACCCGTAAATATACAGATCAACACGCTAATGAAATAACGTGCAAATCCAAAGAAGTAAATTTTCCTATAAAAGAAATTGATCCTTTTAAGGAAATGTCAGTTTACCCAAATCCAAGTTTAAATTTTGAAATTAAAATTAATACACCAATTGATTTTGAAGATGGACAATTATTGCTCATTGACTTGAATGGACATATTGTTAAAAAGGAAAGAGTCAATAATTATTTAAATCCCATTAATAGACAATTTAACGGAATCAATCCTGGAATTTATATTTTACGTATTGAAACGAATCAATGGGTGGGAGAAAAAAGAATATTTTTAAGTGAATAAAAATGCTATTTTTTAAGCAAATAGGTTCCAAAAAAAGAATCCAAATTAGAATAATATTGATTTTGAATTTCAGCATTTTGATCTGAAAAATCAGTGAAATTTTTATCCTTCAATTGATACAAGATTTGATTATTTCCTTGATAAGGTTTTAACAAATTAGAGAAATGATTCAATGTTGTAATTGAATAAATTGAAAGAATGATAATAGTTAATTTATTCCATCTGATCTTTGAATGATTCAGTATCCAATAGTAATAATAGATAATACATGGAATAGAAGACTTTGTTAACAAATCATTATACTTTCCAAAATGTAAAAATGGTAAAAAGGTTAAAAAGAGTAAGACACTTAAAAATGTAAAATCAAATCGCGGCTTGAATAGAATTATCAATACATAAAGATCTAAAACAATGAAAAAGATATAATTTAACCCAACAGATTGGAAATTGATAAATTTAAAAAAAATAGGCGCATCTTTTCCTAAATAAAACAATAAAAAGGTTATGGATAATACGGCACCAAACAAGTTAATAAAATTCATTTCCGTGTTTTTTACCAATGAAAGATATAAAACACCTAAACCCACTACAGCAAATGGAGACCAAAAAAACAAAATAGCAAGAATAAAAATCCAAGATTTTTCTAAAATACTTTTGAATCCATAGATAAAAAGCAAAACACCCACTAAACTAGGAAATAATTGTTGAGGACCATGTGCAAGCACATTCAAGTAGTTAAAAAACCTAAATCCCGTATTATAATCAAATACAGATCTTTCAATCAACCAATAAATACCACTTGGAATTAAAAACAAGAAAAATGAAAAATTTTTGAATTTAAAAAAAAACAATAGAAGAATTATTGTCAACAATAATAAATTCAAAATAAACTCAATGATCAAGAAATGAGAAAAACCCAACACCTTGGTAAAAATGGAAGGGATGATAAAATAGCCTAAATAATAAGATAAATAATGTTTTTGAGAAACAGCATTTAAAACTGGCCAATCATTAAATACTAGTTTACTAAAAACAATATTTGAACGGTAAAATAAATCAAATTTCTGTTCAAAAATTCCTCCAAATCCAACCAGAATTAAACTAAAAAATGAAATTAAAAGGATTAGAAGAATTGATTTTACTTGAATATTTTCTACTGAAAAAGACGCATATAAATTTCGAATCAATTGAAAGTTTGAAATAATAAGTCCAATTACTAATGGAACAGCAAAAACGACCTTTATCCAAAAAATAAAAAATAAGGCAAGGGATACCGAAAAGTATCCAATTAAAATACTAAAAAAAAAGGCTGGATTTATTTTTAAGGTTTTATTCATTCGCCTTATTCATAAATCCCCATTGCAACCTTTTCACTCACTTTTTTAGGAGCAACCCAAGCTAAGACAGCACCCAATTTATTAATGAAACCAGTTATTATTTCTGGTTTTTGGGCAAACATCCCTTTAACAGCCATTAAAGCGACTTCTTCTGGATTCATGGTTACTTTTTGTGCAGCTTTGCGTGCCTTTTCCTGCAAATTTGCACGATCGTTAAAATTAGTATCAGTAGCACCAGGACTCACAGCGGTAACAGAAATTCCTTTCTTTTTCCACTCATGGTGCAATCCCCTTGAAAAATTCAAAACAAACACTTTAGAGGCCGCATAAAGACTCATCAATGGAATAGCTTGATAGGCCGTTGAACTAGCAATATTTAATACATACGATTGACCTTTTCCTGATAAAATAGGGTAAAATTTATGACATAATTCAACCACAGCATTAACATTCACATGCAGCATGCGAAGATGTTGATCTAATTCGTATTTTTCAAATGCACCTACTAATCCATATCCAGCATTATTTACCAATATTCGAACATCTACTTCTTGATCTAAAACCCATTGATATAATTTTTCAGTTGAACCTTCCAATCCCAAATCAATTGGCAAATAATTTACATTACGCTGATATTTACGCTCAATATCTTCTTTAACCATTTGTAGTTCATAGGAATTTCGAGCAGCAATTAATAAATCATAACCTCTTGAGGCTAACTCAAACGAAATTTCTTTTCCAATTCCTTTACTTGCTCCTGTAATTACCGCGTATGCCATTTTAATATTTTTTACAAAAATAAACATAAAAGGCTGTCGTTTGACAGCCTTTTAAATCAAATTTTATTTCTTTGGTGCAGCAGGTGCTCCCGCTGAAGGATTGAAATATTCTTTAATATCCGGATCATCAGGCTTAATTTCCTGAGCTTTAGTAAAGTATTCCTTCACTTTCGCTTCATCTTTAGTAAACATTAAATGATGACCTCCTAAAGCCTTGTAGGCTTCAAATAATTGATTTTTATCTTCTTTGTACTGAGTATTCTTTTCAGCACGTAAAGTTTCTACTGTAGCAATAAACTTCTCATAATATGGTGTACTCATTCCTTTAGTACCATAGTCGATAAAGTTATTTGCACGAGCTCTATTAATGTAGAACGGAGGCCATTTTTCGTTGATTTGAATTGCTTTCGCAAAAGCAGAATCTGAACGCATCGCCATGTTTACACGAGCTGTTGTATCTGTACGTGGAATAAATGCTGCTGTTAAATAAAAATCCATTGCAACTTTGAAATAATCACCTGATCCAACTGTTTGTTTCTTTTTTTCTTTCCACTCAATGGCTTTCAATCCAGCGTTTGCTGCTTCACTATATCTTTTTTGCTTGTAACGTATATCATGAATCATTGAATAAATGTTATTATTAGTATCCAATGGAGCAGCCTTTTCAAAATAAGTTAATGCAATTGAATCTTTTCCTAAACCTTGGTATCCTTTTCCAAAATAAAGATCATCCATAAAGTAAGGTTTCACTCCACGCTTCACCATACCTTCTAAGTTATCAACACCCAACTGATGATTTCCCATTTCAACATTTGAATATCCACGCATACGGAAAATATCATCATCTTTAACTCCTTTTTGCTCCGCGTCTTGTGTAAATTTCATTGCTCCTTCATAATCCTTAGATAAGAACAACAACTTTGCTGTTTCCAAAGTTACTTCTGGAGTAGCTTCTGCTTTTTCTAAGTATTTTCTAAAGTAACGAGATGCATTTTTAAACTGATTACCTACGATTAAGTACTCACCATAACGCTTGATTGCAGGTGCATAACTAGAGTCAATGTCTAAAGCTTCCTTATATCTTGCTTGAGTTTCTTTGTAGTTTTTACCACGTAAGTATACCACACCTATTTTCACTTTCGCTTTGATATTTTTAGGATCTTGCATTAATGCCTGCTCATAAGCAGAAACAGCGTTACCGCCATCGTTTTTTACTAAATAAGCATCACCCTTAACGATATATTGCTCAGGAGTAGGTAATTTCTTTGTCTTTTCTTGGATTAAATCAATCAAACGAATAGCCTCAGCAGGATCATTGTTTGCAATTTTTTCGTCCTGACCAGTCACAAAAAACATTTCGTATGCCTCTGCAATACGATACATTACATCAATATTTTTGTTTTTTGTCTCAGCTAAAATACGATCAAATTCAGCTTTAGCAGCAGAAACATTATTCTGTCCAACTAAAATACTTGCTAATCCAACTTGATTCAAATAATTTTTAGGATCTGCCGCTTTCCCTTTTTCAAAAGTAGCTTTTGCATTATCAAAATCCTTACGAGTTAAATAATAATAACCTAAATAGTAATAATTATCACCTGTAGGAGCTGAAGCCACTAATGCTTCAAATACATGTTTAGCTTTTCCTGGTTGGTGACGGTCAATCAAATGAAGTCCTTCCTGAACGGTCTGACCAAATGAAAAGTTGGAGACTAATGTCAATGCCAACCCTAAAATCCACAAATTGAGTTTCTTCATCGTTAGTAATTTAAATAGCTTTATTTTTTTGTTCTTAGGCTTTATTGAAATAATTCAACAATTTACCAAAAAAGTTTTATTGATTTTGGATTACAAAAATAATGATTTTAATCAAATTTTCTATAATAAAAATTCATTTTTTATTAAGTTCTAATGTATTTCAAAGGTTCGAATCGTTACAGGTCGGGTCAGTGGAATTAATCCCGATTTCAACACAATTAATTGACCCATATCGCCACATACATAATTCACAAAACCAGTCCCTAAACCTAAGTGAGCCTCTTTTATAATAATTTTTGCCTCTCTTCTTAAAGGATACTTTTTGAGTGCCAAATTATATCCAAAAGGTTGATAATATTCATTTTTACTTAGACCTTTAGATTTAGCCAATGAAATAACATGCACAGAACGAATGAAATTTAATGAAGTAGGATTATCCCCATCACTTACCCAATTGGATCCTATGATACCTACAGAATTTGCATGTCCCTTTACGTAATCAATCACCTTTACATTGCTTCCAACTTCACGCACTTTAAGTCCTGTTGTAGCATCTATTTGCAATTGATCTACAATAAATTTCAAATTACTGGAATTGTTTTTATCAACAACTAATTCAATATTTTTATTCGAAGTACCAATCAATGATTCTTTTAAATCTTCAAGAGTCCATAAGGTATCGGTATTAGATTTATGAGTAATCAATGCAATCCCATCTGCAGCAAAACGATAACTTCTGTAACTAATTTTCTCACGTGTAAAAACCTCTTTTTCTTTTTCAGTCAAATCACGAGTAACAATAATTCCCCTCACTTTATCATTTAATAAATCAGCAACTGCTTCATTTTCTGGCTTATTAAACACTTCAATTTTGGCAAAATGATTTTGATTTTGAAATGCCGTTTTTTCAGCTTCAATTAACATACTAAATGAATCATCAACATCTAAAGAGATATTACCTTTAATTGGAGTATCTTCATTTTTATTTTTTTCAGCAGAATTACATGCAAGTAAGTTGACACATAAAAGTAGAAATAAACTATTCCTCATCATCTGAATAGGAGCCATATTCAATCCCATTATTATTGTTATTTTTAAAGTAAACAAAAGCTCGCCACAGGCGAAATATACCATACAGAATAAATAAAATCCCTAATAAAAATCGAATAGGGGTTTCATCTCCAATATAACCTAATTCATAAGATGATTGAAAAGCTACATAATATCCTAATGCGATATAAATTAAAGCAACAAAGGATCTAAAAACTGTATTAAATACAAGAACCCAAGATTTTTTCATTGTAAAATTTTATAATACAAATTACTAAATATTCAACAATAAAAAAAGGCCTGCTTCTCAGCAGGCCTAATTTTATATTCAAACCAATTATTCAGATAACTGGAATGTAATTGGTTGAGTAAATCGAGAACGAACTGCTCTACCAGATTGCTTACCAGGATTCCATCTAGGACCTGATTTGATTACACGCATTGCTTCTTCGTCGCAACCAAATCCAACAGATTTAATAACCTGTACGTCTTGAATAGAACCGTCAGTATTTACAACGAACTGAACATATACTTTACCTTGAACGTTTGCACGTTGTGCGGCAGCAGGATATTTCAAACTTCTTTGTAGATATCTAGCAAATCCAGCAATTCCACCTGGGAATTCAGCATTCTGTTCTACTGCAGTAAAGATTTCATCTTCTACAGGCTTTGGTGGCTCAACTGGAGTCTCCTGACCTTTAGCATCTGGATCTACAGGTGCCTCGTAAGATTCGTCAACACCTTTAATAGTTTCATTTGCAGTATTACCCTTCACTTCTTCTGGTGGAGGTTCTGGTTTCGTAACCTCTTCATCATGCTTGATTTCCGGAGGTAAGAACTTGGTAGTTGTTACTTTAGGAATCTCCTTTGGTGGTGGAGGTGGCGGCGGTGGAGGTAGCTCCACTTTCTTTTGTGGTGGTGGTTGATCGATTTTCATTGTTTCAGCGATCACCTCCGTTTTCTCCTTATTACTTGCTGTAATCTGTTTCCAGAATGCAGCCAATAATAAAGCCCCAACAAAAAGTGATGAACCTAATATCACCGACCTTTTGATAACTTTTGGATACGTTGTCCTTAAAAGAAAAGCACCAAATTCACGGTTCTTATCCTTAAAGATAATGTCATCTAAAGTAGCATCTTGGCTTATAACTTGTTGTGACATAGTTTAAATTAATTTTAAATTTCTAAAAAGGCTTTCGCCAATTATTTACCTGAACGTTTAATCAATGCTTCTGTATCTGGATCAATTTCCAACAAAGCATAACGCTTATTGTTAGTAATTGCACACTCATCAATTAAATCTACAACGTTACGATACTTCGATTTCTTTGTAGGTTTCATTACGATTGTGAAATTATTTCCGATTTTGGCTTTCATATCCGCAATAACTTTACGAATACCAGTATCAGAATAATCAGTCACATTCAATACAGTAGCTGATTCACTAGGAATACCTTGGTAATAATACACCTTATTTTCA
>JACCDM010167355.1_pt1 | contig 23417 bp, 29 predicted proteins | sample 7445851 | NCBI WGS metagenome assembly JACCDM01 (sample SAMN15323438, study PRJNA562643) | freshwater metagenome | isolation source: river surface water | place: USA:Blue River Watershed | collected 2017-08-16
AAATGACCCGCGCCGCAAGCGATGCCGTGCTGGCCGCAAGCATCTTTCATTCCGGCGAATACACGGTGCAGCAGGCCAAGAAACGGATGCGGGAGCGGGGGATACCTGTGAGGTTGTGAGGCGGGGATGAGGAACTTTGGCCTATGAGTACAAAGAGCCTTCCTATTTAGATGTGTTTTTCATGCTGGCGGCATTTACTGTTGGATTACTTATCGCGATAAATAATCAGAATATGTATCTATTAGTATTAAATTTATAGTTTTCGATGCTACATTTACAGCTCAAGAATCATCGGAAAACCTGATTGAACAAGTAGATGGACTGTAAATAAGGGGCGCCTGTTTCTATGTTGAATCCATCCCTTGATGAAGCGCTTGCATCATGGTTGGCCCTAAAGGGTAATAGGTTGATGTCGTTGCCCACGAACTCATGCACGCAGATATTTACCACAAAGTGGTGGTACCTAAAGCGTTTCTTGCAGCTGCCTACTTGGTTTGACGCAGGCGTTGCGATGCAAGTTGACTATCCCTCTCAGTACTCGTCATCGTCAACGGATACTCAAAACACGGCCTATGTTCGTGAACTCGCGTCTTGGTTGTCTAAAGGGGGTGCCTCCTCGATGTATTTGCGTCTCCAGCATATGAGGGATGACCAGTCATTTATTGAGGAAATTACCGAGTCAGTGCTACCCGATCATTCCAGCAGGCCGCCTTCGGTGGCCGTTGAATTCATACGTTATGCCACATAGTCTAATGAACGCTGATACGCCCCTCCGACAAGACAAAATTGATTGGATGAACGTCTACTCCAACGAAGTGCTGACAACATTCCGCGCTCGATTTGTGAGAGCGTCTGATCGTTTCAAGAATTCGAAGCCGCTTCTTGACCGCTTTACATCTGCCATCAAAGCTGTACAGGGAAACTCACGGGCACTTTTTCGCGCTGTCGATGAGGCGCATAACGAGCTATGCGTCGCTTCTGCTCTCCTAGAAAACTCCGACCCTGTGTTTACGCGCCTGGAATATGAGCCAAGACTTGCGGACTGCACCAAAACCATCGATTTCCGGGCAACAACGGATGGTGGCGCAACGGTCTATGTTGATGTCAAAACCATTACACCCACAGGCAAAGATGGGTGGGAGAAATTCGAGAGAGCCCGGAACGAAGGCTGGTTTCCTCCAAATGTCTCCGTTGTACTTTCAAAAGAGGGGCTTGGAGGTGAACTCTGGCACAAAATGTTTGCCGCCCGTAGTCGCATGCTCGAATACGCGTTAGAAATGGAGCAGAAGATTGCTGAAGGCAATCTCGCTGGGAGAGATTCGTTGTTTGTTCTTGCCCTTTGCGGAGAAGGGTTCGTCTGGCACGAAGACGAGCTCGAAGATTTCGCCAGCTATTACTTCGCCGGTTCTCATAGAGGCGACGACCCATTTGGAATTGCGGAAGTTCGGAACGTTCAGGAGAAAGGCATAGTTATTGCAGGGGCAATTTCCCGTTTTGCTTGTATGCGGCGGCCGCAAGGAGACATATTTCCGAAGCGTTTGAACTGGAATGTTCAACCACCACGCCATCCACATTTCGTATGAAACACATTCTGTATAACCCGGCAGTCGATCGGACCTTCGCGAAAAGCCGCGCAGGCTGGTGAATTCGAACGTTAGGCGGCAGAATACAACCACATCATGCCTCTTCCCTTTGTTAATCACGTCAGCGAACGAATCACCTAGTCAGTTAAGGGTTCAAGCCTTCTGGAGCTTGCCATTCAGCCCTTTCATTTCAACTCAAGTGGCATCGTGCATGGAGCGGCTACCTTCACGCTAGTAGATATAGGAATGGGGGCGGCTCTACGTCTTTTGGCTTTAGTTCTGGTGTGTTTACTGGTAGCCCGTCCAGCACAAGACCGCTAGGCCTTATGCAACAAGCCAAGCAGCGTATGCGTGAGTGGGAGATGCCTGTCAAGTTCTGAGTTGGTTGGGCAGCGCGTTAAGGCTTAGTTGCCATTGCCTGTGTGGCTGCGCTGGCCAAAAAGCCCGATCGGGTCATGTGGTGCGCCTTGGCCCAAGCGTCAATTTGCTGCACCAAGTGAGAGGGCAGGCTCACATTCAGCCGCACAGGCTGGCTGTCAATGCGGCTCAAGTCCAAGTCAACCAACATCCAAACACCACCCGCGTATTCAGCTTGGCCGACCAACAGCTCAAGCGGTGTGGGCGGCGGCACTGCATCAGGCTCACCGCTGAAATGCGCCTCTACCGCTTCTTGAACGGCAGCGGGTAAGTCGCTCCAATCGTCCACCGCAGAAAAGCAGCCCGGAAAGTCTGGGAAGGTCACGCCATGCGCATGATCGGCACCACCAACGTGAACATAAACCGGGTACAACATGTGCGAACTCCTTGGATGAAAAGGCCTCACAGGCCCGCTTTTGTTTGATGATGCCGGTGCTTTTCACTGGAAAACTTTACACACCAATGCACAAAATATTCATTCAGACTGATTTGTTACTGCTTAGCAGGCCAAGATGCGGCTGCGGGAGCGGAGGATGCCTGTGAGCTTGTGACGACCCTGAGCGGCAAACAAATAGGTCAAGCTTTTGGCCAACTTTCTAGTGCCCTTGCCTGGTGGTCCCGTTGTGACATGAAAGGGGCCACTTCAATCATGCGCATTTCAATCCGGTTGCGACAGTCATTGAGTGACTGGGCTCATTGGATGGATTCGCCACCAAAAATAATTATTTAGATTTAATTTTAAGTTTATAGTGTCCTCGAAATAGACAACTTACAAACTCGAAAAATCATGCCACTGGTCACACTCACCGTGCTTCGCCCAAAGTCACTGCAATTCAAAGATTCTGTACTCGGTGCCGTGCACGAGGCCCTTGTGAGCATCGGTGTGCCTGAGGCAGACCGATTTCACCGTGTGTTAGAGCTATCACCAGAGGACTTTCGATTTGACCGTTCTTATCCAGACGTGCAAGGCCGCAGAACGGACGACTTTGTGCTCCTTGAGATTGTTCTTTCCGCAGGTCGCAGCGTGAAGGTCAAGAAACAGTTTCTCAGCAAGCTGTCCGAAAGCCTCTCAAATGCCGGTCACAACCCGGAGGATGTCATGGTGGTATTCAAAGAAACAACTTGGGAAAACTGGGCGTTTGCTGGTGGTCGCCAAATCCATGTTTAGGTGCATGAAGGGTCAGCAAAAATCCTCGGATCAGCAGGGGGTGTTGATCGATTTCGTCGATGATTTTGATGTCAGGCTGACTCGTCATGAGTGACCATGATTACCCGATTTCCTTTGTCGCTACCAACGCCCCCAAGCGCATCAAGCCTTCCAACTACCCGCCACCCTTCGCCTCCCAAATGGAGGGTCGTACCCGCGTGTCGCCTAGCATGTGCGCGGGTTTCAACAGCTCAACCCTTGATCAAGGTACCATAAAATAGTACCATTCAATCGTGAAGCGCAAATACCAACGGACCCTCGCTCTGATCTTTGCAAGGCCAACCAGCGCCAACGTTCAGTGGCGCGACATTGAAGCCATGTTTCAGGAGTTGGGTGCAGAGGTCAGCGAGCGAGAAGGAAGCCGCGTGGCGGTGGTGCTGTATGGGGAAGTTCGGGTTTTCCACAGACCTCACCCATCCCCCAACACTGACAAAGGCGCAGTCGCAAGCATTCGCAAATGGCTAGAGCAGCACGGAGTAGAACCATGAACACCATGACAGTTGACGGCTTTCACGCCAAGATCGAATACGACGAAGAGCTTGATCTGTTTCGCGGGGAAATTCTCGGGCTCAATGGCGGCGCAGATTTTTACGGCAAGAACCCCAAGGAGCTGCGCTCCGAGTTCAAAAAGTCGTTGCAGGTGTTTTTGGATGTGTGCCAAGAAAAAGGCATTGAGCCCAAAAGAAATTTCTCGGGCAAATTCAACCTGCGCATTTCTCCCGAGTTGCATGAGCAACTGGCCATTGCGGCGCAAGCACAGGGCAAAAGCATCAACTTGCTCGCGCAAGAAGCTTTGCAGCTTCGTGTGGCGTCTTGAGTGACTTGCTTAACGGCCGCTCATTTATCGTAATGAAACCGACAAGCGATGATGAGGACAGCCGCATCATCGGCTTCGTAAACCAGCCGGTGGGTTTCATCAATGCGGCGAGACCAATAGCCTGACAAATTACCCACCAAGGGTTCTGGCTTGCCAATGCCGATAAAGGGGTCTCTGCAAGCGGCGTTGATCAGCGTATTGATGCGTTTGAGGGTTTTGCGATCCTGACCTTGCCACCACACATAGGCGTCGCATCCATCAGGTGTGAAGCGAATCTCCCTCATGCATCGATCAATTTGCGAGCTTTGGCTTTGCCTGCTTTGGCTTGGGCCACCGAGCGCATGAGGGCGCGGGCATTGGCCGGGTTGGACAAGAGGTACAGGGTTTCTTGCATGCTGGAGTAAGCCGCTTCAGACAGAAGCACGGCGTTGCCCCCTTCGCGTCGGTGAATCAAGGTGGGCGCTTGATCGTCAATGACCTTGTCGATCACGGCCTTGAGCGAGTTACGGGCCTCGGTGTAGCTGATGACTTGCATGGCTTGGACCTGTTCAGGTAGTTGTGCAGGTATTCTAAATGGCAAAAGGCTAGACAGGGCGATGCCCTTAACATCTCCCCCTATGAATTGGTTAGACGCTATCAAATGGGACACCCAAGGCCTGGTGCCGGTCATCGCGCAAGAGCAGGGCAGCAAAGACGTGCTCATGTTTGCCTGGATGAACCGCGAGGCGCTGCAAAAAACCGCTGAGCTCGGTCGCGCGGTATATTTCAGCCGCTCGCGGGGCAAGCTGTGGTTCAAGGGCGAGGAGTCGGGTCATGTGCAGCAGGTGCACGACATTCGCCTGGACTGCGACAACGATGTGATTTTGCTCAGCGTCACCCAAACCGGCCACGACCCCAGCATCGCCTGCCACACGGGCCGCCACAGCTGCTTCTACCAACGCTGGCAAACCAGCCCCGATGGCGGCCAATGGCTGAGCGTCGAGCCTGTGCTGCAAGACCCCGCCACCATTTACAAAACCCAACCATGAGTTCAGACGACACCTTGGCCCGCTTGGCCGCCGTGATTGAAAGCCGCAAAGCGGCCAACGGCGGCAACCCCGACACCAGCTATGTGGCGCGTTTGTTGCACAAAGGCCCCGACGCTTTTTTAAAGAAAATTGGCGAAGAAGCCACCGAGGTGGTGATGGCCGCCAAAGACCTGGACCATGGTGGCGACCCGCACAAGTTGGTGGGCGAAATGGCCGATTTGTGGTTCCACTCGATGGTGGCGCTGGCGCATTACCAGCTCAGCCCCGAGGATGTGCTGCAAGAGCTGTCGCGCCGCGAGGGCTTGAGCGGTTTAGAGGAAAAAGCCTTGCGCAAGGCGCAGGCCCGCGAGGCCGGTACCGAATAATTGATTCAGAGAACGACACATGCACTCCGACCCCAACTGCATCTTTTGCAAAATTGTTGCTGGCAAGATACCGAGCAAAAAAGTCTATGAAGACGAAGAGATTTTTGCCTTCCACGACATCAACCCGTGGGCACCTGTGCACTTTTTGATCATTCCCAAAGCCCATATCCCATCCATGGCGCAGGTCGAACCGGAGCACCAGGCCTTGTTGGGCCGAATCATGCTGCTGGCCCCCCGCTTGGCCTTGGCGCAAGGCGCGCGCGCCTACCCCGAGGGTGGCTTTCGCATCGTCACCAACACCGGTGCCGAGGGTGGGCAAGAGGTTCATCACCTGCACTTTCATGTGATGGGCGGCCCCCGCCCCTGGCTGCGCGGCTAAGCCCTTGCGGTTTGGGTGGTGTCTCTGGACCACTAGAATCGCCGGATTGTTGAGGAGATATCCATGGGATCGTTTTCCGTTTGGCACTGGTTGATCGTTTTGTTGATCGTTGTGCTGGTGTTTGGCACCAAAAAGCTTAAAAACATTGGTTCAGACCTGGGTGGGGCCGTCAAAGGCTTCAAAGACGGCATGAAAGATGGCCAACCCGGCGCAGCGCCTGCTGACGACAAAACCGCTGCACCAGCGGCCCAAGTGGCTGCCGCCAACCCAGCCGCCGACAAAAACACCATTGACGTTGAAGCCCGTCCCAAGCACTGATCGAATGCCGTGATCGACCTGGGTGTTTCCAAAATCGCGCTGATTGGTGCTGTGGCCTTGATCGTCATTGGCCCGGAAAAATTGCCCAAAGTGGCCCGCACCTTGGGCGCTTTGGTGGGCAAAGCCCAGCGTTATGTGTCCGATGTGAAGGCCGAGGTCAATCGCTCGATGGACCTGGAAGAGCTCAAAAAAATGAAAGAAACGGTCGAATCGGCCGCCCGCGATGTGGAAACCCAGGTCCATACCGCCAGCGCTGATTTCGAAAAAGATTGGCAGTCCGCCACCGCAGGGCTGGACACCGTTTCCTATACCCCCGAGGTGGTTTACCCCGAATATGCCCACCCCAAGAAAAAGTGGCGCATCAAGCAGGGGGCAGCGCCGCAGTGGTACAAAGCGCGCCATGGCATTCGCACCAAGGCCTTGTCTGGTGCTGCAAGGGTGGCGCGGTTCAGGCCGCAGCGCCTGGGTTAGAGGCCTGTATGTCTGACCCCACGACCAAACCGGAAGACGAGCTGGCCGGCTCTGAACAGCCTTTTGTTCAACACCTGATCGAGCTGCGCGACCGCTTGATCAAGGCGGTCATCGCCATCGCCGTGGTGGCCATTGCCCTGTCTCTCTACCCCGGGCCGGGCCCGCTGTACGACATCTTGGCCGCTCCTTTGGTGGCCCAATTGCCCGCTGGTGCGACCATGATCGCCACCTCGGTCATTTCACCTTTTTTGGTGCCCCTCAAAATTTTGCTGATGACCGCTTTTTTGTTGGCTTTGCCGGTGGTGTTGTACCAAATGTGGGCATTCGTGGCCCCGGGTTTGTATTCGCACGAAAAAAAGTTGGTTTTGCCCTTGGTGGTGTCGAGCACCTTGTTGTTCTTCTTGGGCGTGGCCTTTTGTTACTTTTTTGTGTTCGGTCAGGTGTTTGCCTTTATCCAAAGCTTTGCCCCCAAAAGCATCACGGCTGCGCCCGATATTGAGGCTTATTTGAGTTTTGTGCTGACCATGTTTTTGGCCTTTGGCATGGCCTTTGAGGTGCCCATTGTGGTCATTGTGTTGGCCCGCATGAACGTGGTGTCGATTGAGAAACTCAAGGCCTTTCGCTCTTATTTCGTGGTGCTGGCCTTTGTCATTGCGGCCATCGTCACACCCCCGGATGTGGTGTCGCAACTGGCCTTGGCCATTCCCATGTGTTTGCTCTACGAAGTCGGCATTTGGGCCGCCCAGCTGTTCATTCGCCACACCCAAGCACCGGACGCGGACAAAACTCCGGCGACTTGACACACCATGAAGCGTTACTGGCTGATCTTTTCTCAGGTGGTCACGGTTTTATTGGCCATTTGGTTTGTGCTGGTCACCCTGAAACCCCAATGGATGGGCCCAGGCGCAGGCTGGTCGGGTGCGGTGCATTTGTTGCAAGCGCCTGCGTCAACGCCAGGCACCGTGGCGGTGGGCAGTTTGAGCCCAGCCGCCAAACAGGCTGCACCAGCGGTGGTCAGCATCAGCACCACCCGCGCCGCTGGCACCAATCCCTTGGCCAAAGACCCTTGGTTCAAGTTTTTTTATGGCGACCAAGATGAAGTCCCGCAAGGCGGCATGGGCAGTGGTGTCATCGTCAGCCCAGAAGGCTATGTGTTGACCAACAACCATGTGGTCGAAGGCGCTGATGAAATAGAAATTGTTTTGCACGACGGCCGCCGCACCCAGGCCCAGGTGATTGGCACCGACCCCGATACCGATTTGGCGGTGCTCAAAATCAAGCTGGACCGTTTGCCCGTCATTGTTTGGGGCAATTCCGATGAGTTGCAGGTCGGCGACCGACTGCTGGCCATTGGCAACCCTTTTGGGGTGGGCCAAACCGTGACCAGTGGCATTGTTTCCGCTTTGGGGCGCAGCCGTTTGGGCATCAATACTTTTGAAAACTTCATCCAAACCGATGCCGCCATCAACCCTGGTAATTCTGGCGGTGCCTTGGTCGATATCCAAGGCCATTTGATGGGTATCAATACCGCCATTTATTCGCGCTCTGGCGGCAACATGGGTATTGGATTTGCCATCCCCGTGTCCACCGCGCGCCAGGTGTTGGAAGGCATTGTCAAAGATGGTGTGGTGGTGCGGGGTTGGGTGGGTGTGGAGCCCAATGACCTGACCCCCGAGCTGGCCGAAAGCTTTGGACTTGCCCGCCAGCAGGGTGTGGTGGTCACCGGTGTGTTGCAAGGTGGCCCTGCCTTCACGGCGGGCGTTCGTCCCGGTGACGTGTTGTTGGGTGTGAATGGCAAAACGGTTGACAACGTGGACCAATTGCTCGCGGCCATTGCAGGCCTCAAACCTGGTGTGGCCGCTGCGCTGGCGGTGGAGCGCCGAGGCAACCCCATGTCTTTGTCGGTCACACCGGCGCAGCGACCCAAGCAAAAACCGGCGGCCCGATGAGCGTGCACCGCGATCAATTGCTGGCGGCCTGTCAAAGTTTGCTCACCCCTGAGCGCTTCAAAGACTACGGGCCCAATGGCTTGCAGGTTGAGGGCAAGCCTGAGATCAACAAGCTGGTTTCGGGTGTCACGGCTTCCAAGGCCTTGATCGAGGCGGCCATTGAAGCCCAGGCCGATGCCATCTTGGTCCACCACGGCCTGTTTTGGCGCGGTCAAGAGGGCACGGTCACCGGCTGGATGAAGCAACGCTTGCGTTTGCTGTTGGCACACGACATCAGTTTGTTGGCCTATCACCTGCCTTTGGATGCCCACCCCCAGTGGGGCAACAACGCCCAATTGGGCCAACGATTGGGCTGGCGCACCGACAGTAACTTTGGCGATCAGCTGCTGGGCTGCCTGGGCCAATCGGTGGACGGTCATGTGTGGCCCGATGCGCAATCTTTGGCCACCCATTTGCAGCAGGCCTTGGGCCGCACGCCTGTGTGGGTGGGGCCCAGCGAAGGCGCTCGGCCCATTCGGCGCGTGGCATGGTGCAGCGGGGGCGCGCAGTCTTACTTTGAGGCGGCCATTGCTGCCGGTGCCGATGCTTTTGTCACGGGGGAAATTTCTGAGCCCCAAGCCCATTTGTCGCGCGAGACTGGCGTGGCTTTTTTGGCCTGCGGGCACCACGCCACCGAGCGCTATGGGGCACCTGCAGTGGCTGCACAAGTGGCCTCTCAATTGGGCTTGACCCATGTGTTCATTGACATCGACAACCCGGCCTGAGGCGAAGCACTGTGCCTGATTCAAGGCCTGTGGCCATCAGCTTGGGTGACGCGGCGGGTATTGGCCCGGAAATCATCGCCAAAACCTTTGCCCACCACCCCGAACAGGCCAAAGATTGCGTGGTGTTTGGCGACGCGCGTGTACTGGCCCAAGCGGTGCAAGCCTTGCCCCAGGCGGTCCAGCGCCAAATTGCGCCGGTCAACGATGTGAATCAGGCCTTGAAACTGCCTGCCGGGGTGATTCCTTTGTGGCAGGTCGGCACCTTGGACCAGCCACCGCCCTTGGGGCAGGTCAGCGCAGCCAGCGGTCGTTTGGCGGCCGACTGTGTGCGCGCTGCGGCCCGAGCCGCTCTGACCGGGCAGGTCCAGGCCGTGGTCACTGCCCCTTTGAACAAAACAGCCTTGGCCGCTGCCGGTGAAGACTTCCCCGGGCACACCGAAATGCTGCAGTTTTTGGCCGCCAGCCACTTGGGCCTGTCGGTGGACCAATTGCCCGTGCGCATGATGCTGGCCAACCGCGAGTTGCGCACGGTGCTGGTCAGCATCCATGTTTCCCTGCGCCAAGCCATCGAAGCGGTCACGGTCGAGAACGTGTTGCAAACCTTGCGCATTGCCCATGCCAGCTTGCGCAGCGCCAGCGGCGGCCCGCCCAAATTGGCCGTGGCCGGTCTCAACCCCCATGCCGGGGAGGGCGGTTTGATGGGGCGCGAAGAAATCGACATACTGGCCCCCGCCTTGGCGCAGGCAAGGGATTTGGGCATGGATGTGAGCGGCCCATTTCCCCCCGACACCGTGTTCATGCGCGCGCGTGAGAGCCATGGCTCGGCCAATGCCATTGATGCGGTGGTGGCCATGTACCACGATCAAGGCCTGATTCCGGTCAAATACCTGGGTTTGACCCACGGCGTGAACGTCACCCTGGGCCTGCCATTTGTGCGCACCAGCCCAGACCATGGCACGGCTTACGACATTGCGGGCCAGGGGGTGGCCGATCCGGCCAGCTTGTTGGCCGCGCTGGACATGGCCAGGTTCTTGGCAGCCAAGGCTTTTTGAGGCGCAGCCCTCTGCGGGCCGCTGACCAATGGTTGGGGCCATGGTCCCAGTCGTTTGGGCTGGCCGGGCTGGGTTTGCGTAAAGCCCACGGGCTGGCTCCGCAGGCTTTGGGGGGGTGCCGCGTCAGTTCTGCGACTGGAGCCTCAGTTACAATCACCGGTTGACCCAACTAGCGACGTAAGTTCGAGGATTTTTCATGAGTGACACCCGTTTGGACACCAGCAAGCGCACCTGGCTCATCGCCTCCGGTTGCGCTGGTGCAGTCGGTGGCATTGCCACGGCCGTTCCGTTTGTCAGCACCTTTCAACCCTCCGAAAAAGCCAAGGCCGCAGGCGCAGCCGTGGAAGTGGACATCAGCGCCCTCAAAGCCGGCGAAAAGCTCACGGTGGAGTGGCGTGGCAAGCCCGTTTGGATCGTGCGCCGCACCCCCGAACAACTGGAGTCGCTCAAAAAGGTCGAGGGCCAATTGGCCGATCCCAAGTCTTTGCGCAACCCAGATGACCTGACCCCCGCTTACGCTCGCAACGAAGCGCGCTCGATCAAGCCGGAGTTTTTTGTCGGCGTGGGCATTTGCTCGCACCTGGGTTGTTCTCCTTCTGATAAATTTCAAACCGGCGCGCAGCCTTCCTTGCCCGACGACTGGGCGGGCGGTTTCTTGTGCCCCTGCCACGGTTCGACCTTCGACATGGCTGGGCGTGTGTTCAAAAACAAGCCCGCCCCTGACAACTTGGAAGTGCCCCCGCACATGTATTTGTCTGACACGCGCTTGCTCATCGGCGAAGACAAAAAGGCCTGACAGGAACCAACATGGCTGAATTCAAAGAAATCTCCCCCAACGCCAGCATGGGCGACAAGTTGCTCAACTGGGTTGATAACCGCTTCCCTGCCACCAAGCTCTACAAAGAGCATTTGAGCGAGTACTACGCGCCCAAAAACTTCAACTTCTGGTACTTTTTTGGCTCCTTGGCCTTGCTGGTGCTGGTCATCCAAATCGTGACCGGTATTTTCTTGGTCATGCACTACAAACCCGATGCGGCACAGGCTTTTGCATCGGTGGAATACATCATGCGTGATGTGCCATGGGGCTGGCTGATTCGTTATATGCACTCCACGGGGGCATCAGCCTTTTTCGTGGTGGTCTACATGCACATGTTCCGGGGGCTGATTTATGGCTCTTACCGCAAGCCGCGTGAGTTGGTGTGGCTGTTTGGTTGTGCCATCTTCTTGTGCCTGATGGCCGAAGCTTTCATGGGCTATTTGTTGCCCTGGGGCCAGATGTCTTACTGGGGCGCACAGGTGATCGTGAACCTGTTTGCCGCAGTCCCCGTGATTGGCCCTGACTTGGCGCTCCTCATCCGTGGCGACTATGTGGTCAGCGATGCCACCCTCAATCGATTCTTCAGCTTCCACGTGATTGCAGTGCCCTTGGTCCTGTTGGGCCTGGTGGCGGCGCACATCATCGCTTTGCACGAAGTGGGCTCGAACAACCCTGACGGGGTTGAAATCAAAAAGCACAAAGATGCCCAGGGCAAACCGTTGGACGGCATTCCTTTCCACCCTTACTACACCGTGCATGACATCTTGGGTGTGAGCGGTTTCTTGCTGATATTCACGGCCATCATCTTTTTTGCACCTGAATTGGGCGGTTACTTTTTGGAGTACAACAACTTCATCCCAGCCGACCCCCTGAAGACCCCCTTGCACATTGCGCCGGTCTGGTACTTCACGCCTTACTACTCGATGCTGCGTGCCATCACCACTGAGATGATGTATGCCTTGGTGCTGTGCGTGTTGGGTGCTGCTTATTTGGGTGTCACCCGCGCCCAATTGCCCAACTACCTCAAAGGTGCTGTGGTTGCCGCCGCCGTGATTGGGGTGGGCCTGATGCTCAAGATCGATGCCAAATTCTGGGGCGTGGTGGTCATGGGTGGCGCGGTCATCATTTTGTTTTTCTTGCCATGGCTGGACAACTGTGCGGTCAAGTCCATTCGCTATCGGCCAGATTGGCACAAATACCTGTACGCCATCTTTGTCATTAACTTTGTGATCCTGGCTTATTTGGGCGTGCAACCTCCTTCTCCCATTGGCGAGCGTGTCTCTCAAGTTGGCACCCTTTATTACTTTGGCTTTTTCCTCCTGATGCCTTGGTGGAGCCGCTTGGGTCAAACCAAGCCTGTGCCAGATCGCGTGACTTTCACCCCCCACTGAGCGCGCAGGAATCACACCATGAAAAAAATCCTCATCTCTTTGTTGGTCTCACTCGGTTGCGTTTCGGCCGCCTGGTCATCTGGCGGCGACAGCATTGCCTGGGACAAGGCACCCAACAAAACCAATGACCTGGGTGCCTTGCAAAACGGTGCCAAGTTGTTTGTGAATTACTGCTTGAACTGTCATTCGGCCGCTTTCATGCGCTTCAACCGCTTGACCGACATTGGTTTGACCGAACAACAAATCAAAGACAACTTGCTGTTCACCACCGACAAGGTGGGCGACACCATGAAGGCCAATATCGATCCACGCCAAGCCAAAGAGTGGTTTGGCGGTGTACCACCGGACCTCACCTTGGTCGCACGCTCCCGTTCAGGCGGTGGTGGCACGGGTGCCGATTACCTCTACACCTATTTGCGGACCTACTACCGCGATGACACCAAAGCCACGGGTTGGAACAACTTGGCCTTTCCCAATGTGGGCATGCCCCATGTTTTGTGGGAGTTGCAAGGTGAGCGTCGCCCTGTGTTTGACGTGGTGAAGCAGCACGGTCACGATGTCCAAGTGTTCAAAGGTTGGGAACAGGTCAAGCCGGGCACCATGACCCCGCTGCAATACGACCAAGCCATGGGCGACTTGGTCAGTTACTTGCAATGGATGGCCGAGCCAGTTCAAAATTCCCGCGTGCGCATTGGCGTTTGGGTGTTGATTTTCTTGTTGGGCTTCATGGCGATTGCTTGGAGACTCAACGCGTCTTACTGGAAAGACATCAAATAATTTTTTCCCAATCCGGGCCGCATGGCCAGGGTTGGATTTGGGAATGTGGGGGGTGACCCCCCATTCTTTTTGAATTTCAGGAGCCTTCATCATGATGGTGCTTTATTCCGGTACTACTTGCCCTTTTTCACACCGTTGCCGTTTTGTGTTGTTTGAAAAAGGCATGGATTTCGAAATCCGCGATGTTGACCTCTACAACAAGCCAGAAGACATCAATGTCATGAACCCATATGGCCAGGTTCCCATCCTGGTCGAGCGCGATTTGATTTTGTATGAGTCCAACATCATCAACGAATACATCGACGAGCGCTTTCCACACCCCCAACTCATGCCCGGCGACCCGGTTGACCGTGCACGTGTGCGCTTGTTCTTGTTGAACTTCGAAAAAGAATTGTTCACCCACGTCAGCACCTTGGAGTCGCGCACCAGCAAAGCCAACGAAAAAGCATTGGAAAAGGCCCGCTCACACATCCGTGATCGCCTCACCCAATTGGCCCCGGTGTTTTTGAAAAACAAATACATGTTGGGAGACAACTTCTCCATGCTGGACGTGGCCATTGCGCCCCTGCTCTGGCGCTTGGATCACTTTGGCATCGATTTGTCCAAGAATGCGGCCCCATTGCTCAAATACGCAGAGCGCATCTTCTCCCGTCCGGCCTACATCGAAGCGCTCACGCCGTCCGAAAAAGTCATGCGCAAGTGATTGCCTTGGGGCGATTTGAACCATGCTCAACGTAGCGGATTCGAATTCAACGCGGCCTTATCTGATCCGCGCGCTGTACGAATGGTGCACGGACAATGGCTTCACACCTTATGTGGCTGTGCACGTGGACGAAACGGTGCAAGTGCCACAAGAGTATGTGAAAAATGGCGAGATCGTTCTCAACATCAGTTTCGATGCCACCAGCGGTTTGAAGCTGGGCAATGAATTCATCGAATTCAAAGCCCGTTTCTCTGGCACTGCCCGCGCCATCATGGTGCCGGTTAGCCGTGTGCTGGCCATTTATGCGCGTGAAAACGGTCAAGGCATGGCCTTTCCCCTTCAGTTGCACAACCCACCTTCGGAAGCAGACACGGAGGAGGCACCTGTGCCCACCGCCGCTGCCACCAGCCCTGCTGTCAAGACCACACGCAATCTCAATCTGACCTTGTCAGGCGATGGTGTGCCACCCCATCCACCGCCCAAAGGTGGCGGCAAACGTCCGCAATTGAAACGTGTGAAGTAAAATTTCTACGCGCCGATTTAGCTCAGTTGGTAGAGCAACCGCCTTGTAAGCGGTAGGTCATCAGTTCGAATCCGATAATCGGCACCATTTCCAAAGCCAGCACCTTCCAAAGAGGGCTGGCTTTTTTATCGCGCCATGATTTTCAAGCGCAATTGCTGCACATGCCAGCCGTGTGTCCTCAGGTGTGCCAAAAGTGCGGGCTCCAGCTGGCGCAATTTGGCGCTGACCGCATTGTTGGGCACCAAAATGCACCAAGTTTGACCGTCGATCGGGCCGGCTTTGAGACCTTGGCGCAATCCGGGTGGCAAAAGTGGCAGGACGGCGGCCAATCGCTGCTTGGATTCTTGGCCCAAAGCGCCCAAGCGAGCCAGCCCGGGCTCTGACCGGGCTGCTTGCTCAGCGGTGAGGGTCAAAGGGCGCTTTTGCATCGGGTCATTATCCAACGCGGCGGCGCTAAAATGCCCGGCTACTTCAAAGGAACCCCTCACCCCTTTGGGCGCTTGTGCCCAAGGGTTTGATGCACCATCCATGGCCTTTAAATTTTTGACCTTGATCTTCGGCAGCCGCAACGAGCGACTGCTCAAACAATACAGCAAGACCGTGGCACGCATCAATGCCTTGGAGTCGGGTCTGGCGCAACTCAGCGACGAAGCGCTCAAAGCCAAAACCGACAGCTTCAAGCAACAGGTGGCACAAGGGGCTTCTTTGGATGACTTGCTGCCCGAGGCATTTGCCGTGGTGCGAGAGGGTTCCAAGCGCTGCATGAAGATGCGCCACTTTGACATCCAACTCAGCGGTGGCATGGCCTTGCACCAAGGCAAAGTGGCCGAGATGCGAACCGGTGAGGGTAAAACCCTGACCGCCACCTTGGCGGTTTACCTCAACGCCTTGTCTGGGCGCGGTGTGCACGTGGTCACGGTCAATGATTACCTGGCGCAACGCGACGCCCAATGGATGGGCCGCTTGTATAACTTCTTGGGCTTGACCGTGGGTGTCAACCTGCCGCAAATGTCGCGCGAAGAAAAGCAAGCCGCTTACCGCTGCGACATCACCTACGGGACCAACAACGAATTTGGTTTTGATTATTTGCGGGACAACATGGTTTATGAGCCCGCCGACCGGGTTCAGCGCAAACTGCATTACGCCATCGTCGACGAGGTGGATTCCATCTTGATTGACGAAGCACGCACCCCCTTGATCATCAGTGGTCAAGCGGAGGACCACACCGACCGCTACCTCGCCATGAACCGCTTGGTTCCCAAGTTGCAGCGCCAAGAGGGTGAAGAAGACTTGCGCACCGGCGAGGGCGTGACCAAACCCGGCGACTTCACGGTGGATGAAAAATCTCACCAGGTTTTTCTGACCGAACAAGGGCATGAAAACGCTGAGCGCTTGTTGGTTGAAATGGGCATGTTGCCCGAGGGCGCGTCCTTGTACGACCCCGCCAACATCAGCTTGATGCACCACTTGACGGCGGCTTTGCGTGCCCATCACCTGTATCACCGTGATCAACACTATGTGAACCAAAACGGTGAAATTGTCATCGTCGATGAGTTCACCGGCCGCTTGATGTCCGGTCGGCGCTGGAGCGATGGTTTGCACCAAGCGGTGGAAGCCAAGGAAGGCGTTCACATCCAGGCCGAGAACCAAACCCTGGCCTCCATCACCTTCCAAAATTATTTCCGTTTGTACGAAAAGTTGTCCGGCATGACCGGAACGGCCGATACCGAGGCGTACGAGTTCCAAGAAATTTACGGGCTGGAAACCGTTGTCATTCCGCCCAACCGGGTCAGTCGGCGCGAAGACCAACTCGATCGGGTCTACAAAACCACCCAAGAAAAATACACAGCCGCGATTGATGACATCCGCGATTGCCACCAGCGTGGCCAACCGGTGTTGGTGGGTACCAGTTCAATTGAAAATTCCGAAATCATTTCGGCTTTGCTGACCCAGGCCAAACTGCCCCATCAGGTGCTCAATGCCAAGCAGCACGAACGGGAAGCTGAAATCGTGGCCCAAGCAGGGCGCAGTTCGATGATCACCATCGCCACCAACATGGCCGGTCGCGGCACCGACATTGTGCTGGGGGGCAACCTGGAAAAAATGATCGCCGCCATGGAGGCCGATCAGGGTATCGCGCCCCAAGAGCGCGAGCAACGTGAGCAGGCCTTGAGGGCCCAATGGCAGACAGACCACGACAAAGTGGTGGCCCAAGGCGGCTTGCGCATCATTGCCACCGAGCGCCATGAGTCGCGCCGCATTGACAACCAATTGCGCGGACGGTCGGGTCGGCAAGGCGATCCAGGCTCATCGCGGTTTTACCTGAGCTTGGACGATCCCTTGATGCGCATCTTTGCAGGTGACCGCGTCAAGTCCATCATGGATCGCTTGAAAATGCCCGAAGGTGAAGCGATTGAAGCCGGCATCGTCACCCGCAGCATCGAGAGCGCACAACGCAAGGTAGAGGCCCGCAACTTCGACGTGCGCAAACAGTTGCTCGAATACGATGACGTGTCCAACGATCAGCGCAAGGTGATTTACCAGCAGCGCAACGACATCCTGGATGCCAACGATCTAACCGCCCAAATCACGGGCTTGCGCGAGGGGTGCTTCACGGACTTGGTGCGCCAATACGTGCCCGTGGAATCCGTCGAAGAGCAATGGGACATCCCGGCCCTGGAGCGCGCGTTGGCCATGGAGTGGCAAATCTCTTTGGATTTGCAAGCCTGGATTGAAGCCTCCACATCGGTGTCCGACGAGGATGTGGTGGAAAAGGTGGTGGCTGCGGCGAATGCGGCATTTGCCGACAAAGTGGCCCAAGTGGGTGCCGATCAACTCACCCCTTTCATGCGGGTGGTGTTGTTGCAAAGCATAGACAACCATTGGCGCGAACACCTGTCATCTTTGGATTACCTGCGACAAGGCATTCACTTGCGTGGCTATGCCCAAAAGCAGCCCAAGCAAGAGTACAAGCGCGAAGCATTCGAGCTGTTTGGTCAATTACTGGACCAGGTCAAAAACGAAGTCACCCGTGTATTGATGACCATGCAGGTGCAGTCGCAGCAACAAATTGACGAGGCCGCCCAAGCCTTGGAAACCCAAGCTGAACACATCAGCAATGTGACCTACACCGCGCCCAGCGAAACCGGCGAGGCCTATACCTACGCAGGCCCCACCAGTGAGTTTGAATTGGCCCCCCAGGGTCTGGCCAAAGTAGGGCGCAACGAACCCTGTCCTTGTGGCAGCGGCAAGAAATTCAAAAACTGCCACGGCAAGCTGGCTTGACAACATGGCTGTGAATTTGTCTGCCCCCTTGGCGAGTGACTTGCATGCAGTCGCTGGCTTGCGCATCGGTGTGGTCGAGGCCGGTGTGCGCAAGGCCAACCGCAAAGATCTCACGGTGTTTTTGCTGGACCCCGGCAGCTTGGTGTCGGGTGTGTTCACCCAAAACCGATTTTGTGCCGCGCCTGTTCAACTGTGCCGTGCCCATTTGGCCGCTGGCCAGGGCATCCGTGCCTTGGTCATCAACACCGGTGTGGCCAATGCCGGTACTGGGGCCGATGGCTTGAAGCGCGCCCAGTCGGTTTGCGCGGCTTTGGCCCAACACCTGCACATCGACGCGCAACAAATCCTGCCTTTTTCCACGGGTGTCATCATGGAGCCCCTGCCCCATGAGCGCATCGAGGCGGGCTTGCCCGCTGCCGTGGCCAATGCCGCCGAATCGAATTGGTGGCATGCAGCCCACGGCATCATGACAACCGATACCGTGGCCAAGGCCTGCTCGGTGCAAGTCATGTTGTCGGGCGTGCCTGTCACGGTGACCGGTATCAGCAAGGGTGCCGGCATGATCCGACCCAATATGGCCACCATGTTGGGCTTTGTCGCCACCGATGCCTGCATGGCGCCTGATTTGATGGATGCCCTGGCCCATGATTTGGCCGAGGCTTCTTTCAACCGCATCACGGTGGACGGCGACACCTCGACCAATGACTCCTTCATCGTGATGGCCACCCAAAAGGCCCAACACCCCATGGTGACCGATTGGTCCTCCCAAGATGGTCAAATCCTGCGGCGCGCTTTGATGGATGTCTCACGCCAATTGGCCCAAGCCATCGTGCGCGATGGGGAAGGCGCAACCAAATTCATCACCGTCACTGTGGAGGGCGGGCGAACCGCCGCCGAATGTCGCCAAGTGGCTTATGCGATTGCCCATTCCCCCTTGGTCAAGACCGCTTTTTTTGCCAGCGATCCGAACTTGGGTCGCATCTTGGCGGCCGTGGGTTATGCCGGCATTGAAGACTTGGATCAAACCCAGATTGATTTGTACTTGGACGATGTCCAGGTGGCTGTCCAAGGTGGGCGCAGCCCCACGTACCAAGAGGCAGACGGGCAGCGCATCATGAAGCAGTCCGAAATCACGGTGCGGGTGGTGCTCGGTCGTGGCACCGCCAGCGACACCGTTTGGACCTGTGACTTCAGCCACGAATACGTCACCATCAACGCAGACTACAGAAGTTGACCGCTGGCCACATGGCCAGCCTTTGAGAGCCCATTCATGAACGATAAATTTGATGCCCTGGTCGAGCGTTTGCATGCTTTGATGGACCGGGTGGAGTTGGTTTTGCCCCGGCCTTTGTCGGCCCCCAACTGGTCGGCCAGCGTGGCCTTTCGTTACCGCAAACGCGCCAGCGGCCATGGGGCCTTAGAGCCTGTGGCCCATGTGGCCCCATTGCGCCTGAGTGACCTCAAAGAAATTGATCCCCAAAAAGAAAAGATCCAGCAAAACACCGAGCAATTTGTGCAAGGTTTGTCGGCCAACAATGTGCTGCTCACAGGCGCGCGCGGAACCGGCAAGTCATCCTTGATCAAAGCTTGTTTGAACCATTACGCCCCTCAAGGGCTGCGTTTGATCGAGGTGGACAAAGCCGACCTGACAGATTTGCCCGACATCATGGACTTGGTGGCCCAGCGCCCTGAGAAGTTCATCATCTACTGCGATGACCTGAGCTTTGAAGATGGCGAATCTGGCTACAAAGCCCTCAAGTCGATTTTGGATGGCACCGTGTCGGCCGCTTCGCCCAATGTGCTGATTTATGCCACCAGCAACCGCCGACACTTGTTGCCCGAATACATGAAAGAGAACCTTTCTTACACCCACACCGAAGACGGCGAGGTGCACCCTGGTGAGGTGATCGAAGAGAAAATTTCTCTGTCTGAACGGTTTGGCCTGTGGGTGAGTTTTTACCCCTTCAGCCAAGATGAGTACCTGGCCATCGTTGAACAATGGTTGTCTGCTTTGGGCGTGCCATCTGATTTGTGGGAATCCGCTCGACCGCAGGCTTTGGTCTGGGCTTTGGAGCGCGGTTCGCGCAGCGGTCGTGTGGCGCACCAGTTCGCGCGTGACTTTGCCGGACACCATGTGGGGCGCAAAACAACGTGACCGAACCGCTGGTGGCCGATGCCGTGCAACCCCGCCAAGGGGGGGGCGACAGGCCCTTGGTGCAGGTGGCGGTGGGCGTGCTCATGCAAAGCGCTGGTCGATTTTTATTGACCTCTCGCCCTCCGGGTAAGGTCTACGAGGGCTACTGGGAATTTCCCGGTGGCAAGTTAGAGGCCGGTGAGAGCGTTGAACAAGCCCTGGCGCGCGAGTTGGAAGAGGAGTTGGGCATTCACATCAGCCAAGTGGAAAACTGGCGCAGCACCCAGGTTGACTATCCCCATGCCTGGGTCCAATTGAACTTTTGCAAGGTGTGGGCCTGGGATGGCAGCTTGCGCATGCGCGAGGGCCAGCAATTTGCTTGGCAAAGCCTGCCGGTGCAGGTCACCCCTGTGTTGCCGGGCACGGTGCCTGTTTTGCAATGGTTGGCCCAAGAGTGCACCCACACAGGCCCAACCCACCAGCCTTGACGCGAAACTTCAGGCGCGTGTCATTGCGGCAAATGCGGTGGCGGTAAATCGCCCACGATGCCGAAATCATCCACAGGGTTTTCGTCGGGCAAGCGGTGTTGTTCGCTGGCCCAAGCGCCGAAGTCGTGGTTTTTGCAAGGCGCAGAGCAAAAGGGACGGTACGGATTGGACGGTGCAAACAGGCTTTCGCCACCGCAGCCTGGGCATTTGACCTTGCGCGCTGGTGTTTCCATGGCATCAGGCCGGGCGATCGTGGGTCAAGGTCAAAACAGGTGCGCGTGCATCACACGCACAAAGCGACCTCGAAGGTCACGTCTTGGGTGCAGGCTTGCATGCGACCGGTCTCGTCGGCTTGCATCATGCGCACCCAAATCATCAAACGATTGCCACTGATTTCTGGGATCAACCCCAGCTGCGGGTCAAGGCGCAGCCGCATCAATTGAAAACGCCCTTGCGGCAGGGCTTGCTGAAACTGGCCAGCGGTGGCAACCACTTTTTGGGTCATGCCGTTTTCACGCAACAGGCGCAACAACAAGTTCACCGCATTTTGGATGGGGCGCAGGCTTTCGCCCCACTGCTTCAAATCTTTGCAGCGTGAAACGCTGGGGTGTTGTTGCCAGGCGTGGTAATAGGGCAGGTCAAAGCCGCAGGTGCCACCCGGTATGCCAGAGCGGTTGCGCAAACTGGACAACCATTCGTTGTCTGTCACCGCTTGGCCAATGCGGCCGGACACCGACTTGAGCAACTCCAGGTGGGTATCGAGCTCGGCAATGACTTCGTTCAATGCGGCTTCAGACACCGAGGGGTTGCCCCGAAAAGACAAAAATTGCTGCCGGTTTTTTTCCAGGTCTTTGAGCACCTCGGTCTTGAGGTCGGCCCGTCCACCCACATCGACCAACTCAAACAAAGTGGTGAGCGCAAAGTGGTGGTCAACGGCTTGTTCGCGGGTGATCAACTCGTCGAAACGATGGAACAAATGCTCAAGCCGCAAATAGGTGCGGACTCTTTCATTGAAGGGGTGCTCGTAGAGGATCACTGCGCATTCATTCCAAACGCAATGATAACCTTGTCCGTGGGTCAGATGCGTCAGGGCTTGTGCCCCGTATCCACGCCTTGGGCGGCTTGCAAGCCCCATTGCAGGCCCAATTGCTTCACTTTGTCTTCAAATGTAGAAATATCGATGCCTTCGTTGAGGATGATCCAATCGGCCACGGCTTGCCGTTGCGCACGGCTGGCCTGTGACTGAATGATGGCCATGATTTGCTCGCGTGGCCAGGCATTGCGGGCTTGCACCCTGCTGATTTGGGTGTCCATGCTGCAATCGATCACCAAAACCCCATCGACTTGGCTGCGCCAGCGGCCTGATTCCACCAGCAAGGGGATGTCGAAAACCAGCACATGCGCACCGGCATCCAATGCCGCTTGCGCTTGTTGACCGATGGCTTGTTGGACCAAAGGGTGAACGATGGCCTCCAAGTGTTGTTTCGCACTGGGGTCGGCAAAAGCCAGGGCGCGCATTTGGTTGCGGTCCAATGCGCCGTCGGCATCGATCACCGCATCGCCGAAGTGGGCGCGCAAAGGTTCTATGGCCAAACCTCCGGTGGCAGTGACAGTGCGGGCTATCGCATCGGCATCGAGCACGGCAGCACCCATGGCAGACAAAACCCTGGCGGCGGTGCTCTTGCCGCTGCCAATGCCACCTGTCAAACCAATGCGCCAAACCTTGTCCATGGGCGCAGTCTAAATCAGCGCTTCAAAGCACTTGCCCCAATTGAAAAATCGGCAGGTACATGGCAATGACCAATCCCCCTATCAGCACGCCCAAGATCAAAATCACCGCAGGCTCCATCAACACGGCGATTCTTTTTTGCAGCCACTGCACCTGGGCTTCGTTCATGCGCGCCACTTGCATCAGCATGGCATCCAGCCTGCCGGTGGCCTCTCCCACCGCCACCATTTGCACCACCTGAGGGCTGAACAAGCTGCTCGGTACAAATGGCCCCATGCCCGTCCCAGCGGCATGGCCCCATGCCGCCAACGCGGAGGCCAAGCTGCTGCCGGTCAGCACATCATCGCGGACCCTGCCCAGGCGTTGCGCAAAGCACCGGTTGCCGCTGGCTTGTGCGCTGATGTCCATGGCCTCGTGCATGGAAACCCCGGCTTGCATCAGGCCAGACAAAGTGCGGGCCCAGCGTGCCGTGCAAGACAGTTGCACCATGTTTGCCCAAACAGGCCCACTCAAGGCCAGCCTGTCGCGCCAAAACAGACCGCGGGGGTCTTTGGTCGACCATTGGTGCAGCAACCAAGCGCTGGCAACACAGGCCGTAGCAAGCATCCAGCCTTGGCTGCCCCACCAGCGGCTCAAAGACAAGACGATGCGGGTGGGGGTGGGCAATTCAGCCCCCATGGATGCAAAGATGGACTCAAATGCGGGAACCACCCAGCCCAACATCAGGCCCACCACCAAGACCGACAGGGCCAACACGGCCAGCGGGTAGGTCAGGGCCGATTTCAAGCTTTCGCGCAATGCCAAATCACGCTCCAGGTGGAGCGCCAATTCTTCCAAAACCACATCCAACTGACCCGAAGCTTCGGCCGCCGCCACCATGCCCAGGTAGACCGCATCAAAGCAAGCATGGTTTTGCATGGCTTGGTGCAGGCTGACCCCGCTCTCGACATGCTGCTTGAGGTCTTGTGCCAAGGCACGCAAGCCCGCGTTGTCGGCACCCGTGGCAATCACTTCCAGGGCATTGAGCAAGGCAACGCCCGCTTGCACCAAGGTGGCCAGTTGTCGGGTAAAGCGCAGCACATCGGCCGCTTTGGGGGGCTGGTTGGATCTGGGTTTGCGAATGCGCTTGATGTGCACCGGGCGGATGCGTTGGGCATGCAGTTGGTGTTGGACATCGGTGGTGTGCAAGGCCAGCATCTGCCCGCTTTGATCTTGCCCTT
>JACCDM011716697.1_pt1 | contig 23378 bp, 19 predicted proteins | sample 7445851 | NCBI WGS metagenome assembly JACCDM01 (sample SAMN15323438, study PRJNA562643) | freshwater metagenome | isolation source: river surface water | place: USA:Blue River Watershed | collected 2017-08-16
CATGGCAGAGAAATTCACTTTGTTCTGACGGATATTAAAGTTACCCATAAAGTTCATTCCACCATATTTATCTCCTCCTGCATTAATCATTCCATTGTAACCGCTTTTCTTGTTTTTCTTCAAGATGATATTCAAGATGCCTGCCATGCTACCTGAAGCATCATATTTTGCAGATGGGTTAGTGATTACTTCCACTTTTTCAATCGCATCAGCAGGAATTTGGTCTAAAGAAAGCGTCGTTGGGCGACCATCAATGAAGATCGTTGGAGCGGCACTTCTTACTTTTACATTACCATCAATATCCACTTGAACTGATGGAATATTTCTCATTAAATCAACTGCAGTACCACCGGCGGTCACTATGTTTTTATCCACATTAAATGTTTTTTTGTCAACATCTAAATCCATTAAAGGCTTTGTACCTGTTACTACTACAGCTTCTAATTCTTTCGAATCTGTTTCTAATTTAATATTCCCTAGATCTTTTTCTAAGGCCGACATCATTTTGGAAATTGTTTCCATGTTCGGTTGCTGTCCTGGTTTCATTCCTTCCATTTTTGGCATTGCAAAAGCAACTTCTGCCTCATAGGTTTTGTAACCGATGGAACTGATTTTAATTTTCATTTTACCCATTAAAGGTAAATCATTCAAACTAAAGTCTCCGTTTAATTCTGACTGAAGGGCTTTAATAGAAACATCTTTGTTTTTTTTTGTTGTCGCATCAAATGTACTGCGAGAAAGAACTACCGTTGCAAATTCAACGGGTTTTCCTTGGTTATCCACTACTTTTCCAAAAACTCTTCCTTTTGGCATATTTGCCCCACCTCCTTGTGGAAATTGCGCAATGGCAAAAAAGGAAGTAAAGAAGGTTAATAAACTTAAAATCGCTACTCTCATTAGGCGTAAAATTTGATGATTGAATTCTTTGTTGAACAATCAATTGCAAAGTTGCAACTTCTTGTTCAATTCCACTGTAAAAAATATACCAACGGCAGATTTTGTAGATGAAATTTGGATTTTTTGCTATAAACTAAAAATTAGTAAATAGAAATTATGGATATTTTAAAGGAACTCGAATTCCTTTTAACGGCATGGATGTGAATTGCCAATTGCCTAAAAAAAGTTCTTTTTGACCATTCACTTCCCCAATAGACATCGTGAGTGGATTGATTTTTGGAACTTTTAGGTGTTTGATGTCAAATTGCATTTTTCCTTTGTTGATGAAATAGATAACTGTTTCTGAATCACGGAATTCTTCCTCTACAAAATTGGCTGATGCCACTAAATCTGGAAGTCCATCTTTGTTTAAATCACTCGCAAGAACTGTTGTTGCTCCGAATATTGGGAAGAATTTGATTTCTTTCCAATGGTTGATCACAGTTTGTTGGTAAATACGTACCCCATGATAGTTTTTTTTGCAATAGGAATAATCGGCATTGTCTCCCATGGGTAGGATAATTTCCTCTTTTCCGTCATTATTTAAATCGGCCATTTCTAAAGAGCTTGTGCCATAATAGGAAGGCAAATTGATTTGTTCAATTTCTTCAAATTGTCCGTTTCCCTTATTTTTAAAGAGACTAACACGCTCTCTGGCTTGTGCCATTAGGACATAAAAGTCCAATAATCCATCTTTATTTACGTCTCTCAATACAAAATTTCTTGCGCCCGGAAGTGGGCTCAATGTATTTTTATTCTTTGTTTTTCCATCGAAATAGGCTATTTCACCCGTTTCAAATCCAAATTCTGCTATGAGATAGTCTTTTACTCCGTCATTGTTGAAATCCTCAAATGCAAAATCAACAGGTCGGTGTAAGTTAGTTAGGATAGGTTCAATGCCTGTGGAGGATTTTGAATTTAATTTGAATAGACCACCTGTATGAGCTTCGGTTGGATTCATATCACCTCCCACACAAAGCACTAAATCACCATGTATTTGTACCATGGCACTTGGCAGTTGCATCTGTTGCTTTTTGCCAGTTTGTAAATCTTCTATGGATAATTTTCCTTGAACATTGGACAGGTAGATTTTTCCTTGGTCAACTCCGAAATATGTAGTACCTGTTTTTGGTAAATTTTCTCCTTTAATTTCTGTTATTTCAGTTTGCTCAATTAATGTGTTTTGTTGTTTTTCTTTCTGTGGCAGCGGGTTTTCTGGTGCATTATTTACATAATAAGCAACAATTTTTTCCCAATCCTTTTCTGAAACAGCCGGATTCATTGGATAAATCCCTTTGTCACTAAAATAGGTAAGATCTTGATAAGATAATTTTTTTAACATTTCATCCATGTCTCCCAGACCCATTCGCTTTTTCATTTCAGGAAGTAACTTTTGTTCCCAAACTGATTTAGGTAGAATGGAAGGATCAGGAAATTGATGACAACTAGCACAATGTGTTTTGGCTAATTTTTCGCCTCTTTCTGCACTTGATCGGACAAGGAACCAAGTAAAGAATCCAACGATTAACAGACCGACAAGGGCAACAATTTTGATTGTCTTCAAGGCTTTGAAAATTAGTTTTGCAAAATTACAGCTTTTGATGTATCTATACCAATACAAAACCGTGTTGAAGCATATTTTCATACACTTCTTCATTGAAAGTATAAAACGTTGGTGCACGATGCGCACCAATATTTCTTTTTTCGTCTGTTTTTACAATTAAACCTAAGGAGATTAATTTATTTGGGAAATTGGAGGCATGTAAATGTTTTCCAGATAAGATTTCGTACAAATTTTTAATTTCCTTTAAAGTAAATTTATCAGGTAACAAATTTTTTCCAATTGGATAGTGGTAGAGATGTATTTTTAAAGTTTGTAAAGCCTCTTGTAAGATTTGTTGATGGTCGAATCCTAAAGGTGGAATTTCATCCAAAGAAAACCATTTACATTCTGAAGAAAAAATATCAACTTCTGGTTGTGAATCAGATATATTGGTAACCGCATAGTAGCCCACTGAAATGGAATCTTCCTTCAGCCAAGTATGGTCTGGAATGGAAAAACCAACAAGTTCTTCAAACTTATTTTCGTCAAAAATACCTGGTACAATATTTCTTTTCGGATCGCCAAAGGTTTTGAATTGACGAAAGAATAAATGTCCTATACCCGTTCTTTCTGCAGTTATTCGCTTGGCAGACTCTTCTAAACTCTCTGATTTTTTGACAAACCCCCCGGGTAAACTCCATTTGGTAATGACGGCGTTTTTAGACAACAAGACCTTTAGGTCTTCTCCCTCAAAACCAAATATGGCACAGTCAATAGATATCCCTTGACGATATTTTTTATACCCTTCCTCAAAAAATGCCTTTAAATCAGCAAAATTTTTCATACATCTAATATATTTACTAAATATTAGGAAATCAAAATTCTTTCTTATAATTTTATTTCCTAAGAATTAGTAAATAAAAAATATTCCCAATAAATACCCAAATAATGAAAAACGTAAAATTTTATTTGACGGCCGTTCTTTTTGTAATGGTTTCTGTTTTTGCAAAGGCAAATGTGGCTCCTAATCCTGATTTTTACACAGGAAAATGGCAGTTTGAATTCAAAGGATTACCTAATGGTGATGGTAAATTAATTTTTCAATTGAAAAATGTAGAAGGAAATATCACAGGAAGTTTGTTTACTTCAGATGGAAATGAAATGACAAAGATTTCTACTTCTCGTTTTGAGGGGGATGATTTGGAAGTTGGATTTTCTGCTCAGGGATATGATGTAACTGTAACCATCAAAAAAGTAGATGATGACCATGTAAAAGCAAGTTTAATGAACATGTTCGAAGGAGATGGTGTTCGTGTGAAAGAATAATGACCTTATAAACCTATCATGAAAATTGAAAATCCTCTTCCAACAAAGAGGATTTTTTCGTTTATAACTGTATATTTAGATTACATTTAGCCTTATTCATGACAAATCTTCCTTTTTCAATTCAGTTTTTAGGTGCTGCCAAAACGGTTACCGGTTCCAAATATTTTGTTCGAATGGGCACGGTTGGCGTGTTGGTTGATTGTGGGATTTTTCAAGGTTATCGTGAAATCAAACGACGAAATGAAATACCTTTAGAAGTTCCAGTTTCAGAGATTGATTATGTGATTTTAACGCATGGTCATTTGGATCATGCAGGGTATTTACCAAAATTAGTCCGTGACGGTTTTCGGGGAAAGGTGCTAGCCTCTGCTCCAACCTTAGATTTAGCTGAAATTATTTTAATGGATTCTGGAAAAATACAAGAGGAAGAGGCCTTGAGGAGTAATCGTTTTCATCCAGATGGGGAGCCTGAACAAGCGTTATACACCGTTGAAGATGCCAAAGAGGCAATTCAATTATTTAGTCCGGTAGAGGAAGGAAATTGGTTTAAAATTTCATCTGAGATTTCGGTTCGGTTGGAATATGTAGGTCATATCATTGGTGCTACTTTTGTTGAAATAGAATTTCAGGGAAAACGTATGGTGTTTTCGGGAGATATTGGTCGAGCGAATGATCTTTTATTACATGATTTTCATCAACCTACCAAAGCTGATGTTTTGCTATTGGAAAGTACCTATGGAAATAAAAAACATCCGAAAGAATCAGGAAAAGAGGCTTTGAAACATGTGGTTTTGCAAAATGTATTAAACAAAGGAACCTTAATTTTACCTTGTTTTGCAGTCGAAAGATCACAGACTATCATGTATTTACTATGGCAACTTGTAAAAGAAAAACAAATACCACCAATTAAAATGGTGTTGGATAGTCCCATGGCTGGGAATGTATTGGAAGTATTTAAACAACATCCTGATTGGCATGAAATAGATCCCAAGGATTTACATGATATGATGAGTCACTTTACGATCATCAAAAAATTTAAAGATTCAATTCGAGAAGTCGAATCCAATGAACCCAAAATTATCATTGCAGGTAGTGGCATGTTGAGTGGCGGCCGTGTGCTTCGTTATTTACAAAAGTATATTGGAGAACCAGAAACAACGGTCGCGATAACAGGTTTTCAAGCTGTGGGTACAAAGGGTAGAAGATTAGTAGAAGGGGCCCAAACATTACGTATTTACGGAAAAGATTATGTCGTAAAAGCTAATATTGTCAATTTTGAAATGTTTTCTGCGCATGCTGATCAAGATGATATCATGACATGGATTTCGAAATTAGATCATGCGCCTGAAAAGGTATTCCTTATACATGGAGAAGAAGTTTCAATGCAAGGATTTCAAACCTTTATAAAAGAGCAAAAAGGTTGGGATAGTATCATTCCAGATCACAATCAAATAGTTGATTTGTCGTGAATAAAATAAGTGCCATCATTTTATTAATCCTTTTTGGAAGTCTTTGGGTAGCATTTAAATCGGCAAACGAACCGAACAAATACACCAAGGTTGGATTTCAATTAGATAGTCTAATCCACTTATCAAATCAAGTTGGATTAGAGGAAAAAAAGTATCAAAGTCTTTTTTTAGATTCTTTAAAAAACGGGAAGATTTCTGTTGATGACACACTGCGTGTCAAAAAATTGGTGCAAAAAATTGGACACCAATACCTGAAAGACCTTCGTTATGGGACTCATAAACCTTATCTTAGGTATCAGGGTTTTGCTTTTGATCTGCAGGAAACAGCTTTTCAAAAAAGAGTGTATCAACATATTGAACAGCAAACTTTACCTAAATTATTTGTCCAAATATTGGACAGTGATTCCAAAGAGGTAAAAAAAATGTTACAAATTCAAAGGGATTCCCTTCAATATTCGGATCAGCAAAAAAAATGGATTGCGAACGCAATCCATGAATTTCGTTGGCTCTCCCAGGTAAAAAAGAATTATCCTTTGGTATTAATCAATATTCCTGCCACTGAATTAAAGTATTTTGAAAAAGGAAATTTGATTTTATCGATGAAGACGGTGGTGGGTCGACCCAAAAAACCTTCAAAAACACTTTCTAGTAAAATCAAGAATATGATTTTATTCCCTTTGTGGAATGTGCCAAGAAGTATTAGTTTAGAAGAGTTAGTACCGGAAATTCAAAAAAATATCCGATATTTTTATGCGAGTCATTTAGAGATATTTACCAATAAGGGTGTCAAAGTAAATGCAGATCATGTGCTATGGAAGCGATTAAATGCAAATTATTTCCCTTACGAAATGGTGCAACGAACAGGCTATTGGAATACGCTCGGATTATTGAAATTTCAATTTGACAATCCCTTTAAAATGTATTTACATGATACATCAGAGAAGAAATTATTTGCTAAAGAAAAACGATTTTATTCGCATAGCTGTATCCGCCTAGAAAAACCTCTTGAGTTAGGCAAACTGTTATTAAATGGAAATTCGATTGCCCTAGACACGCTCAATCCCAAAACCAAACAAGTGGACGTCCCACCCATTTATCTAAAAGTAAAACGCACCGTTCCAATCATTATTTGGTATTCACCCATTGATTTTACGGCTGAGGGGAATTTTAGGTTTTTTGAGGATGTTTATGGGAGGTTGTGAGGGAAAAAGGGATAAGGAAGAAGGGATAAGTAAGAAGGAAGAAGGAAGAAGGAATAAGTAAGAAGTAATAAATAAGAAGTAATAAATAAGAAGTAATAAATAATATTCTATCTATTTATTTAAATTCCTTCTTCCTCCTTCCTCCTTCCTTATTCCTTATTCCTTCTTCCTTCTTACTTCTTACTTCTTACTTATTCCTTCTTCCTTCTTACTTCTTACTTTTCACCAATTTCTGAGCAGCTAACCATTCCATGATGTTTACAGGTTTTCCGTTAAGTTTTACGGGTGAACCATCTGCATCTTTTGTTGCCTTGTTAGCATGTGAATAGATCCATGACCAATGTCCCATATATTGGAAATTTTCACCACCATATACTCCTGTAACATCCGTTACATGATCAAATAAACTCATATAGGTGTTTTTTGCTCCTGCGGCTTTTAATCGGTTGTATAATGGAACAACTGTTTCGTCTGGTTTAGTGGTATTGTCGTCTTTTGAGTGAACAAACCAAATAGGGATATTTTTTAATTTTTGTAGATCTGTTTCTGATACAAATTCTGATTTATAGGCTAAAGCAGAAATATATCCTGCAGCAAAATATTCTGGATGAATCAATAATAATTTTAAGGACATGTAACCTCCGTTGGAACAACCTCCAATATAGATGCGTGCAGGATCAATCTGCGGATTATTTTTTACATAATCTTTAATTAATTCAAATAAGGCTTCATTATAAATATCGTTTTCTTTTCCAGAAGTAGTAGTATTCGTAACTGAATGCATCCAACGAGTAGGAGTCTGAGGTGCTAATACATAGGCACCTTCAAAAATGGTTTGAATTTCGTCTGAGACATAATTACTTACTTTATTACCAATAATGGCAATGGTTGGATCAGTACCTCCTTCTCCACCTCCATGTAACCAGATTAATAAAGGTACTTTTTCTTTGTTGGTATTTGGTTTAAAGGCACCATACGTTAAACTAATATCATTGTGTTTAAACTTACCAGAAACGTCGAATTTATCTGTTAAACCAAGTGAACGACTACTTTCTTTGTTCCAGATTTGTCCAGTTTTGGTTTGTAAAATAGTTAATTGATAATCAATCCATTTGTTGCCTCCAGTTCTAAAATATTGGATAGGCGAGGCAAGAGGTAATGTGGGTCCAACTTCTAAAATTAATGTAGCGTAGTTTCCCGACTCAATTTTATTTCCTTTTTCATCAGAAATGAAGGCAGTAAGCACGTCTCTTTTTCCTGAAGCAACTTCTGCTGGAATGTCACCCAAAGTTGAACTTCTTTTAACAAATACTTGAAAATCTGCCGCAGCGGCTGCTTTCTGCGTACTTCCAAGGGGTATGATGACTTTATTAGCATTTGGACCCCAATCAAATCCATCTACTCCTAAATGATAATTGTTTTGGGCAAACACAGCGGTGCCTAACAGAAAAATGCAGGCAAAAAAAAGTAATTTTTTCATAAATTTTGTAGGTTTATTTTGATTTAAATTTTAATAGTTTTTCTCCAAGATATCGTAAATATTTATTGATTTTAATATGTTGATTTATGGTGTATAATTGATTAATTGTTCTGTTTAGGTTGGTTTGAATACCGTTATAATTATTTTTTACGATTTCACCCGTCTTTATATTTTTGAGATGAAATCTAATAAAATATTCACCTGTTACCATATTTGATAACATTGGAGTATAATATAGACAGTTTTCAAAATAGTAATGAGTTACTTGAGAAAATCTAGTTGAATCTTTAATATTCACAGCGCTTCCTCCATGAACGATATTAGCGGCCCAAACAAGAGCATCTCCCTTTTTAGCTAAAAATGTTTTTTTCTCAAATTTTTTCGCTTCTACTAATTCTTCCATAAAGTCCTCATATAATGGATAATCTTCATAGGAGATGTCTTTAATGTCATTCGTGAAATGAGAAAAGTTGTATTCTGGTGTTTTTTGAGAACCTGGGTAATAAAATAGGGGTCCGTTATCTTCTGTAATATCTTCTAAAGCCACCCAAACTCCGCACATATATCGAGGAGGTAAAGAACTAAAATGCATTGTATCTGAATGGGCTCTTTGTTGAGAACCAACTTGAAAATTCAATGTTTGAAATGGAATGGGTTCTCTGTCATACAACATTCTTAATACATCAAGCACTTCCTCCTTTACTGCCATGTGTTTACAAGCATCAGAATAATGCCATAAATCCTGACTCCTTCTTTCGTCACGCATGTGTTCAAACGGAAAGTCTGGATTAAAAGCCTTCTCTTTCATATCCTTAATAACCGCATCCACCTCGTCATTTGTAAAAGCATTTTCTAGAACTACAAATCCATTTTTTTCATAGTCTCTAGCAATTTTTTCGTAAGCGGGACTTAATTTTTTTTCAGAAATTATTTTTTCAAAAAAGGGCGACTCGACCCAAGGTGAATTCACTTCCATTTAAATAGAAATTAATGCTTAAATTTATTCAAATTTAAATCAAAAATTTAACGAATCCCGTTTATTATGAAAATTCATGGAAAAGTATTTATTGTAACCGGTGCAGGTAGTGGCATGGGTCGACAATTATCATTACAATTAATTGCAAAAGGGGCAAAAGTAGCTGGGATAGATTTACACGAAGGTCCATTGATGGAAACGCTTGATGAGACCGGGGGGAATCAATCTCTTTTTTTGCCCATTGTTCATGATATCTCTAATTTTGAAAAATCTGTTGAAATCGTTTCTAGTATACTGACTCATTTTGGTCAAGTGGATGGAATTATCAACAATGCAGGAATTATTCAACCCTTTATCAAAATTCAAGATTTGTCGTTTGAAAAAATCATTCAGGTAATGAATGTGAATTTTTATGGGACAGTTTATTTAACAAAGGCGGTTTTACCAATTTTATTGGAACGCCCCGAGGCGCATATCATCAATATTTCTAGTATGGGAGGCTTTTTGCCAGTGCCCGGACAAAGTGTTTATGGGGCCTCAAAAGCCGCTGTCAAATTATTTACAGAAGGACTTTATGCGGAATTAAAAAATACGGCTATTAAAGTTTCGATAGTCTTCCCTGGAGCAATCGCAACCAATATCTCTGAAAATTCTGGGGTGAAAATAGATATGCCATCAGGCGAGAAGTCAAAAAATTCGACTATGCAAGCATTGCCAGCTGAAAAGGCTGCGCAAATCATTATCGAGGGCATTCAAAAAGATCAATTACATATTTTTGTGGGGTCCGATTCAAAATTTTTAAATTTCTTATATCGTTTGGCTCCAAAATATGCTACCGATTTTATTTCTAAAAAAATGCAATATTTGCTGAAATAAACATAAATCTATAAACAATGAATAAAGTTCTAAGTTTGGGAGCAGCAATATTGTTCTCACTAAGTAGTTTGGCCCAAACAGCCACTAAACATGCGCCTATTTTTGATGTACACGTACATGCTTCAAAAATCAATCCAAATTTTGCAAATGATATGTCGCCTTGGTTTTTAAGCGATATGCCAGGCGCAGATCCAAATGAACCGATGCCTAAGTTCTTAAATGCTGAGGGTGCGATTCAATTGAAAGCTGCAAAATCGGATAAAGAATTTCAAGATGAATTATTCAAAACGATGAATCGTTTGAATATGACCATTGTTGTATCTGGCGACGCCTCGGTCATTCGTGCATGGAAAAAAGCTTCACCTACTCCAGAAAGAATTATTCCTTCTATCGGATTTAGTAATGACAAAGGGATTTCAGTACAAGCTTTTGAAGATTCTTTGAAAACGGGTTTTTATAAAGTGGTTGGAGAGATTGGCTTACAGTACCAAGGTATTTCCCCAAGTGACATGTCTGTCGATAAATACTTTGAAGTAGCAGAGCGATTAAATGTTCCTGTGGCTATTCACATGGGAACTGGTGGTAATGGCATGGCCAATTTAACTTCTCCTAAGTATCGTGCTTCCATGGGAAATCCTCTATTGTTAGAAGATTTATTAGCTAGACACCCTAAAATGAAGGTTTGGGTCATGCATGCTGGATACCCAATGATCGATGAGATGGTGGCCTTAATGGGCGCGAATGCTTATGTTTATGTGGACGTGGCTGGAATGATTTGGAGTTACCCTTTAGAAGAAATTCATGCCTATATCAAACGTTTAGTTCAAGCAGGTTTCGGAAAACGAATTATGTACGGAACAGACCACATGGTTTGGCCTAAATTGATGGAAACTTCTATCGGTGTGATTGAAAATGCACAATACTTATCTCATGATCAAAAACGTGATATTTTGTACAATAACGCGATGAGGTTTTTTAGATTAGATCCGGAGAAATATAAATAGTTGAAAGTGGAGAGTTGAAAGTGGAGAGTTGAAAGTGGAGAGTTGAAAGTGGAGAGTTGAAAGTGGAGAATTGAAAGTGGAGAGTTGAAAGTGGAGAGTGGGGGAAACAAAACATTTCACTTTCAACTCTCAACTTTCCACTATTTATTCCCATACACCTTCACCGTCCGCATAATCCAAGGCAATTCTTCAGGTGTTTTAGCAGCAGTTTCGTTTAATTGAAGTCGAACATATTTTGTCTTTTTCTGTTGTAAAAAGATGGTATTTTCTCCTTCACTACCTTTTAGATTGTCATATAGTGTTTCCCAATTTTGTCCGTCTTTAGAAAGGGATACTTTATACGATTTTGGATAAGTAGTAATCAATGGGATGCTCGTTGGAGGTGATTTAGGATCAGGTCTCCAGCCTCTTTTGATGGATGATGGAGAAACAAAAATCAATTCTGACAAAGAAACTTCTTTTGGAAATTCAATTTGGTAAAACATGTCTTTTTCTTGTCCGATTCCTGTCGACCAACCCTCATATGTAAAGGCCGTGTTTGGACTCACATTTCCACCAACCCTTGTATTTGAAGTATGACTTGCGGTAATTTTCCAATCAGCACTTAATGCAATTTCCTCGGGAACTTCTTTTACCAATTGAGGAAATTTATACATCATTTTTTGATTAGCCGTTTTTGATCGTATAGCTGCCACCTGTGCCGGACTTACAAAAGAAGCTTCATTTGAAAGTCCATTTCTGATATAAGAAACCACATCTGCAATCCATTCGTCTTTTTGATCTTTCATCGGAGCCATTAATCCACCCGTGTAGGTTTTGTTTTCGATAGCTCCTTCTAATCCATGTAAAACCACTCGAACAGCATATTCTGGATGTCCTTGAATGCGAGCATTTCCTGCAAGTCCTGGTGCAAGAAGCTTGCCATTCCCTGCATCTTTGCCCATTCCATTATTCCCATGACATTGCGAACATAATTCATTAAAGACTAATTCACCTCTTTCTAAAATGGCTTTTTGTTCTTTAGAAAGTTCAGTGGCACCGAATGGACCCATATTTCGTGGCTTTGGAGGATTGATAATTTGTTCTCCCACTAATTTTACTCCTGCTATTGGATTTTTTTCCATCGTTTGTTTGATGTTTTTCTCCAAATCTGGAATCTTTAAAAACTTATTGCTTAACATGGCTTGAACAGCTACTTCATTGTCAAGATCATTTAGCAATTGAACATATTGAGCTTCCAGGGATTTATCTCCGTTTTTCACCAAAGTTTCCCCTGCTCGCATGGCTTGAATTCGAATCTTTGGATTCGGATCTTTCATTAATTGAGCAACGGTGCTTGTTTTTAAGCCTTCAATTCCTTCTAAAGTCCAAATAGCATGTATGCGAGCATATATATTTTTATGGGTTAATGCCATTTGAGCTAAAGCCGGAACAATTGATTTTGGTTTTCTCGCCACTAATTCTTGTTGGGCGGCATCTCTCCACCAACCATTTGGATGGGCTAAATAAGAAACCAATAAGCTTGGAGTGGCCGCATACATATTTGGTTTTTTCAAATCGCGCGATTTAGATTCATGTGTGATTCGCCAAATTCGGCCCAGTCCAACTACTTTGTCTAATTGATATTGTTCAATTTTAGTTCGTAAATAACTTCCTTTGGGTGTCCATTGTCCTTCTTGGATGATGCCATGGTACATATCCACTACATACATGGAACCATCTGGTGCAGTAGCCATATCCACTGGTCTAAACAAGGGATCGGTACTTTTCAAAAATTCAGATTTTTGATTTTGGTATACATTGTGAAGGGTGGTTAAGCCTTCCTTGACAATTGGATTAATTTGTCGAACAATACGTGCGACAGGTTCTCCATAAAAAAGTTGTCCTACTAAATCTTTTGGTAATTTGTCTCCTTTGTAAATTTCATTTCCTGCAGAACCCGTTACACGCATTAAGGAGCCATCTGGTTGGCGAACTTCATCCATTCCGCCTTGCATATCTGCTAATTTTACAGGTGCACCCCAAGCAGTTGTGAAGCCTGGCGCCAACTCTTCTTTGTAATCAAAGTTTCCATAATGAATAGGGAATTGAAAATAGGAAGGCACGCCAGAAGCACCTCCTTGGAACCATAATTTCCCTTCTAAATCATGGGCAATTCCCCACTGGGCTCTATTACTACCCGTTTTTTCACGAATAATTCCATTAGGTGTTTCGCGCATTCGAAAAGCATTGACCGTTGAGTAAAGCCAGTTGTCCATGCCACGGTATAAAAAAGCTTGTTGATGTTCTACATTACCTGATCTGCCATATTTAGTCGTAAACAACTCTTTTTTATCGGCTTTCCCATCTCCATTGGTATCGGTATACTTGTAAATATTATCTTGGTCCGACTCCATGGTTAATATGGCATTTTTGCCATAAGGCAATACAAAACGAGGAAAAATGAGTTTGTCAACAAAAGTGGTGCCGGATTCATAGACTCCATCATTGTTTTTATCTTCCCAGCGAGAAATACGACTGGTTGGATCTAATTCGTTTTTTGAATCAGCATCCAACATATATGAACGCAATTCAAGTACATACATTCTACCATCGTTATCAAATACGATTTCACCTGGTTGCTGAATAGCAGGCTCTGTTAATACAGGTTCTATTTTATAGCCTGGAGGTAATTGAAATAAGTTAGCTTCTTCGGCTGGACTTAAAGGTTTGACAGGTTCCTTTTCCGTTAAATCAATTCCTTTCCAATCATCTGAATTAGGATCTGCCCCTTCAGGAAGCTTGATTTTTTTAGTTGTATCTGCTTGTTGAGCAGTAATAATTTCATGGATTAAACTATTGGAAGAAAAACTGCCTGAAAGTGATGCGGTTAGACCAAAAGCAATCAATCCAAGCAGGCCAATACCTAGGGTAGGCTTTAATTTCATTGTTAAATAGGTTTAAATTGAATTTTATCGAGATAAAGGTGTAAAAAAATAATGCTAAATGCAAGTGCTTAATTATCTTTGAACCTCATAAAGCAAGATAGCATGGAAGGACAAAAAGTAGCCATTATCGGTGGTACAGGATTCATAGGTTCGTTTATTATTCAACATTGTTCTGCTGCAGAAAAAATTGTGGCATTTACCAGAGAACCATTAAACAATGTGCCCTCTAATGTGGAAAATGTGCTTGTTGATTTTTCGGATTGGTCGATTATTGAGGACAAAATGAAGGATTGTACAATTGCTTTCAGTTGTATGGGAACAACATTTAAACAAGTAAAAGGGGATTTGAAATTGTACCACTGGGTAGATGTTGAAGTGCCATTACACTTTGCAGAACTTGCAAGAAAGGTAGGTGTGAAACACTTTTTGTTGGTGTCTTCCATTGGCACGAGCCCTACCGCCAAAGGATATTATTTAAAAATGAAATGGGAAGCGGAGGAGGCGATTGCCAAATTAAATTTTGAATCCTTTTCCATTTTCAGACCCTCTATGTTAATGGGTTCTCGAAAAGAGTTTCGTTTGATGGAACGTATATTCCAATATTTGATGGATGGTGTAAAATTTCTTATTCCAAGTGCCTATAAACCGATCAAAGGAGAAGAGGTTGCCTTAGCGATGATTAATCAAGCAGATAAGGAAAAGGTAGGACAATCAATATTGTATTACAAAGAAATAAAAGCCCTTTTGTAGGGCTTTTTCTTAATTTCTTGTATCTTTAATGTTAAACCTATTTAATACATTTAATGAAATCGATTCAACTATTTTTGCTGTTGATGTTGGTAGGTATTTCCTTGCAAGCACAACCTCCACGACCAGCACCTACTCCCAATGACACCCTCAACTCTACCAAAATTTTAGCAGACGGACGTGTTATTTTTAGTATTTATGCACCCAAAGCAGTATCTGTTACCTTGATTGGTGATTTTTTAAAGGAATACAAGCCCATCAATTTGGTAAAAAACGAAGTTGGTGTTTGGTCTTATACGTCTGATGTGTTGACTCCAGAGTTATATTCTTATGATTTTACGGTTGATGGAGTTAAAACTCTCGATCCGAAAAATTCTTTAATTACTGAAGGCCTAAATGGATACAATAATTGTTTTGAAATGCCTGGTAAAGCCTTTGATTATTGCGCAATTAAAGAAGTACCCCATGGAAATCTACAGAAGGTATGGTATTTTTCAAAAGTAACAGGAAAAACCACTCGCTTCCATGTGTACACACCACCTGGATATGAAAATTCGAAAGAAAAATTACCGGTTTTATACCTTCAACATGGAGGAGGAGATAACGATGCTTCGTGGTCAGGTATTGGCAGAGCGAACTTTATCATGGATAATTTGTATGCTGAGAAAAAAGCAGTGCCCATGATCATCGTGATGCCCATGGGGAATCCTGCCAGAAAGTTCTATGCAAATCCTGGTATAGATGAAGACCCTTATTACAAGCAGGTTTTTGATGAAATCATGCCTTTGGTAGCACAAAAATTCCGTGTATTAACCGATCGTTACCATACCGCTTATGCCGGCTTGTCTATGGGAGGTTTGCAAGCTATGAATATGGCAATATTTAGTCCACAGCGTTTTGGTTATGTCCTTCCTTTGAGTACAGGATTCTTCCCTCCACAGATAAAAATGTTAGAAGAAAAATATGCCGATGCTTTGCGTAATCCTGAAATTAACAAACTTAAACTTTTTTGGATTTGCATGGGTGGTACCAAAGACATCGCCTATCAAAATGGATTAAATAATAATACGGTTTTCGATAAATTTGGTATCAAATACCAGAAAGCGAATTATGATGCAGGTCATACATACATCACTTGGCGACATAATTTAGCGGAGTTTGCACCTATGCTTTTTAAGTAGGCAATCTCACGCTCGGCTTTACCGAGTGCGGAATGTATTCAAAACATTTTGTTTTTGTAAGTAATAAGTTTCAAAAAAATGAAAAAAATAGTTGCAATAGCATTATTGGTGCTTTCGATCACAGCAATAAACGCCCAAAGTAAAATAGATCGAATTGAGATTCAGAGCAAGGCACTGATCAATCCAGGTGGAGAAAATCCGAATCGGAAGGTGTCTATTTATTTGCCTCCTGGGTACGAACAAAGCACTAAAAAATACCCTGTGATTTATTATTTACATGGTTTTTTTGGAACGGATATGATTTCTTCTGCCATGCAGGCGATTTTGGATAAAGGGATTCAGTCCGGGAAAATACGTCCTTTTATCCTAGTACAAGCCGATAATAAAAATTTGATGGATGGTAGTTTTTATTCTAATTCAAGTTTGACGGGTAATTGGGAGGATTTCATGGTAAGAGAAGTAGTTGGGTATGTGGATGCACATTATAAAACAATTGCCAACAGAGATGGCCGTGGTATTGGTGGACATTCTATGGGTGGTTACGGGGCTTTTAAATTAGGCATGCTGCATCCGGATGTGTATAGTTCAATCTATGCTTTGAGTCCAGGTTTGTTAGCTTTTGTGAAAGAATTTGGACCCAATTCTACTTCTTACAAGGAGTTGGGGAACATTAAAACACAGGAGGAATTAAATAAGTCGTATTATCCAAAAGTATTAACGGCTGTGGGTCGTGCTTGGTCACCCAACCCCAATGTGCAGCCCTTTCAATGCGATTTCCCTTATTCGTATGAAAACGGACAATTGAAGGTAAATCAAGCCGTTCTTGAAAAATGGGAAGCCAATATGCCTGTGTATATGGTAGGCAAATATGCCGATAATTTGCGTAAAATAAAGGCCATCAAGTTGGACTGGGGAAGAAATGATGCTCAACGTTTTCCTATTCAGATAGGCATGTTGAGTCAACGTTTAGAGAATTTAGGAATCAACCATTTTGCAGAAGAATACATAGGTGATCACAATAACAAAATTTGGTCTGAAGATGGTCGCGTGTTGAATGATTTATTGCCTTTCTTTAATGATTATTTAAGCTTCTAACATGGCTATTGCAGGTTTTTTAACCATTCTTATTTTTTTGGCAGCCATCATTTCTAAACGAATGTCGGTGATTACGGCCTTAGTGCTTATTCCGATAGTCGCTGCCTTATTGATTGGAATTCCTATCAAGGAATTAGGCCCCATGATATTGGATGGGATTAAGCAGGTAGCTCCAACGGGCATCATGTTGATCTTTGCCGTCTTGTACTTTGCAATCATGTTGGATGTAGGTTTGTTTGATCCAGTCATTCATCGAATACTCAAAATTGTTGGTGGTGATCCGCAAAAAGTGTTGATTGGAACTGCGATTTTAACCATGTTGGTGCATTTGGATGGGGATGGTACAGCGACATTCATGATTGTTATTTCTGCTTTTTTACCTTTATATGAGCGATTGCAAATCAAGAAGGTCTATTTAGCGGGTGTTGTGGCTTTGGGAGTTGGCCCTATTCACCTAGTGCCTTGGTCGGGCACTTCTGCAAGAGCAATTTCCACTTTGCAAACAGATGCTACCCATCTATTTAATCCGAATTTGATCCCCATTTTAGCTGGAATCCTTTGGGTACTTTTTGTGGCCTATTACTGGGGTAAAAAAGAACAAAATCGATTAGGGATTCAGCAGGTGCATGTGGATGAAGTGATTGATACAAAAGAAAAGGCCGCCATGAAGCGGCCAAAATTACTTGTTTTCAATGCTATTCTAACCATTGGGTTAATCTTTGTTTTAATAAAAGGCTTTTGGCCAACACCTGTATTGTTTTTGGTAGGAGCTATGATTGCTTTATTAGTTAATTACCCTATATTGGCAGATCAAAGTAAGGTGTTGAAATCGCATGGCGGAAATATCTTTTCCGTTTCATCAATGATTTTTGCGGCGGGTGTATTTTCTGGAATTTTGACCGGTTCAAAAATGATTGAGTCCATGGCAGAAGCCATGGTGTCGGCAGTCCCCGCAGAACATGCAAGCTTGATTCCCGCTTTAACAGCCATCACAAGTGTCCCTGCCAGTTTGTTGTTTACGCCGGATGCCTATTATTTTGGGGTGGTGCCTGTGTTGGCAAAGACCATGGTTAGTTTCGGATTAGATCCATTACAGATTGGTCGAGCAGCATTGATGGGACAAATGACGGTCGGATTTCCCCTTTCTCCGCTCACCGCCTCTACATTTTTGCTAATTAGTTTAACGAAAGTGGAATTAGGGGAACATCAAAAAAATGTATTTCTATGGGCAGTGGGTACGAGTGTTGTGATGACACTAGTAGCCATTTTAACTGGTTCAATTGGTATTTAAATGAAATCGATACGTATAGGTTCAGGGGCAGGTTTTTCAGGTGATCGTATCGAGCCCGCCGTATTATTGGCTTCTAAAGGGCAAATCAATTATTTAGTGCTTGAATGTCTCGCCGAGCGAACTATTGCTTTGGCACAAAAGCGTAAATTGGCAAATCCAATATTGGGATATGATCCACTTTTGGAAAAAAGAATAAAGCCTCTTTTACCATTTGTGAAAAAGAATGGTTTCAAACTAATCAGCAATATCGGTGCAGCTAATCCCATAGCAGCAGCAAAAAAAATCAAAGAAATTGCGATGGCAAAAGGACTTGATTTGAAAATTGCGGCTGTTTTGGGTGATGATGTATTGGAATTTGTTGAATTGAATAAAGATTCGCTGAAAACGCTTGAGACGGGTAAAACACTTTCAACCTATGATATCCTTTCTGCTAATGCCTATATTGGAGTAGAAGGAATTATTGAGGCACTACATCAAGGTGCAGATATCATTATCACAGGTCGTGTGGCTGACCCATCTTTGTTTTTAGCTCCTATGATGTTTGAATTTAATTGGGAATCAACCGATTGGGAAAAGCTTGGACGAGGTACGATTATTGGTCACTTATTGGAATGTGCTGGTCAACTCACTGGTGGATATTTCGGCAATGCAAGTAATAAAATCATTCCCGATTTAGATCAAATTGGCTTCCCTTTTGCAGATGTTACAGAAGATGGATTAGCGATATTTGGAAAAGTAGAGGGAACAGGCGGATTGTTAAATTTACAAACTGCAAAAGAACAGTTGTTGTACGAAGTGGTCAATCCCAATGCCTATTTAACCCCTGATGTATCTGCTGATTTTATGTCGGTAAAATTGAAGGAAATAGGGCCTAATCAAGTACAATTGTGTGAAGGAGGAGGCAATGAAAAACCAAGTCATTTGAAGGTAAGTGTTGGGTATCGTGCCTTTTTTCAAGGGGAAGGTGAAATATCGTATGGTGGCGCTGATGCTGTAGAAAGGGCAAAATTAGCAGGTGAAATAGTTGAAAAACGATTGATCATGCATGGGTTTCTTCCTGATTCTATTCGTGTTGATTTTATTGGTTTGAATTCATTATTTAATGGAACCCTAAGTTCTTCCATAAACCCAACAGAAGTCCGATTGCGGGTAGTTGCAAAGGCAGATTCTGAGGAAGCGGCAGCCTTGGTGGGGGAAGAAGTGGAAGCTCTTTATACAAATGGTCCTGCTGCCGGAGGAGGTGTTAGGAAAAATACGATTGAGCAATTAGGAATTGTATCTGTATTGTTCCCTAGAAATTTAATTGAGCAATCTGTAATTTTTGCGTAAATGAAATTATTTGAAATAGCACATAGTAGAGCGGGCGATAAAGGAAACATTTCTACTTTGTCCCTCATTCCATTTGATGAGGGCAACTATAATCTCCTGAAAGAAAAGATTACAGTTGAAAAAGTGCAAAAGCATTTACAACATATTGTAAAAGGAAATATTGTACGATATGAAATGGACAATGTGTCGGCACTTTTATTTGTTTGTCAAGATGCCTTAGAAACGGGAGTTACTACATCCATGGCCATTGATCCGCACGGAAAAACTCTTTCTTCAGTCTTGTTAGATATGGAAATGTAAAAAAATCATCTTTAGGCAATTAGGAATGTGTTTGTTTTTGCTTTTATAATAAATTGTAAACATATGTGCCCTAAAAAAATCATATTATCCGTTTTATTTTCTACTTTTTTAACTAATTTTTTATTAGCTCAAAATGTTGTTCAACCTGAATTGGGAGCAAAAAAAGCATTAGTTATTGCTGTAGGTAAATTAAAATTTAAAGATCTTAATAAAAATAAAAAGCTGGATGCTTATGAAGATTGGCGTTTGCCAATTCAATCTAGAATCAAAGATTTAGTTTCTCAAATGACATTAGAGGAGAAGATTGGATTTATGCTGATCAGTACTACTCGATTGTCGGGCGATTATTCTTTTCAACAAAATGCACCTAAGGCCGAAATCGGTAGCGGATTCAATGAGGAGGATTTAGTGCAAACGGTAAATATGTTTACGCGCAAACCTTTGGCTATTCCAAACATGGCTTCTGCCGGAACAAGTAAAGGGGTTAATCAATATCATTTACGACATTTTATTTTAAGAGCCAATACGAGTCCTAAAATAATGGCTGAATGGTCGAATAATCTACAGGAAATTTGTGAAGCCTCTCGTTTAGGAATCCCAGCAATCATTGCTTCTAATCCAAGAAATCACGTAACAACCGATGCGGCGATTGGTTTAAGCGTGGGTTCTACTGCTTTTTCTAAATGGCCAGGTGAGTTAGGTTTAGCAGCCATGCGCGATTTTAAATTGACTCGTGAATTTGCTGAAATTGCTGCCAAAGAATGGTCGGCAGTGGGAATACGTAAGGGCTATATGTACATGGCCGATTTGGCTACCGAGCCACGTTGGATGCGCGTGGAAGGTACTTTTGGAGAGAATGCTGATTTAGCCTATGAGATGATCAAAAATATTGTGATTGGCTTCCAAGGAACTAAATTAGGCAAAGGATCTGTGGCCATGACTACCAAACATTTCCCAGGTGGTGGTCCGCAAATGGGTGGACAAGATTCACATTTCGACTATGGAAAATTTGCTCATTATCCGGGTGGCATGTTTGATTATCATGTGAAGCCATTCAAAGCTGCTATCGAAGCAGGTACGGCTTCCATCATGCCCTATTATTCTGCTCCAAAAGGAAAGGAATTTGAAGAAGTTGGCTTTTCATTCAACAAGGCCATCGTAAAAGATTTATTGAAAGGTAAATTAGGGTATCAAGGAATCATCAATTCAGATACAGGACCCATCGACATGATGCCATGGGGTGTAGAAAATTTAACGATTCATGAACGTTACCAAAAAGCCTTGAATGCAGGAGTTGATATTTTTTCAGGCGCTGCCGATCCGGCCTTATTGTTAGAAACGGTGCGCAAAGGAATGGTTTCGGAAGAGCGAATCAACCTATCAGTTGAAAAGCTATTGAAAGAGAAATTTGATTTAGGTTTGTTTGAAAATCCGTATGTGGATGTGGATTTGGCTGTGAAAACGGTTGGAAATACTGCTTTTCAACAAAAAGCGGATCTTGCCTTGAGAAAATCCATTGTTTTATTGCGTAACGAAGGTAAATTATTGCCATTAAAGGCTAATACAAAAGTATATTTTGAAACCTATTATAACAAGGGACAAGGAAAACCAGCAATTACCGTCAATAAACCTACGGTCGCAGGTTTAGAATTTGTCGACAAAAAAGAAGACGCAGATGTCGTATTGTTATGGTTGATTCCTACTTCTGGCGGCTTGTTCAATAATTCGTATAAAGAAATAGATATTCGTTTATCGGCCAATAAAATTGACGTGGACCATGTAAATGAATTGATTCATAATAGACCAACGGTGGTTGCGATTAATTATTCTAATCCTTGGGTAATTGAAGAAATTGATTTTGCAAAAGCCTCTGTTTTAGCTACCTTTGGAACCACACCGGAGGCGCTTTTGGATGTGGTGAGAGGAGCATTTAATCCAACGGGAAAAATGCCATTTACGACACCTAAAAATATGCAAGTAGTGGTTGATAATAAGTCGGACGTACCTGGTTTTATGGAAGGTGACGGCTATGGGCTATTTAAATTTGGAGAAGGTTTAAGTTATTGATATGAATTATAAGCAAATCATTTATAAGTATTTATTGATTACTTTATGTGGTTTTGCCTTGTTTTGGGTGGATGACCAAGCATTTTTCAATCCCTTGGTCACCACTTTTTTAATTGTAGTTCTTTCTGCAATTAAGTCTGCCTATTACGTATTTTTTAGTTACAAGAAAATTTTAGAAGCCAGTAAAAAAGAAGTCATGTATCATGACTTCATGTTGTTTATGATGATCAACATTTCAATGGTCATCTTTTCCTTTGGAGTAGATTATTTTTGTTTGAATCAAGTGGATCCGGCCAATTTTGTTGGAATCGAAAAGCATCTTAATATTCCAGAATTAATTTTTGAGACCTGGTATTTTTCTGTTTTGAATTTCTCTTTTTTTGGCTATGGTCAAATCATGCCAACTACCATTCCAGGCAAGCTAATAATCATTATGGAGGTAATAATGTCTTTTGTTACCTTGGTCTTTATTTTATCTGATTTTCTTAGTTTAAAAGATTCTATTGCAGAGCATTTGAAGAAAAAGGAAAATGAATAAGGCAATTTCATCGTTTTGTCTTTATTTTTGGTTATGAAAAGGATATTTCTACTATGTTTCATCGGATTTCATTCCATACTTAAAGCGCAGGATACTTCGTATGCTAAAGAAGTTGAAACTTGGCGCGCAAAGAGACTCCAAAATTTAATTTCAGAATCGGGCTGGTTAAATTTATCAGGACTTTTTTGGTTGAAAGAAGGCAAAAATTCAATAGGTGGGGCAGCTACTAATGATTGTATTTTTCCAACAGAGCATTCAAAACCTTTCATGGGAAATGTGGTTTTAAAATTGGGTAAGGTTACGCTTGAAAATGTGCCAAAAGATGTTCAAATTTTGTCGAAAGGAATGAAATTTGAAGGAGGATTAGTGTTTTCGGAAGAAAGCGAAGCTTTGGTACTTTCGCACCAAAGTTTACGTTGGTTCATTATCAAAAGAGGTGAAAAATATGCCATCCGATTACGAGATTTGGAGAGTGAATATGTTAAAAATTTTAAAGGAATTGATTGTTTCCCGATTCAAGAATCGTGGATATTGCGTGCAAAATTTGTACCAACTCAAGGCAAAAACCTTCGAATCGTTGATGTAACAGGTCGAGCATATGAAGAAGAATCGCCTGGGAAAGTTGTCTTTCAAGTAAATGGGAAAGAATTTGCATTAGCAGCAACAAAGGAAGGAAATGAATTATTTATTGTTTTTGGGGATTTAACCAATAAGCAAGAGACCTACGGAGGTGGTCGATTTATTTATGTAGACGTGCCTACCTCTGACGATGAAGTAATTATAGATTTCAACAAGGCTTATAATCCACCTTGTACCTTTACACCTTACGCAACTTGTCCCTTGCCAGTGGCTGAAAATAAATTAACTATTCGGATACCCGCAGGGGAGAAATATACAGCTCACTATTGATGAAATTGCTATTGTATGATGGTACGTGTAATCTTTGCCATTGGGCGGTTCAATGGGTAAAAAAGAATGTACGCTCCACCGTATTTCAGTTTGAACCTTTGTCTTCTCATTTTGCTCAACAGTTATTGGAAAAACACGGGAATTTGCAATCAATAGATTCCATTATTTTTTTAGATGAATCG
>JACCDM010856410.1_pt1 | contig 23296 bp, 25 predicted proteins | sample 7445851 | NCBI WGS metagenome assembly JACCDM01 (sample SAMN15323438, study PRJNA562643) | freshwater metagenome | isolation source: river surface water | place: USA:Blue River Watershed | collected 2017-08-16
CCATATATATCGATCGTTGAATCAAACGTGAACTCTCTCGGTATGTATCTCGTCTCCCTAAAGTCATTCGACGGGTAGAGCTTGAGCGTTTTTCCATTTCCATCTACGGGATTCTCGTAAGCGATGCACTTGCTGTGAAAATTCTTCCTCTCCCTTTTTTCAATATATCTCGATAGCAAGGCAGAATTCTCATAGTGCAGCTTAAGCCCAGCTATCACATATATCGTCTTGTCGACCGACCTATCAAGCGTCTCCAAGATATCGTCCAACGCCCTCGAGGTCCCTTCCCTGTCCAAAAAAAGCTTTACTGTCGGACTGATCTCCTTGCGACTACCCAAAGCCAACAATGCCGGAATTATCTGGATGAGACCCTCTTCTTTTTCCTTCAAAATCTTCATGAGCCGATTCGGACTTTCGGCAGTGTATCTCTTTTTGCCATTCACCCGGGAGATTGATACCAGACCCTTTTCCTTTAGCCCATCCAAAACCTGATACAGGGTCGCCCGCGGGATCTTCGTCTCGTTAGACAGAGAATATGCCGATGCCTCGACCTCTTTTAGGAGGGTCGTATAGACAAAAGCCTCCTTTTCATCGAGGCCATAATTCTTCAAATTGGCAGCTATATTCATATTTAGTCGTAATTTATGACTACTATAGTATAGCATATAATGCATATATATGGCCATATACATAGACCCGATCACATACAAGTATAAATTTATGACATAAATATTGTCTTGGATTATAGTTACTTCCGTGCTGGACACCCCCCCTTATAAGCCAATATCCTTTATATATTTATGAAAAAGACACCCCTGACCATAGGCATAATCATTGTGCTAACCATAGTAATCGCTTTGTTTTTTCAGACCTCACCCTCCAAACCGGACAATACGATCCTTCGAGTAGGCTCCATCCTCTCCCTCACCGGACCAGCGGGATTTTTTGGAACAGAATTGAAAAACGGCATGGATCTGGCCAACCAGCTGACAAACCTCGAGATTACCCACGAAGACAGCAAATCCACTCCTGCTGACGGCATTTCCGCTTTTCAGAAGATACTATCCAGGGGCAAACCAGACATCCTCATTGTCATGCAAAGCTCAGTGGCAGGAGCCGTCACCCCGGTTGCAATTGAAAAGAGGGTTCCCGTCTTGCAAACGCTCGTCTCCGCTTCAAAGGTTGCGGCACAGAGCCCGTATACGTTCCGATATTTCACATCGGGCGAACAGGAGGCCCCGATCATGGGAAACCTGCTTGTCGATAAGCTTGAGGCAAAGAACATTGCCATCATCCACATAAACGATGAGTATGGCCTGTCATATGCAGAAGCGATGAAGAAGACCGTCGAATCGAAAGGTGGCTCAATAGCAGCAATCGAATCCTACACGCGAACCGATACCGATTACAAAACTCATATCTCCAAAATTGCGGCACTAAATCCAGATGCCATCTATATCATAGGCCAAGACGGCCCATTGCTCTCAATATTAAAGCAGATGAAAGAAATGAAGATAAAAGCAAAACTGGCAACCAACTGGATTCTGTCTGATCCCTCGATTCGAGAAAGGGCCAGTGGCTTGGAAGAAGGCGTATACCTTACCACTCCGGGATATTATCTGAATTCTCCTGACAAGAGCCTACAAGACTTCATGGCTTCATACGAAAAGACATACGGCAAAGCACCTTCCGCCTATGCGGCAATTGGATATGATGTCATCAATACCCTGTCCTTGATCAAAAAAAATCCGACAGGCACGCCTGAAGATATCATAAATAAATTCACGGATCTGAAGGAAGTAAAAGGAATCATGGGAAATCTCACAATCGATTCCGAAGGAGAAGTAACTTTCCCTTTATACCCAGCACTAATCGAGAATGGGAAAATGATTGAGCTCAAATAACTATCTAACCACCACCGCCTGATTCGTGACTCCTGGAACGCTATATATGTTCTTCATGAGATCCGCAGTAGTCCAATATTGGAACTGCTGGCCATTGAACGGATCATGCACATAAAACCCGACCGGGTCCTTGGCATCCCCCTTCAGGCCGACGACGACCCTGGCATGCTCCCCACGAAAGGCCAGTGCCTTGCCGCCCTTTGGCAGATTCCACGTATAAGGCGCTGCCAAAACAGAAGTCGATCCCCAGATTATGATGGGATGTCCGGCTGAGATTTCCTTTGCCAAAAATTGCGCCGTGACTACCGTGCGATATTCCGCCTTCCTGCCAAATCCCTGCACGGCATAAGCGACAGGAAGCCCGTATACTCCATAACCGCCCGTGCTGCCTTCCCTGTCAACGAATCCCACGAACTGTTCCTGAGGATCATCCCATTCATCCTTGGCCACGTCCTTTTCTCTTGGCTTGTACCCTATCTTCTGCAGAACCTGCATGTCATCGGCCTGCACTCCGTAGAATCCGAGCGCCATGCGCGTGGCAGACGACTCGCAGCTATTCAGATACTGCTGCCTATAATACGGGACAGGAAGCTTGATATCCGTCGATGATTGCGCCATGACCTCGCTTTTCGGAACGAAAAAAAGTGCTGATGCGATGATGCATATGGATGCCATCATGAGTGACGCGCGATTGTATTGCATATAAAAAGTATACCAGAATTCCTGAGTCGCAAACGCGAATGAGCAAACTCATACATATGATGAATGCTTCTGTTGTCATGGTACCAATGTATCTTAGGATGTTCTGGTGTCAGCCGTATATTTCTCAATGGATGTGCATCATGCCAAATGACCTTATGATTCATGATACGGATTGACTTCGCATCTCGTTTGAAATATATTTGCATTGATGAGGCCGAAGTTTCCACAAACGCCGCTCTTTGCAGAGCGGCGTTTGTTTTTGTATATTAAAAAACGAAAGGTCGCAAAGCGTATCTTATTTGATCAGAATTTAATATCACAATCGTAAAATACCTACTGACACACAAGGATGAATGTGCGTCAGTAGGCATACCATGGCTGGGAACTTCGGCCTCATCAACTGAAGTTTGCGGGTTCGATTCCCGCTATGCCTATACGTAAAAGAAAATGCGGCAGGGTTGGAATTGCCGCTTACAGACTCCCGCACAAAGACGAATATGAGATTGTGGTCACGGATATTTTGTTCGCCGTCGCTCACAAATTTTCTCGGCCCCGCCTCGCCTATTTTTCCTGCTGGAAAAATATGGCTGCGGCCGGCACAAACGCAAAACCAATTGCAGCAGTGCAATTGGTTTGGTCGTTTGTGCCCTCGGTTGGAATCGAACCAACAATAGCGGCTTAGAAGTCCGCAGTTATATCCATTTAACTACAAGGGCGGTGTGTCATATCGCGACTCAGGACGGCATTCCGACACGCCTCAATGTCTCGCAAAGCCAATATCACGATATGAGACCTATTTATACCACAGGGCCGAGGATGGTCAATTTTGAAGCCATGCTATCGAGCCTTCACCGTACTCGTACCAGTACCTGTTCCAGCATTCGCACCGGACGGCGATGATGTCGCCGTCGTTGTCGCAACAGCCTGAGCATTCTTCTTTTCGACTGCAATATCGGACTTGGTCTTGCTGAGAATCTCAAGATGAGCCTCTTTCTTTGACTGATACAGGTTGAGGACATCCTTGGCACCCTCTTCAAGGGACTTCGTCGATATCGGCTGGGTGCTGCCTACAGGTATAGCATCTTCAAGCCGACTTCGCTTCACTTCGGCAAACCTGAACGCGCTCGCCGTAACAGCCACGATGACCAAACAGACGAAGATTGCGATAATGATGAGCCAATCGATCGAGGGTGTCTTTCCCACCCCTTGAAGAATCATCGATTTCGGTTTTTTTATCTTTACTTTTTTTGACATGGCTTTAGTTCTTTCCGATTATTTTGACCGCTGAAAAGTCAATCGCCAGGGTCCATGGCGCATCCTTCGCTCCGGCAGAAGACCCCTTGAGATCCACGCGTGTGATCTTGATATTATACGGCAGCGATTCGATGAGCGAAATGAAATTGCGAGTACTCCCTATTGAGCCGGTCGTAGTGAGGGACATCTTGAGGAATTCCTTATCATATTTTGCAAGATCGGCATTCTGCTCCGCATCGAATAGGTTTATGCGGTACGAAAGCCCGGCAGACGATGCGAGGCCTTCGATATATTCCACGAAGCCAAGCGCCCCTTCCTCGCCTATGAAGTATTCATATAGATCATCGGCATTCGCCCCCGTGTTTACGCTCTGTTTTTTAGGAGACAGTCGGGCTGCCTGTTCTTCCAAATCATGCACCTCCTGCTTCAAGGCCACGATGTCACGCCCCAAGCTTGATATCTTGTTTGAAAACAGGAATGCGCCAAATCCGCATGCAATGCAGGCGAGGCTCGCTATGATAATGGCAATGAGGTGCTTTTTCATATGTGTTTATTGGGTAGTGTCAGATGGCTCGGAAACACCGTTTTCAGGATTTGTCAGGACCGGCTCGGGAGCAAGCTTGACCTTGTCGGCCTCGAATTTGAAATCAAACGGAATATCTCCCTGCTTTGCGAGCGAAGAGAGGGGCAGCTTTACGCCGCCAAACTTGCCATTGAGGTATGCTGCATACTTTGACAGATTCTCTCGAGAATCAGCAATGCCGCTTATTGCCACAGACACCTTCGTGTCAGAGATGGGCGTCATGAAATAACCATGAATCCTGATCCCCTTGCGCATGGCGGCATCATCGGGACCTTCGGGAATAAGCGCGTCTACGTAGAGAAGCGGCGACAGCGACGCGGCAAAGGGCTTGAGTGAGGCAATTGCCTTCCCTGCGTCACCGCCAGCCTTGTCAGTCGAGGATGCTGAGCGCGCATTGACGATAGAGGAGAGCCCTTGCTTTTCCAAAACCAATTCCGATTTCGAAGCATACAGATACACATAAGACGGCATCAGGAAGATGGCGAACATGAGTACGGCCGTTGCGACGAGCAAGATGAGAACGACAGTCAGTCTCAGCCTGTATTCGGTGAGTACTTTTCTCTTTTGATATTCGGGGAGGAGATGGAGCATGTTTGAGTATGAAAATGTCTAATCGATATCGTCGAGCTTTGGCAGTGCCAAGCCTATAGCGGCAGCATAATCGAGGGAATCTATGTATTCGATCTCCGGAATCTTCTTGTCTATATCGTATACGTTGGACCAGACATTGGCGATATTGACCGGAAGCCGCACCGTTGCGGACAGGTATTCCTTGAACCCGCTGATGAGAGCGTCTCGGCCGGAAAGAACGATCGACGTCAGGGTACCGCTTTTTTTCGCAGGCCTCTTGTCGATATAGCTCTGCCAATACAGAACGATTCTCTCGATTTCATCCTTGAGTGCCGAAGCCGTGTTGATAAGCGACATGAAGATGGACCCTTGCTGGCTGCCTGCCTGGAAACCCCGCTCTGTCTTCATGCGAATCGCCTCTTCCCTTGTCACGCTGTATTCCTTCATGATGGCAAGGGTGAAATCCTCGCTGCCGATGAGCACGGTTGAAGTAAACTGCACGGAGCCATTGCTTATGACTGACAATACCGACTTCTTTTCCCCTACGTGCACGATGAGACGCGGCGCATAATCGCCTTTCTTGATGATGGATTTTGACAGAGCCTGATTTTCTATGAGAAAGGACACCGGCGTCATTCCTGCCAATTCAAATGCCTCTATGTAACTGTCGATTATCGATCGCGGCACGACGGAAACCGATGCAAGGAACGAATGAGGCTTTGCTGCCGTCTGCTGGAGGACATTGGTCTCTACCACGCCAGACCCTTCTTTTCGGTCATCCGGCTTAGGGGCATCAGGCTTTGCCTCAGCCTCGCTGGTGTCAGTCGCCTGCTCTTCTATCATATGATAATCGAATACGGCATCAGCGAGCGCGACGGGTACGTTTTCCTCCAGATGAAGCTCTATGTGATTGCGGATCGTCTCGTCATCCCCGTACGGCAGAAGGGTCGTAAAGAGATATGCCAGCTCTTCCGGAATTGCCACCTCGACAAAATCGAGGCTGTATGTCTTTTTTATCTCTCGAAGCTTTTCAATGAGTCCTTCGTTTTGGACCAAAGGCTGGCTCCGATCGACAATGGCAGGCAACTGATGAACACCGTATTGTCCGAGCTGGAGGCGGGCGTCTTTTTTCAGCAATTCGATAACGTGTATCGATACGGGCGATATATCAATTCCGACATGTGACATGGACATGTATTCGGGCGGAGGAATATGAACCAAAAGCCAATTTTTCAGAGACATCTATGCGCATAATTGTATCACAACTCGCGCAGTCATTTCACTCTACAGATCGCACTTCGTGAAATATTTATGACAATGACGTTCCGGGAGGAAGATCGATCGTCGGTGACATGAGTGCCAAGCCAGCATCCCCGGTTCCTGCCACGATCATCGCCTGGCTTTCAAGTCCCAATATCTTGCGAGGCTCGAGATTGGTGACGAATACGAAACTATGTCCAACCAACCCTGAAATCGTTTTCGTTTCGATTTCCGATTCCTGTTCTGCATCGCCCTCATCCCCTTCCTGAACTGACTTTCCAATGACGACGAATTGCTTCGCAATGCCTGAAACAACCTGACGAGGAGAATCTTCTCCGAAATCGACGCTCAGTTTGAGCAATTTTTCAGAACCCTCTACCATGTCCGCTGACAGGATTCGGCCAATCTTCATTTCAACCTTGGCAAAGTCATCGAAGGCAATCCTGTTTGCCTGTCCAGACGAAGTCTCGTTTCCCGCTTGTTCCATTGAAGGGTTTGTCATATGTGGTGCGTATTTAAAGAATATTTACTGATTCTGGCATGTGGCTTCCTGACTGTCCAGGTGTGCACGCTTGTCCAAATACGTCTGAAGTATGATTGCTGCCGCCGAAGCATCAAGCAGTCCGATATCGCCCTGGAACCTGCCAGCCTCTGCGCTTGTCATGAATTCCGGAATCATATGAACCGCGAATGACTGCGCTTCGAGTAGCGGCTTCAGGGCTTTCACATGGACCATGATCGGATTATCCGCCCCTCCAAACGTCTTTGACTCGCCGAGCACGATATCCCTGACCGCATTCTCATGAGCGATTGCCCCTATCTGATGCGCGATGCCTTCCAGATTCTTTCCGACCCGCACGACTTCCAGGGTCTTTAGGGGAAAAGCGAATGTCCCTTCCTCATTGGAAAGGGCCAATCCAATGCGCTTGGTACCCATGTCTATGCCCAATATCTTGCCAGATGTGCTTGTCATATATATGTGCAATGTACCATGGCCAACCCCATGCCTCCAAGCAAGAATATCGCGATGGGCGCGCGGTGGCATACAGCACGACATGGCACAGCACTGCCCGAAACCAAGGGAAAGCCGGGAACGCCTTGAATCCCTGCCGATTTTCTGTTAGCATGGCCTTTGTAAGCGAATTCCGACCCGATCCCAAAAAGGCGGACGAGGACGAGCTTGCCCAGACGACATATGGAGGAGTGGCCGAGTGGTTTAAGGCAGCAGTCTTGAAAACTGCCGTTGCTCGCAAGGGTACCGTGAGTTCGAATCTCACCTCCTCCGCATTACGAGATTTTTCTCGCACAAAGTATCAAATTCCCTTTGTTTTTCTAGGGTATTCAGAGGTTCTAACCGTTTCTTAATTTCACTTACTGATTTTGAGACTCTTTTTAGTGGAAAGAGTGATTTCTCTATGGAAAGACTGAGTATTTTGTCTTTCAGCACGAGGTCTGAACCTAGAGTGGAAAGAATGGAGCGTTTTATCTCTGGACTACCTTTTTCAAATTTGAATTTTGCATTCTCTATGAAATCAAACATTCTGTCTCCAGTTTCAATCCACTTATCTACCCTCTGACCAGTTTCGCTGAAAAGTTTCTCCAGGCCTTTCTTTTCCTCAAGATATTTTGCTCGTTTCTCAAAGAACTCTTCTGGGGCAATCTCACCAGCCGCTCTCATGTCGGTTAGCCCGTCAATCTTCGCTAGAACGGCTTTATACGCCTTCTGTTGGCCGTTCACCACCACATTCCTAGAAGATACCTCCTTCTCATTTTCCTTCCTAAACCATTTCATTGCAAAGCTATGAAATTCTGGAGGGACCTCCACGCTTTCAATCTCCTTGATGACCTGCTTTTTTAATTCAACTTCAGTTATAGCTCCTTCTGTGCAGTTAGTATTTATTCTTCTAGTGCAGTGGTAGTAAACATAGCGGTGAACATTACCGTTCTTTTGCTTCTTTATTTTCAAGGTTGCAGTAATAGAAGCTCCGCATCCTCCGCAACGCATCGTTCCAGTAAAATCAAAGATGTGAGATTTCGGACGAGGTTTGCCTTTCTTGCCTAAAATGAATTGAAGTTTGTCGTACTCCTCTTCGGTCATAAGCTTTTCGTGAACGGCATCATACCAATTTCCGCTTCCTTGAGGATACTCGTATCGGCCATAATAAAATGGATTAGAAAAGATTCGGTAAGTTGTTGCTCGGCTTATCTTCTTTCCGCTTGGCATAGTCAGCCCCCACTCATTTCTCGCAATCTGCCACATCTGGGCAACTGTGTAGCTTCCAGTCAGCATATAATCCACCATTCTCCTTACAATTGGAAATCTCTCCTCATCTTTCAAAGGGACCTTATTGCCTTTCTCTGCATACTTATCGTTTTTATAACCGATTGGAGCAGGGGCGGGATACATTCCCAAACTTGCTTTCTTGTGCAGACCTCTTTTTACATCTACCCCCTTCTTATCATTCTCCATCTTTGCTTGGGAGCATTGGAGCATGAACATAAATTTATCAAATGGAGTGTTTTTGAAAGTTTGCCCTGGAGTAACTATCTCAATCAGCTTACCTTTATCCATCTGTTCAATTAGACGAGCGGCATCAATTGAATTTCGAGAGAGTCGGTCAGGATGCCAAGCGATAATGGCATCGATTTCACCACTCTCAATCATATGAAGCATAACTTCAAACAATGGACGCTTGTATGCCACCTTTGCCGATTTTGATTCTGTAAGGAGATGGTTGGGGGCAATTTTAATCCCTAAACCGTCAGCCATTTTCTTTCCCTCATCAATTTGAGAGTCAATCGATAGCATTTGACGGTCTTCCGATTCAGTTGACTTTCGGCAGTAGTTCCCATATACGAGTTGTGTGCTAGATTTGGCGTTCATATCCCTTATATTTTACAACATTTCTTATAATCTTTTAAGGAGCTTCAGAAGAGCAGTTTTCTCCTCTTCGGATATGCTAATACTCTCCTCACTCGGTGTCGTAATCTTTTTGACAATATTGGTGGCATCTATTGGGGTCATACCGCCATAACCATAAGAGCCGAAGGTTGTGCCCACATTATCGTGCCCCAAATTCAAACTGACCGCCTTCTTTTCTTCCTCTGTTAATCTGGTTTTACTCATCGTAGCAACAATTAAGTGCCTGAATGAATGAGGGTGGAAATAAGGCACACCAGCGTTGATACACCTCTTCTCAAAAACTTTTCTTGCTCCACCAGAACTACTCCAGAAGTCATCACTCACTAAGTCCTTACTGTAGCTCTTATCGGAAAACCCTTTCTTTGTAGACGGGAAGATGGGGTCATTCGCTTGTGCTCCTCGTGAGAGTTGGTAGTCATACCATTCCAAGAAATACCTCTTGGGTTCATCCCACCCGATTGGGAAGAAAGTGGTGAGTATCTTCTTTGAGTTCTTGGTCTGAACACCATCGCCTGGGTTCTGGTCTATCAGCTCGTTCTCTCGGTCAAAGTTTTTAATTCTCAAAGTAGCGATGGCTGAAATTCTCATTCCTGTAATAAGAGCGAAGCAGAGAATGGCTCGGTCTCTCATATCAATTTCATTACCATCTCCAATGCTTCGGATAATCTTCTGTGCTTCCTCAATGGTAGGCATTCTTTTTGTCGTTCCAGAGGTTGCCATACGAGCTTCCTTTTTGGATAACCTCAAGAAGTCTACGTCCATTTTCTTAATGCATCTTCTGTAATCAGGTTGGTCAGCAAGCCAGGTAAAGAATTTCTTGATACGACGAAAATAATTGTATTGAGTGGCTAAAGATAGTGTGCCTGATTCGGTCTTTGCATCTCTGGTTTTCAACCAATCACAAAACTTGGTTGCCTTCTCTTTGGTGAAGGTTGCAAAGTCCTCATCTCCGCTAAATTGTTGCCACTGATAAACTGCTTCGGCGTGCTTATCTAGGGAGTCATCGGCGAAACCTTTAGCACCTTTCAAATGCTCAAGAAACTGTCTCTTAATTTGCTCATTTTTGTGGCTATGAATTGTCATTTTGTGTTAAAGATTAAAACTAATTGAATATGGACATTTGAATAGGAGTTGGGGGTATCTTATAGTCCTTTTTGATAGGGTGAATTGTCTTGCTCATTTTGCCGTTACAAGCACTACACAACCCCATTTTCCTATTCCCAGAAACACTGATTGACCCTCGTTTCGCTCGCCTCGGGACCTTACACTTAAAGCAATAGAACTCGTGTCGCTCTAACTTAATCTTTGCTCCAGAGTTCCTGTTTCTAATAAACTTTTTCACCTCACTTCCTAGTATGAGAATTGGCTTCTTGCTACCTGGCACAATCGCCAATCCTTGCTCAATCCATCTTAAGCAGGTCTTCTCGCTCATTCCTACAAGGTCAGAGAGTTCCTTGAGGGTGTAGCTCTTATGGAGAGATACTTTGCGAGGGTCAAACCTGGTCATCTTGCGTTCCGCTTACTTGTGGGAGAGATGCCCCGTAGACCGCCGTATAGAGCTTCATAAGGTTGTTAGCACGAAAGGCCGCTTCCTCATCTGAAAGCTTTATGCCGAAGCGTTTTTCGTATAACTTCTTGTATTCATCTATGGCTTCTTGTGGGAGCATGTTGCAAGCCCACTCTTTGCTTGACCCAACCCGAACGCCTTCGGTTAGGGCAAGCAAGCAATAGGCTTACTTGTGGCGTTCAGCCAAACAAAAATGGCTTGCGTAAATTATCTTCTTTCGCAAGCCTTTAATTTAGAGGTAATTTGGGGAGACTTAGCCCCAAACTGGGACGAATTTGGTGACTTTTGGTGGATTTTTGTCTTGCCTAAGAGCAAGCAATGTCAGACTTCCATTGTTGTTTACCAGCTCTTCAGTATTAAGGCCAGTTTTTTCCCTGATGTTTTTTGTAATCTCGTTTATGCATGCAGTTTCTGCCGTCCTTCGGACTGGGTCTAATTCTTGCTGATGGTCTGGATAGAAACCTCCAGCGACTAAAACATCCAACCGTTCTAGCTTGGAAGGTTTCCTTCCTAATTTGGCATATAACATTTTGAAAACATTGTATTCCGAACTGCCATCCTTAAACTTAAACTTTTTCTTGCCCACCACCTCACCCTTGCCAGTAGTTTCGTTGTAATCAATCAATGGAAGGTCTGATACTACTTCTCCTCCCCACGTAGCAACTCTTTTAATAGTCGTGTCTATCTTTTCGTCATCATCTTTACTGACATCCTCAAGCTTTTTTATCAACTCACTAGACTTTGCAGCAGACGAGTCTTTGGGAAATTTTCGCCCCTTTTGCTCTTCTACAAATCTGAAAAAGGTATCAACTTCTTTTTTAAGATTTTGAAATTTATCGTAATTTGGAACCACGATATTTCCTTGCAAATATTCAATAACTGGAACGTTTGAGATAATACCTTCACTGGTTTCTCGCCACTTGCAAACACGCTCATAAACTAAGTTTAGTAGGACCGACTTACTTTGATTCTCTGATATTTGCAATTTGCCCAAATCAATTTTGAGACTTTGAGGATGTCTTTCAAGAGGAGACAGTTCTTTATAGATTGCATCCATAATAACTATCAAAGGTCTCCATTTCTCTAGTTCTTGTTGATACTCTACCTCATTTAAAATTTCAGAAAAACGTTCTCTTTCGTCAGTTAGTTTATCAATCAAAAACGGCTCAGGCATTTTACCTTCGTTATGCTCTTCACGATACTTTGCGTATCGCTTATCAAAATCCTCTGGAAACCATAAGTCTAGGTCAATCATACGTAATCAGGAGTTAGCTTATAGTCCTCAATAAGACCTTCTTTAATTAAGATTTTGAGAACACCCTCAAAACGAGTAGCGTCCATATCAAGCTCATTTGCCCAAGACCTCCATCTTGGTTCAGGAATTTTTACATCATGGCGACGAGAATATTGGGAATAAGAGTCTCTTTTGCGAGCAGGAAAACCTTGCCTTTTAACTATCTCAAATTCTTCAGATAGCTTTTCCAAAAGCAGTTTGATGCTGTCATCAATATTGTGGGCGTTCGTAGACATATGGCGTTCTTCGGATTGCTATAAATCTACTCTTTCTCATCACTTTTTTCAAGAGATACGCTAGCAAAGTTTCCATTTTTATTGTAGAGTTACGGTAATATGAAGAACGCCCAAAAAGGTTTTGCTCCTATAGTATTTTTAATAATAATTGCAGTACTAGCTATAGGTGGTGGAACATATGTTTATACGCAGAAAAAAGCCCTCGTCTCGGTTGAGCCTATTGATACTCAGCAAATAGATTCAACAACTCAAAATAAGAGTGTTTCAGCGACATCAACAAGTAATGACAAAAATAATACATCAGTAAATATTCAAGCATCAACTACTGTAAAGGTAGTACCACCTAAACCGAAAGTAAATCCTATTGTGCTTTCAGAAGTACAACTTAAGTATAAAATTAAGAAATATTTCAGTGATAAAATTACTACTTGCGGGCCACCAGCTGTATATCCCTCATATCAAGATGAGCAACTCGCATTGTTTTCAACTATCCAGGCAAATACACAAGAATTTCAAGAAATCATCAAAAACCTCAATTTGACTGGCGTTACCAATTTTACAAACGAACAGAAACTTAAAGTAGTTGCTGAACATAATAGTTTATTGGCAATAAGCCTTACTCCTACAAATATTGGCTATACATTCCAAACAAGAACATTCACAGAAAAACCTGGATATAACCCAATCGAGGAAATCGTTGAGGGTACTATTTCAAAGTCTGGTAGCGTTACAGTTACTAAGCGAACAGACTATCCATATGGTTGCCCAGTCTGTTTGGCTAAAGGAACTTTTATAAGCACTCCTTCAGGTTTTGTTGCTGTTGAAAATCTTCAGGTTGGTATGAAGGTCTGGACCATTAACAATCAAGGTGAAAAGATTGAAGTAAAAATTGCTAAAATAGGCAAAACTCCTGTGCCAGACACTCACTATGTAACTCACCTTAAATTAAAGGATGGTCGGGAGCTTGTAGTTTCACCAAATCACCCGACAATTGACGGAAAGAAGATTGGTACTTTGGTAAGTGGTGATGTTATAGATAGCTCTGAAATCATATCAACTTCTCTAGAGAGGTACACAAGTGCATATACTTACGATATTCTCCCTGAAGGGAATACTGGGGCATATTGGGCAGATGGAATATTGATTGGAAGTACTCTTAAATAATGGCGTGTGAGTTTTTAGTAGCAATAAGTGATTAAGTTACCAACGCTTAACTATGTCAAACTTAGTCACGTCTGATAGCATTAAATAGGTTCTAACTTCGTCTAATACCCTCCGCATCAAAACAAAACAGATCCTCACTGCTGAGGATCTGTTTTGTTTTGACGGAAGGCAGGTTTGATGAGAAAGCCGCAAGGGATGCCGAGCCAACAGGCGAGGCCCTGAGGCGGGGTCGCGGAAAGCTGCGAGCGACGGCGAGCAGATTATCCGTGACCGAATCTCACCTCCCTAAACACCCCGCAGCAAAACACTTCTATCCAATTCCACCCTCTCGTCTCTCAATATATATCCCTTTTCATCTCGGACCGGCATATTTATCCAAAGATTGACGATCTTTGCCGACCACATTTTCTGAACGCTTCCCGCTGAATAATAATCCAATGAAATCGATTCCTTTCCTTCTTTTGCCCTTGAAGCATTGACGATATCCAATCCGACTTCCAATTCGTTTCCGTCGAGCATGTGCCCGCCTTCGCATTTCATATAGACTCCGCCATTTTCCATCCTGTCGAACAAGACCGCGAACACCTGCCCTGTCCTCAGTATGTTCTGAGAATGCAGCGCCTCGACATTCGAATCCCAGTATATGTTCTCAAGCCTCTCGTCATACAGGAATTTGACAGGACTGTTGTGGGGCGAGCCATCAGCATTTGAGGTAGCTAGCGAGACATGCCTGCTCGTATGAATCAGTTCCCTTGCCCTGTATAGCTTTATTTCCGGTATCTCCATGATTATGTCTTTTTATTCCACCGAGGTGCACGCGCTATCATCTTCGCGAAAAACCAGGCCTTGATCGGATGGATTCCATTTTTCAGCATCGATTGCCTGCAAATTCCCTGGAACTCCTTTAGGTCATTTCCCTCATAGCACAGCTTGCCATTCTTGAAACACAAGCTGCAGTATTTGTCATTCTCTCTGATCCCGATATCTTTCTTGAACGGCATCAGACAGCTCTCGCAATATCCCTCACCGCATGCTCGCCCCTCTTTTTTTGATTCAGTATTCATGTGTGTAAATGTCTATTTATTATTAAACGCATCATGCAGCTTCTCTGTTCAGAATCGCTCTTTGACATGAGCTCCCCCAATGTCGTCAGCACCACCTGCCATCGCTATATATAAAATATTCATCAAGTGTATCACCGCATCGCATTTTTTCCATACGGACCCATATATGATACCCTACACAATATGGCAATCGAAATCGAACGCAGGTTCCTGGTATTCAAAGACCTACTGCCGCCACTCAAGGACGGGCGGCATTTCATACAGGGGTATCTTTCCCTTGATCCTCATATCCGCTACAGGATGATTGGCAAAGAAGTCATCATTGCGATAAAGACCAGTGAGAAAGGAACGGCCGGGCGAAACGAATGGGAATTTTCAAAATCTTTGGACAAAGCCGATAGAGAAAAACTGAAGGCCTTGGCCATACGCAAGCCGATTGAGAAAATACGTTACGAAATCCCGCATGAAGGCCTGGTTTGGGAAATAGACGTCTATCAAGGTGACAATGAAGGACTGATCACCGCGGAGGTCGAGCTGCCCGCCGTCGATCACCCTATACCGTTCCCGACATGGATCGACAGCGCATCGGAGATTGGCGGCGATCCCAAATACCGAAACTCAAATCTCGGGGAGCATCCTTATAAAACTTGGTAAGGAAAGACACACTCAGTCACGCGCAACAAAAAGAGGCTGCTTCCTGGCCAGGAAGCAGCCTCGATTCTCCAAACACCTACCTATACGGATCACCCATCGCCTCTTCAGGGACCTCAATCAGTCGCTGGCGCTCGACCCCGCTCACGATTTCGGCTTCGACTTCGGCAAAGCCAAAGCGTCCGTCACCCTCTTTGGGGAATCCGTGCCGCCTCCACCATGCGGCGGCGGCAGGATCACTCTGTTCCAGGACGGCTATCGCCCAATCTTGCGGAACGCTGAATCCGCACCTATTGCGGGCTGCCTCAGTGCCAGTCAAGACACCGCGATCAAGCCCTGCGTCAGAGTATCCCAGATACGGATCACAAGGCAGTTCGAGTCCGACCCATGCCTGACGCACACATTGAGGAGCCTCGCCTTCGGGTACCCGTACGATTCTGATGAGACCTGTCGGTTTCGTTTGTGGCATAAAAACCCTTTCTGTTTGATTGTTTCTGTTCCACTTAGGATCGTAACAAAAAAAGCCGCTGGAGAAAACTCCAGCGGCTTCGCATATGCATATTTCGGACTTCGGATCAGTCGCCAGTCTCTCCCCCGCAATCAAGCTGTGTCCACGCGGCATTGGCCTTCGATGATGCCACGACGGCTTCGATGAATGCCATGCCGCGGACGCCGTCTTCGATTGTCGGGAAGTCAAACTCGGGCACAGATCCGTCCGCAGGAGGCAAGCCTCCTGCAGCATGTCGTGCCCGGATGGCAGCGACGAACCTATCGTAGACGTTGGCAAATGCCTCCAGATACCCTTCCGGATGGCCTGAAGGGGTACGACATGCCGCCTGCGCCGCCGCACAGAGATATGGTTGCCCGGCACGATAGATCTGCGTGGGCTGATCCAGCCATTTCACAAGCAGGGTATTCGGCTCAACCTGACGCCATTCGAGGCCGCCATTGTCACCGTAGATACGGATCGAGAGGTTATTCTCCTCGCCGACCGCTATCTGGGAACACTGAAGGGTGCCCTTTGCCCCTCCAACGAACCGGAGGAGAACACTGGCATCATCATCCAGCCGACGACCAGGCACGAAGCGCGTAAGGTCCGCAGCCAGTTCAGAGATCTTAAGGCCGGTGATGAATTCAGCCAGATTCTCGGCGTGGGTGCCAATGTCTCCGATGCAGCCGGCCGCGCCGCTGCTCGCCGGATCCGTACGCCAGCCGGCTTGCTTGGAGCCGCCGCCATCTGTTCCCTCGAGCCTTGTCGCCAACCACCCCTGCGGATATTCGACGACAACCTTGCGAATAACGCCAAGTGCGCCGGTGCGGACCATGTATCGGGCCTGTTTGACCATCGGATACCCGGTGTAATTATGCGTCAGGCCATAGAGCAAGCCCGTCCGCTCGACGAGCGCCGCCAGTTCCCTGGCTTCTGCGAGACTGAACGTCGCCGGCTTATCCGAGAGCACGTGGAAGCCATTCAATAGCGCCAGCTTTGCGGGCGGAAAATGCATGTGATTCGGCGTCACGATGACGACGAAGTGCATGCGCTCTTCTTCCGGCAATGCAGCTTCGCCAACGACCATCTCCTCGTAGTTGCCGTAGCAGCGTCCGGGCGGCAGGGAGAGATCCGCGCCGCTACCTTTTGACCTCTCAGGATCGGACGAGAATGCCCCGCAGACCAGTTCGATCTGCTGATCCATTGCCGCCGCGATGCGGTGTACTGCGCCGATGAAGGCCCCTCGGCCCCCTCCGATCATTCCGTATCTCAATTTTCCATTCGTTTTCATGTGTGGGTGTATGGGTGTGCTGAATCAATGTGAGCGTAGTAAGCCCGCATCTATCATGTGTTTTGGGTTTCTGAATTATGGAATATGGACACTGTCAATGCGTCAATCCGGGACCATAGTAGATAGTATCTGGCAAGGTGTCAAATATCACCCTTATCTCTCCAGCTCGTTTTTTGGGCGCCGTATCCGTTTTCCCTATTCCAGAACATCTCGAAAATATGCTTCACTGTCTTTGCTATATGAGGATTGTCGATGACGACGATCGATGGCGGCAAGAAAGTCGATATGGCGAGGTAGCTTAACGTGCCAGTATAAACTCATCCGCCTCAAACCCGAGCATCGCCCTCTTTCTCTCGATCCCCCATCTATACCCGCCCATTTTGCCAGTCGCCGCAAGCACGCGGTGACATGGAATCATATACCCTATCGGATTGTTGCCAATTGCGGTGCCGACCGCACGGGACATATTGCGACCGCCAAGACGCATCGCTAATTCCCCGTATGTGTATGTCGAACCATATGGAATGCGCAAAAGCTCTTTCCAGACCCGTATCTGAAAGTCCGTTCCCTTGAGATATAGCGGGATTTTCAAACCAGCATTGTTCCCTGCCGAAATCCCCGTAAGATATTTCTCAACTTCTCTATGCACCGGCGGGTTGCCTTTCATGATCTCCGACAATGGCCACCTTGCATGCAGATCGGCAACCGCATCCGCAACCTTGTCGGCAAACAGAATGGCGCAAACTCGATCTTCGACAGAAGCGACAAGGCATACCCCGAACCGCGTATTGAATGTCGAATACGCAATGACCATATCCGCACCCGCCTTGCGATATTCGTCCGGCAAGATCGTCTTGATTGATCCGATGATTACGCTTTGTTTTTTGACGGCCTTTTCTTGACGCATGCCATTCATTGCCTGATTCTATGGCACGTGCCGTTTTGGCACAAGCAAAAAGAAAATCCCGCCTTGCTGCGGGATTTCTTTTGTGTAACTTCGTAGCAGCTTGAGATTATTGTGCAACGAACTTGCCTCCGACGACTTTGAAGACTGCATATTGCCCTCCGACATCTCCATTCTGATCGAATTTAACATGTCCTGTGACTCCATCAAATTCAACACTATGGAGAGCGGTCTTAATCGCATCTCCAGTCTTCGCGCCGGTGCCGATTGCGTTTCGAAGGACAGCGAATGCATCGTAGGCCTGCGCAGTGAATACGGTTGGATTCTCATCGGCATTTTCTTTCTTGTATCGCTCCATGAAAGCCGTCGTGCCAGGCGTCACTGACATGACAACCATGCCCTCGGCACTTTTCCCCGCAGACTTAAGCACATCCCCGCTATTCATAGATTCACTGGCAAAAATTTGAACGTTAAGCCCAAGTTCTCGCATTTGCTTCATGGCAGATACCCCACTATCAGCCGAGTTCATAGCCAGAAAGACAGCATCGGGCTTTGAAGCCTTGATCTTGGTTATTTGCGTCCTGAGATCAGTCGATCCGGAAATCACTACTTCGGCAGCAACGACCTTTCCTCCTAGTTTTGTGAAATTGCTGGTAAAAGCTTCCGCCAAACCAATTCCGTAATCCTCATTCGTATTGATGATGGCCACTGACTTGAATCCCTTGTCACTCACGAGCTTTGCTCCAAATTCCCCCTGGAAAAGATCGCTTGGCACGACTCGGAAGACATAATCCCCCATACCAGTAATCTTCGGGCTTGTTGCAGACGGACTAACCATCGGAATCATGCTCTGATTTGCAAGTGGTGCAACTGAAAATAGTGCTGACGAGCAGAATTCTCCGATAATTGCAACGACGCCGTCAGCTTTCAGACTATTAAAGGCACTTACCGCGTCCGGAGCCTTACACTTTGAATCCTGGTATATGACTTCAATGTTCTCTGTTCCCAAATCCCTCTGTGCCATTTGGATCCCTTTCTTGACAGCCTCTCCATAGGTAGCAACATCGCCGCTCAAAGGGGCCATTACGCCGATTTTCACTTTCGCAGGTAAGGCGCCGTCTTTATTAGAACCCGCAGTTGTTCCTGCTTTATTATTGCTGCCAGTCATGACGAGCAGGAGAACGATGACGATTGCGAATATGGTCCAGATGGTTTTTTTCATAAATAGTGTATTGAATAAGTTATAAATATCAGCTGAGGTACTCTTGATATTCTCACGACAGCCATTCAAGGCCTTCACTTCACGAGGGGAATTATTGCAACAATGGGGAATTTTGTCCATTATCTCCTCCCGCACCCCCAACCCGCGCCTTCCTCACGTATACGTATACCAAACCTCCGAATGCAAGTACGAGTATGACAAGTGAGACATTGAGAACGGTCCTGTTTCGATCAGTCCATGGCTTTTGTGCTTCCGCGGCAGGCCTATATGACTGATTCTCGAACACTGATCCGAGAGTAGCTGTCATGGGTGATGCATCCTCGTATGCCCTGATGGATGCAAAATCATATTGCGGGCGCACGGCAGATGGATTGCCGAAATACATCGAGTACGTCTTCCCTTCCTTTGCATCAAACAGAATGCTTCGTACCCTGCTTGCGATCTTTATGTCAGTCGGGTTTTTGGAGAATGAGACAGGCTTGTCATCCTTGTTAAAGACGACCACTCGGATGAAGCGTGACTTAATCTCAGGGTACGGGATTGTGAGATCCGATCCCGAAAACAGAGGCTTCGCTATTGAAAAAATAGTGCGGTCGGCAAGCATTGCCCAATTCCCTGATGAGATGGCCCCATCGACAGAATCCATATGCTGCACGACGGCGCGGCGCATGAATTGCTGATCGGAAGAAGCGAGCGCGAGTGTGACCTGATTGCTATATATGCCAGACTCTCCGAGATCGATTGTTATCTCGGTGCTTTTTTCCATGGAATTTTCCATAACCGATACATGATTAGGCGAGATCGTCGCAACCTTGTCTTCCCTCACTCCGTATACAGGAGAAACGGGAGAAACCCTTGCCCCAAGAATGGACAAGGCTGGATTCGCGGAACCAGACGAGGCAGCCGAAATCACGACCTTCATAAAGCGGGATGTGTTTTTGGGATACGGAACAGTGGTGTTCCAGGCCGAAAGACCGGCCCGGGTATCAAGATACGAATATACGTATCCTGTCGAAGTGACTAGTTTCCAAGCCGTGCTATCTGCGGGAAGGACCGTGTCTGAGGCATATATGGTCACGGTTCGCGAAAACGAATCAGCGCCTGAAACATCAAGGCTGACGGAATTGTGTATCAATCCAACCCGTCCCAGATCCAAAACGGCAGAGGACTGGCCATTATGCGAAGTGCTATTGGTAATTGCGGCTGATATCACCCCTTGTCCGGCAGATACGTTTCCATCGAGAACCACATATGGAACCTCTCCTATATCCTGATTGTATATGCGGATATCATCGATGCTTGTCTTTGAGAGAACTGAGGGTGGAATGTCCAGCATCACAGAACCCGTCACGTTCTTCGTGTCTATAGGCGCGCCATACCTGGATGACGTATCGGCAACGCCTGCATCAGCAACGGATGGCATTGCCGAAAGAGCGAATGCCGAACCGAGCGCCATGATGCTGACAATGGCCCCAACCACGATGGCATCCTTTATCCTGTGCTTGTACTTCGCATACAGGAACGATCCGAGGAGCGCGATGATGCCAACAGCAACCGATCCGACAACCCTGTATATGCCGCCGAAATTCCAAATATCGATAAATACCTTGAACAGAGTTATAAAGATGAATACGAGACCTGCAATTCTGAATCCCTTGCTCTTGCGCATGAATCCGAATACGAGCAAGGATGCGGCATATATCGCCCATGCTATAGAGACGGCTACGTTTTTCCTGTTTTGTACGGAAGCAATCTTTTCATACCTTTCTGTCCACAGCTTGTTGTTCTCCTCAAACGCCCCTTCTTCTCCCTGATATTGGGTGTTCTGATTCATCTTGGCGTCATATCCCTGATTAATTGCATAGGTATCCTGCCTGTAGTGATATGTAATCTCTGAAGTGATCAGGTATATGGACAAGAGATTCGCGATGACAAAGAAGAATGCGCCGACCCAGCGCAAGCTCTTTATGTCTCGTTCCGTAATCCCCTCTTCTGCAGATACGGCGATGGATCGGCTAGCCTTTTTCGCTATATATCCGAGTACAAGCGCTACGATGACGATGACGAGCAACATGAAGAACCTGGAATTGAATATCGTAGACCATGTTCCCATATCGACGCGCTCAAAAGAATCGAGCGCAAAATACCTGAACAGGCCAAGGCCGAACACCACCCCGCCAAGAGCATACAGGTTCTTTCCACGAAGAGAATAATCGACCACGAAAAGGACCAGTGCCTCGACGAACCACATGATCGTAATCCATGATCCGTCAAACTGCATCGGGATAGCAGCGGTCAGGAATACCACGCATAATCCGGTAAGGTACTGATTGAGCATCCTGTCGCTCCGATCGACATTGAACGAGATGAATGCGGTCGCGGCATATATCAGGGCTATTCCAAGCATGTAGAATCCGAGGAGATTCGCGGCAACCGGAGACATGAGACCATATACTGCGACTCCATACCAGATCGCGTTCAGCGTGATGAAGACGACATCAGCCGATGATGACTTTTCCTTGCGAATCAAATGATGCATGACTGATACTGCAAGGAAAACGATGAAGAAGACTGTCGTAAAGAGCAATACGGGAATGCGGAGATCGGGCGTGAATGACTGCATCAGTCCGACCGAATACAGGATGAATGTTCCGACAAATGCAATGAAATTGAGTCCATGCCATCGCTTGCTGAATGCCGTCACCAGCACGCCTATATCGAGTATGAGGGCATACGTAAACAAATCAAACATGCCGCTATGTTCCACGGAGATGAGAAGAGGCGCGAGAAATCCTCCCACTATGCCGATTCTAGCGAGACTTTCTTCCTTATCAACGACGCTCATGAGCACGGAGATGAGCGTGATTCCTATCATCAGGCCGAGAGCGACAGGGCTGCTTATGAGCTTATAGTAGTAATGAGAGAAGAATACGGTTACATAGAGAACCGCCAGGCCTCCTCCGATAAGCACATTGGAATACGACTTGTACTTTGCCCGCAGGACCTGACCTATGACCAATCCAATCACTCCGATGATGACGCCAATCGCAACCCTGCCCAATACGCCTATCCATCCATAATCTATCGCAAGCTTCAGAAAGAATGCGACACCTGCCAATATTGCTCCCACGCCGGCACGGGCCAGATATTTTGCCCAAACAAATTCGCCGTCTTCCTTCTCTTCGGCTTGACCCTCGGGCATCGGCTTCGCGGCAGGTGCGAGTGGAACGGGTTCCGACGCCATCACGACCGGTGCGCCAGAGACATGAGTGGAGGCAGAAGCGTCTTGCTGCGTCGCGGCAGGTGCGACACGCGGCACGACCGGAACGCGGGGCGCTTGCCCCATATTCATGATCTTTTGTTCCAGGGCCGTAACTTTGTTTGATACCCTTACGATCCAGATGATTAATATGATTGCGATGATTAGGTACATGGTATGCATGGATGCGGCATCTGATGCGCGCATGATCGGGCTGTCAGCGATATGTTATGGTAATACCTCCATTGGAAATGGAAATAAACAGTCTTTCGATACGGGCTATATTATATAGCATCGAAGTGCGTTATAATAATTTCATACATTATGGAAAAAGAACCCATCAGCTGGGAAGCTCTCGAGTATGAGCACAGGGAAAAAAGCAGGGATTGGTATTGGGCCATCGGCGTCATATCAATATCGATGGCAACTATTGCCGCAATGCTCGGCAACTACGTATTCGCTATCGTCATCCTCGTATCAGGATTCGCGCTCGGAGTTTCCTCAAGTCGAAAGCCCAACCTGGTGCAATTCGAACTCAAGAAGACCGGCATAGCGATTGACGGAAAATTCACGCCGTATGGGTCGCTCAAGTCATTCTGGGTCGAGAACAATATCCACCACGATGGCGTCTCGAAGCTCATCTTCAAACAAAGGCATGGCAATGCCCACCTGATCGTCATCCCCATAGAAGACGTCCACCCGGAAGACGTGCGCGACTATCTTCTTGACTTGATCCTGGAAGAAGAGCTTACGGAACCGCTGTCACAGAGAATAGCCGAGTATTTTGGATTCTAGGCATTTCCATGCTATATACATAGAGCATCGCAGGGTGTCCATCGCCCCGCCATGCCGCAAAAGACCAGATGCCATCGCGAGGCACGGGACATGCGATTAGATCGCGAAATATTGATCCCGTCGTTCAATGGATAGGACATGAGTTTGCGGAACTCAAGATTGA
>JACCDM010539805.1_pt1 | contig 23274 bp, 21 predicted proteins | sample 7445851 | NCBI WGS metagenome assembly JACCDM01 (sample SAMN15323438, study PRJNA562643) | freshwater metagenome | isolation source: river surface water | place: USA:Blue River Watershed | collected 2017-08-16
CAAAATAAATGCGTGTCTGCCCAAAAATTGCAACTCTTTGATTGTAAATTATAGCTTATTCTTCTTTGAGAAAATTATAAGGGCGGAGAATAACTAAAAATATAAGGGCGGAGAATAACTAAAAATATAAAGGGCGGAAAATAATTAAAAAGATAAGGGCGGAGAATAACTAAAAATATAAAGGGCGGAAAATAATTAAAAAGATAAGGGCGGAGAATAACTAAAAATATAGGGGCGGAGAATAACTAAAAATTTAAGGGGCGGAAAATAATTAAAAAGTTAAGGGCGGAAAATAATTAAATAAATGTGAAGGGCAGACACGCAGGTCTGCCCCGACGGATGTATACAGCCCCGACGGTGTTTTATTTTAATTAATAGCTAGTTTGATTCGCTCGATTTGAGCTTCTAATTACGCCTCTTCTTCGAATTCCTCGTCGTCGTCGTATTCTTCCTCCTCATCGTAATCGTCGATGAGCCACTCCTCGTCAATATTGTCCCAAACTGCACATTGACTTAACTCCAATTGCTCGCAGATTTCCTTCAATTCAGGGTAATTGGCGTACACTTCCTCAAGTGATACCACCACAATTTCCTCTTCTTTGTTGGGTTCGTTGCCCACAAATTCCCATAAATCTTCAGCATCTCTTAAAATAGCAACAATCGTTTCCTCTTTGCTCAGCAATTTGTTGGTGGTATAGCAGTTCTTGTTCATTTTGAATATTTTAGGGTGATTTTACTACAAAGATAACACTTAAATGCGGTATTCTTCGGTTCATTAAAGGTCAAATTTTTGTTTCTTTTCTTTGATTTTGGGGGACATTAGCACGAAAATTCAATGGAAATTCGTTCCTTTGAAATCAGACATTGCCCCAATGTCCCTCATAAAAATGTCCCTCATAAAAAAAACCATGAAAAACAATACTCCCATTGAATTAAGATCCGATACGTTTACCAAACCCACACCGCAAATGCTTTCTGCCATGATGCAAGCCGAAATTGGCGATGATGTTTTTGGGGAAGATGCATCCGTGAACCTTTTGGAAAGTAAAGTGGCTCAACTATTTGGCATGGAAGCCGCCCTTTTTTGTCCTTCCGGAACCATGACCAACCAAATTGCCATCAATGTGCATACCAAACCCGGCGATGAGGTGATTTGTGAAGCCAGTTCTCACATTTATTTTTACGAAGGTGGCGGAATTGGCCGCAATTCTGGATGCCAAGCCCGTTTGATTCAGGGTAATCGCGGTCAAATTACCGCAAATCAGGTGTTGGAAGTAATCAACCCCGACGATGTGCATCGCGCTAGAACACGCTTGGTGAGTTTGGAAAATACCTGCAATAGAGGTGGTGGTAGTTGCTACCAACTGTCAGATATACAAGAAATTAAAAAGGTTTGTGAGGAACACGGACTTGCGCTTCACTTAGATGGTGCCCGTTTGATGAATGCCGTTGTTGCAGGAAATCATAATCCTGCTGCTTTCGGAAGCCTGTTTGATAGCATTTCTTTGTGTTTGAGCAAGGGATTGGGTGCTCCAATTGGCAGTGTTTTAATGGGTAATAAAGCGTTTATCAAAGAGGCTAGAAGGGTGAGGAAAGTGATGGGTGGAGGTATGCGACAAGCGGGATTTTTAGCCGCAGCTGGACTCTATGCCCTTGAAAATCAAACCGCTCGTTTGGCCGAGGATCATTTTCAAGCCCAGCGATTGAACGAAGCTCTCTTAGGATTGAATTGGGTGAATGAAGTGCTTCCCGTTGAAACCAATATTGTGATTTTTGAGGTGAAACCAACGCATACAGTTCAAGAGGTGATTGCTTATTTGTTGTTGCATAACATTCGTGTTTCAGCCATGAGTTCCACCCATATTCGCATGGTGACGCATTTGGATGTTACACCAGAAATGATTGATTTTGTGATAGATAAATTGAATCATTTCCAATGAGTTGGATTTTCATGAGTGAACATCGAAATGTGGAAATTTAACAGAAATATTGACTAAACTTGAACCTGGAATCAACTTCTTGGAACAGGATGGATTTGAGAATATCAGGAAAAAGTTTGGTAACAAGAAAAACTACAAAAAGCGGTTACAACCAAGAATACGAATGTTCCAAGGGACAATTTGCAGTTGAAAACCACATAGAATTATTTAAACCGTAAATGAAAAATATCAGTTCAACATTGCGAAAATTGCAAATCATTTTGGCTTTATTTTTTGCGTTTTTCGCAAGATTTGTTGCTGCCCAAACCGCCATGTTTCCCTCAAAAGGAACGGTATATGATGGTAAATTACACTCTATCCATTTGATCATTGATCCAGATTCATTAAAGGCATTGTTGGATCCTGTGAATCGGTGGACAGATCATTGTTATCCTGCTGTATTTGTGTATGATGGCAAAGATACCATTCAAAAAGTGGGGGTGAGATTGAAGGGAAATACATCGCGCAGCGCTGAGAAAAAAGGGTTTAGAATTGACTTTGATGAATATCTGCCATTTACATTCCAAGGATTGAAAAAAATGAACATCAATGGGAACCACAATGACCCATCGATGTGCCGGGAATATTTGGCGGAATATGCCATGAATCAAGGTCAGATTAATTCGGTTAGGGGGAATTTGGTCAGGTTTTTCATCAATGGGGTGTATTATGGAATCAGAAACAACTCGGAATTCATTGACAAATTTTTCTTGATGGGACGTTTCGGAAATGCAAATGGCAACTTGTACAAGTGTAATTGGCCGGCAGATTTGGGATGGTTGGGTAGCAATCAAAAAGCCTACAAAGACATCATGAATGGCAACGACAGGGCTTATCAACTCAAAACAAATGAAACAGCCGATGATTACAGTGATTTGGTTCAATTGATCAATGTAATCAACAATTCACCTACAGATTCATTTGAGGCTAGAATTAACCGAATTTTCAATGTTCAAGCCTATTTGAAAACATTGGCTATGGAAGTTTTGGTAGGGCATTGGGACAACTATTTTTGCAATAAGAACAACTATTTCCTGTATCACAACACCAAAACGGGCAAGTTTGAATACATGCCCTACGACATGGATAACACCTTTGGAGTTCAATGGGGCTATCCCAATATCAACAACCGTAATATCCACAATTGGGGCAACAAAAATGCCAGTCCAGCACCACTTACCTATAAATTGTTTGGGATTACCAAATACAAGCGTGATTTTGAATTCTACATAAGAGATTTTTTGAAAGATGCCTACCAGACAGACAGCCTATTCAATGAGTTAGACCGGTTACAAAACATGATTTATTTATGGATTTCAATGGATCCATTTTATAATGGTACGTTCAAAAACGATTATGGCTATGATTTTGATGCGTGGAATAGCAGTTTTAATACGGCCAATGGCGGGCATGTGAGCTTTGGAATTAAGCCATTTATAGACGATCGAACAATTTCTGCAATTGAACAAATGATGTTTGTAAATGTGCAAAAAGTTGATAGAGAAAGTTTTGCAATTTCTCCAAATCCAACCGACAATGTATTAACCGTACGCATGGATTATCCTATTGGAAATCATATAATTAACGTGAAGGTTTTGGATGAATTGAACCGTGAAGTATTGAGAAAATGTGAAATGTTGGAATCAAACACTATTGGAATTGATGTAACAAGTTTATCAGCAGGTATTTACGTTGTTGAAGTTGAGGGATATGTCCCTCAGAAATTCATCAAGCGTTAATCTTCATCATCGAGGTGAAGAATGTGTAACAACCTATGTAAAATTGGCGCCAAGAAAGTGGCAATCATGGTGAGGAAAGCCACACCGCTGTATAGCGCGTAAAAGGAAGAAAACAATTTGGCCGCGGTGGTTTTCATTTCAACAACGGGTCCCATTCCCGTTAATATGAGCGCTGCCATGTGGAAGCTATCGATGAAATTGATATTGGCGTAATGCATGTATCCAATTACCCCAATGGACATTGAAAAAAACACAATGATAAAGGCATAAAGGGAGTAAATGAAAAGTCGTTTCAGAAAGTCTTTAAGGGGAAGGACTTTTTGATTTTTAGATTCAAACTTGGGTGATAGAAATTTCGTCAAGGTTTAAATGGATTGGGTGATTATTTTGAATAATTCTGTAATTTCTTGAAAAATTTAGCCGGAATAAGAGGTTTTTGGAGAATGCCTTGAGGCACAATACCACCTTGATAATTGTCGGCGGTTGCACATTGACCGGGCAAGATCCAGCAATCTCCGTTGTAATAGAAAAAGTTCAAATCGTTTGAATACGGAATATTTTTGGAATACCACAGGGGCTGATTGGTGCCAATAACCGAGTTCATTGGATAAAAATGGTACATGGGTTTAATGGCGGAATAATTTTTAGATTTGTGCGCTTTGTAAAGAATCCTGAGTCCAGGTTTTTGTGCAGAAATGCTCACCCTGATGGTGTCGGAAGTGGCAGAATCCACAAAAAATCCAAGCATTTTGGGATCATTAAGGCAAATGTAGTTTTCTGGATTTTGGAGGGCGCTGTCTTTGTTGTTGACGATGCTTTTAGAGAAGGGTTTTTTCAGGTCTACAATTTCGGTAGCATGAAAACCGGTAACGGTGCCTCTTCCCCCAGAAACAATGGTGTCAAAATCAACAATTTGATGGATAATGGCTTTGTATTCTTTTCCAGTTTTTAGAGCAAAGCGTTTGTGTTTTTCCGGAATAACGAGAGGTTTTTTCTGAAGTTTGATATACTCAAAATAGTAGTTATCTGTAACTGCGTAAACAATTCTGGTTTTTGGTTCGGCAATAAAAAATTGGTTGAACATCCCCAGAAGGATAGTGTCATTAAACGGGTAAGAAACGCTAAAAGCCAAATTGATATTGGGATCTGGTTGATCAATTAATTTAATGGTTGCAAAGAATTGTCCATGTTTCAAATACACTTTTTGTTGGTCAATGGTGGTATCAGAAATGGGGGAGTGGTGCTTGCAATGTAAATCGATGAAGAAGGAATTTGGTTTTGTTTTTTTGGGGGATATTGGAGCTTTGGGCACAGGTTTTTTCGGCATCTTTTTTTGTGCGTATAGCGTGTTTGCACCCAATAGTGCAACCACGATGAATATGGAAAAAAGATGCCGAAATGTCATTGCTTATTTACGAAGTGATTTATTGCGTTCTTCTTCGGCTTTCTGAATGATTCCAGAGGCGCGTTTATCTGCTTCTAGCTCTAGGGTTTCTGCTTTTTTATCTGCCTCTAACACCATTTTATCGGCGGAAGAATTTGCTGTTGATCTCAAAGAGTTGGCTTTTTTCTCTGCTTCTTTTTTGAGTGCCTTTACAGCTTTTTCAGCTGCATATTTTTCGATTGGATTTTTAGCTTTATCCATCAATTTATCGGCTTCAGCGTTGGCTTTATTTTGAGCTTCTGTAGCAAGTCTTTCGCCTTCTTGACGTTCTTTATCGGCCAATCTGCGGGCTTCACTTCTAATTTGGTCTGCCTTTTCTTTTGCAGTTTTACGAATTTGTTCCGCTTCTTGGCGCGCTTTGTCGAGCAATTTGTCGGCAGCTTGGTTGGCTTTATTGATAACGTCTTCTTTTGCTTTATCAAGTTTTGGCTGTAAAAGTCCTTTGCCAATGGCTTTCCAATCGATCACCAATTTTGGTGCTGAAACAGTGCCTGAAATTTTAAATGGCAAAGATTTTCCTTCGGCGTTTATCTTTCCTCCAAAATCTACTTTTTGATCAAGTCCAACCTTACCGATGAGGCTCATTTTGCTTCCTTTTGGCAATTTTAAACGGATAGAATCTTTGAGGGTAAGTTCACCATTGGCAATTGCAAAGCCATAATTTCCTGGCTGAACTTCGAGTTTTTTGTTTTCCCATTTAAAATACTTGGCTGCTTCACTCATCCATTGTGGCATATTGAACAACCCTTGCATGAGGTCTAAGTTTCCATCAGCAAAAACAGATTTCAAATCCACGCCCATTTCTGGGGTTAAATTGGTTGTCATGCCCATATTAAGGTTGGCAAGTCCTTCAATTTCCTTGATGATGGGCGCATATTTATTCACCAATTCAATATTTTCGGTGATATTTTTAGGATTTAAATTGAGCAGGGCAATGGTGCTTGCCACCTTAGGATCGCCTCCTTTTTCATAGGCATAGGTGGTTTTATTCATTTCGAAAGTACTTCCCCAAAGGCTTGCTTTGATTGGATCTATGGTTAACACACCATTGTTAATGATGGCTTTTGCCATACATCCAGTTAAATTGTAATTCTGATAAATCATATTTCCCGCAGTGGCAGTGAATACAAAATCAAGATTTTTAGGCAATTCAACCGCACTCATTGGCGCCGCTGCGGTGTCTACTTTTGCAGGTTCAGTGGAAGCAGGTAAGGAGTTCATCCATTCGTTTAAATCAATTGATTTACTTGCAATTGCAAGGTTTCCATGAAGGGTTTCTCCGTTGAATGCATATCCCAACATATTGGTAATCTTACCTGAAGCAGAAATGGTGGATTTACCATATCCTAAATCCATAGAGGCCAAAGCCACTTCTTTAGGGTTAATGCTCACATTGAGGTTGTTTAACGACAAAGGAAGCGTGCTTGGTGAAGTATACAATAGGTTGTTAATGGCAAGATGGCCGGCGGCCTTAAGGTCCTGCATTTTCCCTGGTACAAATTCAGAATAATGTCCCTCAAAATTAAAATCAGCATTGATTTCACCTTTTAGGTTGGTATTGGCTTCTAGCGGCATTAATTTTAACCATTTTTCAAGGTGTAATGCGGTTTTTAACCCACCTTTCGCATAAGCATTCGAAATAGGAGTGGTGAGGTAAAGATTTGCATCGAAAGGTTCTCCGCCGAAGTTCAATTGGAATTTCTTTAAATCTACAATTGAGTGGTCGGGATTTCCGTCGGCATTGTCGAATTTAAAATCTACATTGATACCTGAAACGCCAGCTGGCAAAGAAGGGTATTGGAAAGAGCCATTGTCTACTTTCAATTCAAGGTGTGTTGCAGGCATTCTCAAGCTGTCCATCACCCCTTTAATTCCAAATTTAATGCCCATCTTTCCAGAGGTTTTTACACTTGCAAAATCTTTGGTGAAACAACCTGGCACAACCGATAAAAATGCTTTAAAGTCAGAAGTAGGTGCATTCACCGAAAAGTCCATGTCCATGTTGTTTGCATTCATTTGCAACCAACCTTTAGCATCCAACGGCAATTCATTCATTTTCACTGCGATGTCTTTGATAGCAAAACGCATTTTGTTCAAATCTACATCGATGTTGGTTTTTACATCCAAAACAGATTTAGAAACCAATGTCATTCCACCGAAATTGATATTGAGGTTTTTAGATCCAAGTTCGGTGTTCATTACAAAGATGTTGTTTTCGAAATCACCCTGTAACATTAGGTTGGAACCACCAGAAACCATTTCAACACCCATGCTTTGGTCATTGTATGAAATGTTACCATCTTCAATTTCAACATCTTTTAGTTTAAGTGCAATAGGTGCACTTTTAGAAGTATCTACTGTTTTGGTAGTTGTATCTGGTTTGGCAATATCGTAGTTGGCTTTACCACTTTTCAAAACCACCACATTTAATCGCGGTTGTTTGAGATAAATTCGTCGAATCGAAATTGGTTTATTTCCTCCCAATAATGAGGAAATATCGATGGTCATTCTAATTTCTGGAGCAGAAAAAAGTGTATCGTGTTTGAATGAGTCAATTCCAATGATTTTCAAGTTGTTAACACCCACCGAAAGGTTGGGGAAATTGCGTATCAAACTCAGGCTCAAATCGTCATCAAATTTGATGGTTGCATTCACCGATGAGCTAGCACCTTCTTGGGCCATTTTAAGGATTTTGCCTTTAAATGCGAAAGGAAGGATGAGTAAAATTAAAAAAATTGAGGCAATCGTAATGCCAATTCGCTTGAACCACTTTTTCATGTTAGAAATTTCTATTACGAAGATAATGAAATTTCTGCAAGGTGGTTCAAACGAATTATTTCAGAATAAAGGATTTGGTTACATTTTTCCCGGTAAAATTTGCGACCAATACAAGAACGGCAGGATATATTTTTTTAATAAATACATCGAATAGCGTTCCTTACTTTGGTCGAACGGAAATGTTTCCGTTGGGGTATTGGTATAGTCAAATTCAGCCAGAACCAATTTGCCATAACCAGTTAACACAGGACAACTGGTATAACCGTTGTATGATGCGGTAAGTGGTTGCTTTTTCATTAGTTGAAGCAAATTTTCAACCAAAACGGGAGACTGTTTTCTAATGGCTGCACCCGTTTTTGAAGTTGGCAAACTCGAAGCATCCCCCAATGAAAAGATGTTGTTGTAAGTGATATGTTGTAGCGTGTTTTTATCTACGTCTACCCATCCCGCGGCATTCGCCAATTTAGATTGTCTAATGAAATCTGGAGCACTTTGTGGCGGGGTTACATGGATGAAATCAAAATCAACCCAAGTTTCTATGTCTTTGTTATCAGGACCTAAACCAACAAATTTTGCTTTTTTTCCAGGCCCATCGATTTCCACCAATTTTTGGTGAAAATTTTGTGCTATGCCATATCTTTCAAACACTTTTTTAAAGGTGTTTTCATATTTTTCAACTGCAAAAATGCGTGTTCCACCGCTCCAAAATTGCACCTTGGTTTTGTTGAGTAAATCATGTTTTCTGAGATAATCAGATGCCATAAACATGATTTTCATAGGTGCACCACCGCATTTAATGGGCGTGTTAGGGGTATGAAAAATGGCATTTCCACCTTTGAAATTTTTCAAACACTCGAAAGTGTACGGGGCTGTTTCAAAACTGTAATTGCTGGTTACATTGTTTTTACCCAAGGTTTCTTTTAATCCCTTAATTTCATCCCAATTTAATTGAATTCCTGGGGCAACAATTAAATATTGATATCCAATAATTTCACCCGATTTTAATGTCAATTGGTCGTTTTCTGGGTCAAGTGAAACTACAGAATCTTTGATCCAATTGACGTCTTTAGGCATATAATCCTTTTCTAATTTGATGGTATCATTGATATTGAAATCACCAGCGCCAACTAAGGTCCAAGCAGGTTGATAATAGTGTTTTTCAGAAGGTTCAATGATTGCAATTTCGAGGTCTTTATCTTTCAATAAGAGTTTTGAAGCCACGGAAATTCCAGCATTTCCGCCACCAATAATGAGAATTTGATAGGATTTTTGCATGAGGGTAGTATTCTAATATGTAATTATCGAGAAAGAAACGTGCACATACAGTGACTATCGTCACATAGTAGGCAATTTCTCAAAATAATTTTTGATACGAACTTCTAAATTTTCACGGATGTCCATGTAAAAGAAATTCAAATCAGCAATGTGATAATTTGGATTCGTATAAAAAGCACTCCCCCTAAATTTTGGTTTGGTTACCCAAAGAATTCCCCCGTGCACTTGAGCATCGCACCTTTCGGTTAAAACTTTTTTAAAAGGCAACAACACCGCTCCTTTATTCAAATTCTTTTCAGCGTATTCTTCATTGTATTTCCAAGTAATGGGATTGATACACAGAGATTTCTCAGCATCTTGGTTGTAATTTTGAGGGATAAAATTGCGTTCGTAACTTCTCCAACTCACCCAACATTGGGTTTGAGCTGGATTGCTGCAAAAATCTACTTTTGGCAATGAATCTTTCGGAACAGGCATACCCACCAAATAGGCAATGACCAATTTATTCTTGAGGCTGTCTTGAAAGAAATCTTTAATGATTCTGTGTGCATGAATTGTTCCTTGGCTATGCGCTGCAATTACAATGGGTCTGCCGTGGTTGTGATGCTTTAAGTAAAATTGAAAGGCTTCTTTAACATCTTGATAGGCATAGTCTAAGGCTTTCCATTTGTCGTCAATATTAGGGGTTCTGAAGCAATATAAATGCGCTTGACGGTATCTTGGTGCATAAACTTTGCAACTGCCGTTGAAAATACTCGCTTGATATTTGAGCGGACTATTGTCCATCTCTTCATTCAAATTATCATCTGAAACATCGGCATTCCAAACGAATTTTGTGGGCTTTTTTCTGTAAGTAGTTGGATGAATATAAAACACATCAACTTTGGCATTTTGTTGGTTTTCAGAAACGCCATAAGGACATAAATCGGCGGCATCGGTTTTTGAGGGCAGTGCGGCCCAATTTTCTTCCTTGGAGTAATCCGTTAATGGTGGTTTAGGGCAGTCGTCGAATCTTTTTTCGATGGTATAAACAAACTGGCTCGAGGCGAATTGTTGTCCCCCAAAAATAAAAAGAATGAAAATAAAGATTGATTTAAATTGAATCACAGGAAGTTGCACAGTGAGATTTGGGTATTAATATCTGAAAAAGGAATAGCTTCTTGTACTACCGTTTGGATCTTTTCCTTCAATTTCAATGCGTCCATTTCCACCTTCCATGGCCGCAATCAAATCTTCAGCTTCGGTGTATGCTTTTCCGTTAAATTTGATTACAATAAATCCGTTTGGAAGTCCCATTTGCGACACAAATTGACCACGTTGAATGTTTAAAATACGTATGCCAGAGGTAATTTTGTATTTATCACAGTCGGTTTTCGACAGTGGCTGGAAGTCGGCACCAAGATATTTGCTATTGACAGCTCCCTTCATGATGAGGGATTGATTTTCTTTTTTATCGATAAGATTAATAGTGAATTGCATTTCTTTTCCACCTCTTAGAACAACCACATTGATGGATTTTCCCGGACGTTGATAAGCCATGAATTCATCATAACTTGAGCGACCATTGATGGTGGTATTTCCTAATTTCACAATAACATCATTTGCTTTCAGTCCAGCTTTTGCGGCGGGGCCATCACCCAAAATTTCCTTAATTTTTACAGGTTCATTTTTGAGGGACAAGGACTCAGTTTCTGCAGAGGTTAGCTCAACAACATCCATACCAGCAAAGGCGCGCAAAACTTCACCTTTTTCGATAAAGTCTTGAACAATTTTCTGAACAATATTGCTAGGAATAGCGAAGCCATAACCGGTATAACTTCCAGTATTGCTTTGGATGGCGGTGTTGATTCCCACCAATCTTCCTTTTAAATCAACCAATGCACCACCGCTGTTTCCAGGGTTGATAGCAGCATCGGTTTGGATGAAACTTTCAATTGGGAATTGGTTTTTCACAATATTGATATTTCGGCCTTTCGCACTTACAATACCGGCGGTAACGGTGCTGTTGAGGTTAAATGGATTTCCTACAGCCAACACCCATTCACCTACTTTTACGTCATCGGAATTGGCAAAAACGATGGCTGGAAGGTTTTTCTCTTCAATTTTAATTAATGCAAGATCTGAACTTGGGTCTGTGCCAATTACTTTAGCCACATATTCTTTTTTGCTATTGTTGAGCACAACGGTAATTTTTTCACCACCTTGAATTACGTGGTTGTTGGTTACAATATACCCGTCGGAGTTCACAATCACCCCGCTACCAGTAGAAGTGGCTTGCCCGCGACTTCCAAAAGGGTCGAAATCCCAAAATAGTCCACCGAAAGGACTTTCATATTGAACGGTACTGAGGGTTTTGATAAAAACTACGGTTGGGGTAGAGGTGGCGGAAGCTTCCTCGAAGCCAGCAAGGTTCATACCATTTGAAGCAAGTCTTGCGGGTACATCGCTGCCGGCAACTTTTAAAAAAGCGACATCTGAACGGCCAATTTTGTTAAAGATCCAAGATCCAACAAAACCTGATAACACTGATACCAAAACAACTGCAATCCATGATACATTCTTTTTCATAACTCTAATATATGTAACTGTATGCAAATTTATAAAAAAATACGATGAACAGCTTTCAATATACGTTGTATATCAGGAGATTTTCGATGGATTTCAGCAAAAAAAAAGGCTACAATTGCAGCCTTTTCAAATAAGATATTACATTCCTGGGAACAATGGTCGAGCCCAAGGAATTCTGCTTAAAATAAGCACCAATGCAATGATGTACAACCATTTTGCATTTGATTTTCCTTTTTTCACAGACATGCCACCCATTGTAATTAATACGATAGATATGATCATGGTCATTGGATGTTCAACGGCCATTAATCTTTGGGTAGAATCTTTCATCACGTTGGCCATGCCCACGTTTTGAATGAGTTTTAATCCCCAATCACCGGCAAACCATTGAATGATGCCTAAAAGCAACATGGTATGAGAAGCGATGGTCAAAAATTTGGTTTCTTTGCCATTTTTATTCAAAAAGCTGTTGATGATTGTCCAAATCAACAACACTAAAATTACCCAACGTAAAAAGTTGTGTAAGTGTACAAATCCTGTCATCATAATTTTCGTATTTTAGTTATAGCAAATATAGACCAAACAATTATAAAATTGCTTGACGAATGCGTATTAATTTGTTCAACAAACCTTCAACTTCAGAGAGCGGAATCATGTTTGCGCCGTCGCTTTTAGCATTTTTCGGATCGGGGTGAGTTTCAAGGAAAAGCCCATCAGTGCCAACGGCAATGGCTGCTTTGGCAATGGTTTCAATGAGTTCTGGTTTACCGCCAGTAACACCGCTAGATTGATTGGGTTGTTGCAAGCTGTGGGTAATGTCCATAATCACTGGTACTCCAATTTTTTGCATTTGAGGGATGTTTCTGTAATCCACAACCAAATCGGTGTATCCGAAAGAGTTTCCTCTGTCGGTCAGTAATACGTTTGAATTTCCAGAGTCAGCACATTTTTGGAAAGCATGTTGCATTGCGTCAGAACCTGCAAATTGTCCTTTTTTAATATTGACAAACTTTCCAGTTTTGGCAGCGGCAACAAGTAATTCAGTTTGGCGGAAGAGGAAAGCGGGAATTTGCAATACATCTACGTATTGAGCTGCAATTGCTGCCTCGTGCGATTCGTGAATATCTGTTACTGTAGGGATATTAAAATGTTCACCCACTTCTTTTAAAATCGACAATGCCAATTCATCCCCGATGCCGGTAAACGAATCGATTCTAGAGCGATTGGCTTTGCGGTAAGAACCTTTGAATACAAGAGGGATGTTTAATTTGTCTGAAATTTTAACTAGGTGTTCGGCAATGTTAAATGCCATATCTCTGCCTTCAATGGCACAAGGACCAGCTAGGATAAAGAAATTATTAGAATCTTGGTGTTTTAATTTTGGAATATTTGGAATCATTACCAGAGGTAATTAGGGTTTAGAGTTTAGAGTTTAAAGTTTAGGGTTTAGAGTTAAGGGTTTAGAGTTTAAACCCTCAACTCTCAACTCTAATTATTTATTCTCAGGAGCTGTTTCTTCTCCGTCTTTCTTTTCTTCTTTTTTAGCCTTTGGTTTTTTAGGCGCTTTTTTAGGAATCAATACCAATTCTGATCCACTCACAAAAGAATCTTCTTTAAATGGTTTGCTGAAGAAACTCTTACCAAGAGTTGGTACTTTTACTTTGTCAGTGATGGTGAATTGAACACCTTTCACCAAATAGTCACCAACCATTACCTCTTCAACCACAAATTTGTTAGAAGGCAATTTTACTTTACCCACTTTGATTTTTTCGCCGTCGGCAAAATCTTTCTTCACAATAAGGTCTTTCTCAAACCATTCTGCAGCTACTTCTGTAGGTACAGCTGTTAATTTGCCTTTAAAGTCGAATGCAAATGCTTTAGCTTCTTTGTTTGCAATCATTACAGAGATCATTTTTACGCTGTCTTGTAATGCAATGCGCAAACGAATGGCATTTGTAAGGTCTAAATCAGGATTTGCGGCAAGTGCTTTTGCTTCTTCTTCTTTCTTTTTAGATTCTGCACCTTTATTGCTGTTATTCAAATCAACATCTTGGTTGACTTTAGCCCTAGACTTTTGATTCCCCCATTCAAATCGAACAGTGGTTCTACGATTTTGTTGGTGTTGGAATTCATCGCAAGGAACAAACCACTTACCATCAATTTTTGTCAACTCAGATTGTTTGTACTTGTCGTAATAGCTTCTGATTACATTTCCTTTGGCATCTTTTTCAATCACCATTTTGCGGGTTGTATCTTGACGGTAAGGTGTAAATCCAGCTTTTTCAGCGCCTTCACATTTACAATCGTTGATCAATTCTTTCTCTCCAAATCCTACAGCATGGATACGGGCAGTATCAATTTTATATTTTCTAACCAAATAAACTTTCGCACTATCAGCACGACGTTGAGCCAATTTGGTGTTGTATTCTACTGATGCACGACAGTCGGTGTGTGAACCTAATTCCGCAATCAATCGTGGGTATCTAATCAATACTTCTTGTGCAAAGGTATCGAGGATTTTAGCAGCATCAGGACGAATATTTGCTGAATCTAAATCATAGAAAATTGGAAGTGTATAGATTTTGTCCAATGGATTTTCCATACAAAAATCCTGAACCAATTCTTTGCTAAAACGAATACCATGAGTGGTTCTGTTCACTGGAGGCTTTTCGAAATAGTACATTTCTGGGTATTTTGCCAAAAGTTCGTAGTTGGTTTTAGGATTCAAGGTTGCTTGATATTCACCACGCTCGTTGGCTTTCAACACCATCACAGTTGTGTCTTTATCATTGGAAATCATGACAGTTGCACCAGCCAATGGTTTGTTTGTGTTACAATCTGTAACTACACCACGGATGGTAATTACCAATGGCACAATATCAAATGAATAAATATCGTCGTCGTTCTTTTTACCTCTGTTAGAAGTGAAGAAACCTTTTGTGCTTTTTCCTTCATAGAAAGTGATACCAAAATCGTCACCACCGCTATTCAAAGGCTCACGCATGTTTTCAAGGTCTTTCCATTTGGTGATATCGTTGGTCATGTCTGCCGCATTGATATCCAAACCACCAAGGGTTGGCCATCCGTCAGAACTGAAATATAAACGTTTATCGTGTTTGTTAAAGAATGGGAAATACTCGTTGCCAGCAGTGTTAATGTCTGGACCTAAGTTGATTGGAGTACCCCAGTTTTTAGATCTTTTGCTGTAGGTAATGGCCCAAATGTCGAATCCACCATATCCACCTGGACGGTCAGAAGAGAAATACAAGATTTTATCGTCTAAACCATAAGCTGGGTGACCGTAGCTATGTCCTGTATCTTCTTTGCAGATATCAAGCGCTTCACCAAGATTCCAATCTACACCGGTTTTTTTGTAAGAATAAATGGCACATTTTTCTGTTTTTCCGTCATCACCACCACATTGAGTCACATACATGGTAGAGAATTTATCGTCGAATGTTAAACCACCTTCATTCCATTTTGTGCTATTTTTTTCAGCGTAAACTGGTTTGTTCCATTTTACAACTGATACTTTTTTGCTTTTCTTTTTGCTATCAGAAACTTTAGATTCTTTTCCTTCGATGTACCAAATGTCGGACCACATTTGCATGGTACCGCCATATACTCTTTTGCTAAAACCACCTTCTCTGTCTGATGCGAAGAACACCAAATTGTCTTTTTTGGCGGCAATCATTGGCGCCCAATCATTGGCTTTACTGTTTGCAGCTTTAAACTCTTCAACTTTAAACAATGAACTATCTGGTGTCCAACGTAGAGCCAATTCACAACCAGCCTTTTTAATTTGCACAGTAGTGTCGCCAGGAACAACTTCCAAGTATTTGTTGTAAGCGTCGTTTGCCTCACGGTAAAGTTCCATTTTCTTTAACATGTTGGCACGCATCAACAATGCTTGCGCGTTGTTTGGATCTTTTTTCAAGACTTTATCGTAGAGTTTCTTCGCTTTGTCGTAATCGTTGTTCAAACGATATGCTTCAGCAGCCATGAAAACAGCTTGCTCTTTTACTTTTTTGTCCTTATCACGCTTGGATACTTCCTCAAAAGTAACGGCCGCCTGACCATAGTAACCTTGATCAAACAAAGTTTTTGCTTCTTCAAATTTTGGAGAACAACCAGTGTTCACACCAAAAACGATGGCCATGATAGCCAAAGACAGCACTACTTTTCTCAATAATTGTGCGGGTGATTTATCAAAACGGAGACTCATTTTAAACATTTATCCTAAATAAAACGCTAATTAATGGATTCTTTGTCAAAGTTCAAAGAAATCAATGCTTTTTTTAGAAAAAAAACAAGAAATGCAATCAAAAAAACATCCAGAATTAATGTTGAATTTTAATTCTTTTGGTTACTTGGTCCTTGCCAGATTGGATGGTTAAAAGGTAAATTCCGTCTGGAATTTGACTTACATTTAGAACAAATGAACCTTTGTTGTCAATTTGTCGTAAATCTGAAAGAGGGACTTCATTTCCTAAAACAGAGAATAATTTGATTCTGAGGCTGTTAATGTCAGAATTACTCACTTGTATGTTCAAATAAGTTGAAGCAGGATTTGGTTGAGTAGCTACCTTAGGAACATCCGAAAATGCACTTTGGATGCCCAATAAAAGGAGTGCGAAATAGAGGATGAACTTTGGCATACTCAAAGATAAGCAAAGAATATGCCAAAGATTTTATTTATCGGATATTAGTACCCTAAAATTCGACGAACTTTTGCAATATCTTCCGTTTTGTTCAACGCATCCATCGCACCAGGGTATCCTGAAAGTACTTTTTGGAACATTTTTGAATGGGTGGTTTGCTTGTTCAAATAAACGGCAACTTCTATGGCTGGACTGTTTAAACGGCTGTTAAAAGTGGTCATTCCATCGAATAAATTAGAAGCAAATTCTTCATTTAAAAAGTTCATTCTCATCAATGCCTGCATAGCAAAAATACGGGTTCTGAACTCGTATTTTGGTCCCGACATTTCTACCAAAGATTTGATAAAGCTACCTTTCATGTCAGGATAAACCTCGGTTCCCAATTCGCAATATCTAACACGCAAATTGTGTGTGTATCCGTCTAGATTCTTTATTTTATCCAACATCATGTTGTGCTGATTGATGTACAATGGATGGTTCCAAAGTTTCATCAACGCTGCTTCAATGGTTAAATAACTACTATCAGTTAACGCAGTTTCGAACAAAGCTTGAGTTTCAGCAACAACAGGTGCACGGTTCACAAAAACCCTTCTTACTTCCGCAATTTTATCAGTGGCAATTTGTGTCCAAATATTCGAAGGAAGTCCCTCAATACCCATCAACTGATTGGCAATTTCAACCCTCATTTCTTTGTACTTTTCTTTGTTCCAGGCATTGAGTAAAGCATTGTAATATTGATCTTTAGAAGCTTGTGTTGATTTAATTTCATTCAACTTGCCTTTTAGTGCCACGAGCGCATCATAACGGTCTAATGTATTTTCGGCGGTCGATAATTGAGCATAAAGCTCATTTAAAGGCTTAGCGAAGTCGATTTCCTTCAAAATAAAACTACCTTCATCAAATAATTTGAACGCAATGTCTTTGTTTTTGGTGGGTATGAATACCTTTTGGAAGGCTTTGTCGATCATGATGGTTTTTCTGAAAACGCTGCCATCGGTGAAGTATAAGGCAAAGTCTACCGGCATTTTAAATGTTCCCACAACAGGGTCCATTTTTTGCATTTGTTCGATGGTGAATTCAATGCCTTTTTCGCCGTTTACAACAGCATTGTTGGTGGTAATTTTAAATTTAGGTTCGCCACCGCGGTGAATCCATTGGTCAAAAAACCAGTCCATGTTGATGCCTGTTGCATCTATGATGGCTTTTTGTAAATCCCAAGTTTCTACCGTAGCAAAACTGTGACGTTGAAGGTATAACTGAATGCTTCTCTTGAAGTTGTCTTTCCCTAAAATGTGTTGCAGCATGTATAAAACAGAGGCCCCTTTTGGGTAATGTCTGGAACTTCCTGAAGCACTGTGTCTAACAGGCAAAGAATTTGCCTTTCCGGCAGCAATGGCACCTAGCATTTGTCCTTTGAAATACCACAGCATTTCATCATTAGAAATGGCATAGCCATTAAACAAACCTGGGTAAAACGTTGCGAAACTTTCCTGAAGCCATTGTTCGCCATCATGTCGGCCGGTAATTAAATCGCCAAACCATTGATGGGTAGCCTCGTGTGCATTTACACCTATGTAATTTTTATCTAAAAAGCTTCTTGGGTCTACCCAGAAAAAATCACCAAAAATGGTGGCAGAAGTGTTTTCCATGGCGCCGTACAAAAAGTCTTGAACCATAACTTGCGCATAAGAACCCCAAGCGTAAGGAATTCCAGTTTCATCTTCCAGAAATTCAATGATTTTTTCACTAAATAAATTGGTTGGTTGAACCCTTTCTGGTTGCTCAGGGTAATACCAAAAATGGATAGGCGTTCCTCTTTTGGTTTTAGTTGTTTTCACAGCATATTTGTCAATGGCCAACATCAATAAATAGCCAGAATGAGGTTTTGGCATTTTATAGTGCCAAATAGTTTTTGATTTATCTTTAGGATCTACGTATTTTGAAACCAAAGCACCATTGCTGAGCACATTGTAGTCGGACTCAAATGAAATTTTGGTTTCGGTGATATATTTATCTCCGCGGTCATCAATCATGGGGATCCAATGTCGGTTGTCAATTCCTTGTCCTTGCGTCCAAATTTGCCTACGGGTCATTTTTGCGGGTTCATCTATTTGGGGGACATTCCATCCGATAAAATAAATCCCTTTAGCTGGTGTGGCGAAGTATTCAATTTTAAGGGTGTGGTTTTTTTTGTAATCGCTTTTGAGGTTGGTTTTAGCAATAAGTCCTTCAGCGTTTGTAGAAAATTCAATTTCTTTTTGATCGAGCCAAACTTTTTTAATTTTGATGGAAGGGGCATCGAAGAAAATGGTGTCTATATTGTCTTGCAGGGAGCTAAAGGTATGGGTAACGGTACCAAAAACTTCTTTCTTTTTTGGGTTGAAGGACACATCGACAAGCATGTGTGTAACATCGATGTTTCGATTTCTTTCATGTGCGCCGTGGTCGGTATGGTAGCACATAATTTCCGGAAATTGAGCCCAAGTATTTGAATACAAGGCAACTGATAGTGCGAGTAGGGTAATTTTTCTAAGCATTACAAGAGCGAATTTAGTGTACAAGAGGGGAGAGAATGATTTTTTTTTGAAAAAAAATGCAAAAAATGTTGCACAATGTCAAATGAAATACTATTTTTGCAGTCCCGTTCAAGAATATCTGATAGGGAAAACGGTTTGGTAGTTCAGCTGGTTAGAATACATGCCTGTCACGCATGGGGTCGCGGGTTCGAGTCCCGTCCAGACCGCCAGAAAATAAAAAAGCCTCACATTGTGAGGCTTTTTTTATGGGGTGAAATTTAAATTCAATTTGCAATAGGTTTACCTTTTAATGTTTGCTCTACTAGGTATCCCAGTAATTTAGAAAAGGGTTCAATGTTATTTTCTACACTTGCAATTTCTAGAGATGTCATATATTCATCTCTCATTTCAAGCGGTATTACTGTCCACGGATAACCTCCTGAGGCTAACATCGCGTTGAAAATGAATCTTGCCATACGGCCATTTCCATCGATGTATGGGTGAATATATACAAATATAAAATGTCCTAAAACTGCTCTTACAGAGGCTTCTGTTTCATTGTTCAAAAGTTCAAATAGAACGGGCATGGTTTCGCGCACATCCTTTGGGTCTAATGGCATGTGCTTGGATTGACCAATAAATACTGGGTTGTTCCTGTATCCGGCTAAATCTGATGGTTGAATTAAGCCAGCTAATACACTTGGTGCAAATAATTCTCTGTACCAATTGGCATGATCATAATCTGCAATTGTACCTGGGTTTTGCCCGTTTAGGATTTTTATGAGACTTTTTCGAACTTCTTTAGTTGCCTGCCAATATCCCCTAGCAGCCATAGCATCTCTTTGTTGAATATCTTTTTTATTTTTTTGGATATCCCAGTTGCCACTTTTTACACGTTCAATTAAATTCTGGGTAACTTGATATCTTTCGATTGATAATGAATGATAGGCATCTGTGGTGTAAATTGAATCTACGATCGTTAAATAATCTTCGATATTTGATGGAATTCCGGGAGATGGAGGGAAGTTTTTAATGATACTTTCTCTCATTGAGTTCCACATTAATTTAATTTTTGTAACACAAGGTGATCTTTCAGAATTGGACAAGGCAAAAGGCAATTGTGAATCAAAAGGATCAGATTCTCTGATATCATATCCTGTAGCCTTCATTGTGCGAACAATTTCGTCTGCTATTTTTGTTTGACCAATGTTTCTAAATGCTCCAGCAATTCTACCTGCAATGGTGCTATTCCCATGAGTAAGGAGTGTGGCTAATATTTCGGAAGAGTTGCGAATAAGGGATAGGGCTGTTCTTGCATCATTTGCATTGCTGATGTAAAATGAGGGTGAACAAAGTGTTAGAGATGAAATTAGACTGAGAACATTTATTCCATTTATTTTTTGAATTTCAGCTTTTTGTAAAATTGGTGATTTTATGCTAAACAGGGATGTTCCATAAGGCAAGTTTGTGGCAGAATTGGTTCCTTTTTTGGAGCGAACTAAAAGTTGCTGGGGGACTGTCCAATTTCCGGTATGAATGAGAATAGATTGTTCGGGAGAAATACAGTAATCTTCTGAAAATCGGTCGGATAAATACCGATCACAAAAATGCCAATAACTGGCATACCAGGAAGTGCTATCACCTTGGTTTTCAAAGGTTGAAATGGATAAATACCAGCCTTTGACCACTTCTTTCAAGAAGCCATTTCGCATTAATCGCTCTCTATGAACGCGGCTAAGCTCAGAGGATTTAATGGCCATAAATCCGGCATCTTGAAGTTCTTTCAGTTTTTCTAGAGATTCCGCTAATTTTTCATTTGGCGTTGCCATGATGCTGTGTTGTTGTTAGGTTATTATGTTGTGCTTTAATTAGGTTATGATGTTGTGTTGTAATTAGGTTATGACGCTGTGTCATTCTTAGGTTATGATGCAAATGTACTGATTATAAATGAATTTAAATAATCATAATTGTATTTTGCAGCTAATTTTTCAGGGGATAATGGATTGGGATACATGAGTATTTGTTTAGGAAACAAATCATTTGAAATCAACCGTTGAATTCGGAGGATACCGGGGGCTTCAAACCAAGGTGGGGTAGGTGAGATTGGAGATCCCTATGGTGGGGTAGGTATAAAAAAAGTTTTTTAACTTTTCTTATTCATGTGTTTTCGAATTGAAAAATACCGAAATATGCCAAATGCTGCAATAAGCGCAAAGATTGTTATGGAAATATTGTTTTTATTAAGAGAAAAGTTTACTGAAATGTTAGATGCTGCATTCATTGAGTCAATTGTGTGGTTTAACCTTTTAACTTCAGTATTTAGCAAGCGAATTGAATCTTCTTTAGTCCTTTCAATTTCTATTTTATGTCCAACATCTCCCATTAAAGATGTTAAAGTAGATAATTTTCTATATTGTTCAGAGATTGGAGTAATCCCTGAAATATCTTTTAGTAAGGGATTTCTTGAAGTTGAATTATTTTCGATCATAAAAAGATTGGATTAAAGATCGTCGTTTTAAATTTGATTATTTGACTTTAATTAAGACTACAGATTCAGATAGTTTTTTAATTTTATCTACCAATGTGAGTCCATTTAAGCTACCATTGAAAATAAGAATATTGAGTTGATTCATTAATGGAATCAAGTGTTAAGACTTAACAGCATAACCCACATTGTCTGCATTGGTTATTTTGGCGCAAACTATTCCGATTATGTTGCCATATTCGTCAACAAGAGGACCACCACTGTTTCCAGGTTGAATTGGAACTGAGATTTGATAGTTTGATCTGTCTCCTTTGTAACCGGAATTGGAACTTATTTTTCCATCTGTTAATTTAACCTCATCAGCCATGTATGTAAGTGCCATAGGGAAATAAAGCACAAAAAGTATTTTTTTAAATGTCATAATCTAGATTAAAAGTTAGGTCAATAAAGTACTCCCCTAATAAGATCAACATTATATCTTTGATAATTATCAAAAAAGTAAATTCGGACAACGATTATTTCGTCTGTGGCAGAAAATTGTAAATGTGGATTTCTAGTTTTAAAGCGAATGTCATAATGGCAATCCCCAGATTTTTTGATTTTTATCTCCGATTTTATCGGCCAATCTGGAAATTTAAAATCCATCCATGAGAGAAAGTTAGTTTTTGCATTTTCTTCAGTGCAAGTAATTTTTTTTTCTTCTTTTATAATTTTTAATTCATTTTCAATTTTTATTCTTTTTATGTCTTCATCTGTAAAAACGTTTAATTTATTTTCTTTTGGATGATTATTTGAACAACTGACTGAAAAAAAATTCACGAATAGTATAAATACAAATTTCAACGGTGTCCTCATGTTTTTAGTGTTAATTCTGTGCATAATCAAATTGTATCATATATTTATTGAGTGAAACAATTTTTAGAAAAGTTCTTGGTTCATAATAAACCTGAATAAATATTTCTTCACCTTCATCTGTTATAAATGTCGCCATCGAGTATTCTTCATTTGTTTTTTTGCTTTTTGCCCATCCATTTCTCATTGTATATAATCTTTTTGAGCCACCAGATAAATAATGTAAAATATCCCCATTGCTGTTGTAATTTATAATGAAGATGTTTTGACCTGTTTTCCATTCCTCCCAATCTTTACCATCTTCTTTAAATGCATATTGTTGAAATACTAATTTGAATGGTTTACTTTGGTTTATTGAAACAGGATAAGCTGATTTCTTTAATGTAGAAAAGCCTGTTATTAGGACAACAGAAGCGAATAAAATTGATTTTGTTAATAATTTCATATGAACTACGTAAAAATTATTTGTCAAATATTAGCAGTTTTTTAATTTTTGAAATCACATTTTGTAACATGATTTATTTTATAGATAGGCCATATTCTTTACATCTATCAAATTCGACAGTAAAATAAAATTCCCACCGGATATCATTCTGTGAAACAGCTATAATTTTGTAGGTGCCTGGTTTTCCATAAAACTTATAAACTGCACGTTCTGAATTTGAATTGCAACCAGAACCATTTTTGTAATATCCATTAGATATCCAAGAGTGATATTCACCGTCAATCCAAATTTCAATAAAATTTCCATAATCAGGGAAAGTTGCATAAAAAGTTACACTTTGGTAATCTGATGGTACCGAGCGAGAACGATAATACTTGTCAAATTCTCTTTTCCTTTCAAGGATGGCTTTATTTCGGGCTTCAATCCTAAGTCTCTCTTCTAATGTGCTTTTGAAAAGATCTAAGGGAATGGGATCCACGTAGTCATTTCCTTTGATTGTTTCGTGCCTGTGGCTAATTTGGGCTCTTAAAAC
>JACCDM010552013.1_pt1 | contig 23251 bp, 33 predicted proteins | sample 7445851 | NCBI WGS metagenome assembly JACCDM01 (sample SAMN15323438, study PRJNA562643) | freshwater metagenome | isolation source: river surface water | place: USA:Blue River Watershed | collected 2017-08-16
CGAAGTTGTCTTTGTTGATGACATGGGTAAAGAACATAAAGCCATTCTTAAAGATGATGACATTGTTGTTGCTGATAGTGGCAAGAGTGTATATGCCGAAAAAATGGGTGGATTTTTAAAAATGTATAAAAGCTAATGAAAAAACTAGTAATAACTGAGGACCAATATAAGAAATTGGTAAAACAGATTAGACAACCAGATGGTATTAGTTGCGGGCCAACTTGCATTAAAATGGTTGGTGATTTCTTCAAAGGAGAAGTTGCTAGTATTTCTGAAATATGTAAGAGTTGTGGCACCGATCACATTACTGGTACACCGCCAGAAAGAATGAGAAAAGGTTTAGATTCTTTAAACATAAAATATACAGAGCATATGGATGACGAGAATCCCTATGATTCATTAAGAGATGCGATTGATAAAGGTAGTGTTACAATGTTAAGAACATTAACACATAGAGTACCGCATTGGATTGTTGTTCATTCCTATAATCCTGAAACCCCAAATATTTTTTATGTAAACGATCCATGGTTGGGTCAGTTAGAATATAACGAAGAACAGCTAGAAGAAATATGGAGAGAAAGGAATTACTTTTTCTTTGAGGTTTTAAAAGAAAACGAACAAATAGATTTAAATGAGGATAACGAAGGTAACGTTATTATAAGACCATATAGAAATGATGATTATGAGGCCGTTTTTAATATGTTAGAAGATGTTTATAGTAAACTTGGTGGAATGAAAGCTGGGTCAATATGGGCGGTAATAAAAGGTCAATGTAATAATAATTTTGGGTTAAGTGTTGTTGCTGAAGTTAATGGCGAAGTTGGTGGTTTTTATTTTTTAACTCAAGAGGACTTACCACCAAAAGAAGGTACAGAAATAACTGATGATATGATCGGTATTCAAGGGGTTGCTCTAGGTATTTCTAGTAAATTTAAAAACTTGGGAATAGGAAAGCAATTAATAGTATATCCACAAACTATTGGTGCTGATTATATTTGGGGATATCAATTAAAACAGTTAGATAATATTAATGACTGGTTAAAGAGGCGTAAAATATATTCAGAAAATCCAGGAATGTATATAACTTATCAAATATTTAATAATAATGAAGAAAGTAATTAAAATTAAGGAATCTAATATTTTAGATATCATTGAAAAAGTAATTAGTGAGCAGACAGAACCAACTGCAGCTCAACCAATATCTGTTGTTGTTAGCAATGAATTAGGGACTAGTCCTAATTTTGATGGTTTAAAAACCTTAATAAAAACACTTAAAACTGATGTTGAAAAAGCGTTAAGAGGTTCTACACCATATAAAGTTAAAACAAACAATCCAGGGGGTGTTGCAAAAGCCTCAATACAAGGGTCAAAATTAAAGTTAACGTTAACTTTAGAACCATGCAAAGAAGAGGAAAGAGATTGGTATTTTGATCTAGCATTGTCAATTTATAGTCAGGTTAATAGTAGCGCTGAAAATGTTTTAACCGCTAAAGTAATGGACAAAGCAGCAGAAAAAAGTCGTGCATTTGTTGGTGCGAGAGGTAAAATCAAAGTGTTAGGTAGAAACCATATTCAAATGGATCAATTACCTAATTTAGATCCTAGCGATCCACAAAAAACCTATAATCTTTATATAATGTTCGTTTCTGGTGGTAGACCAGAGGGTTATCAAAGAGCAGAAATTGAACCAGATGGTGAAGCTTCCGCATTACCACAAACGCAAAATAACACATCCGCAAATACACAATCAAGTGCTGCCACAAATGAAACCGTAACAAAAACAGTTTCAGGTACTTTTACATCAAATGATGGTGATACAGCACATAACTTTAAAAACTTAGAAGATAAACTTGGCCCTGTTTTAAAAGAAGTTTATGATATGGGGATCAACCCAAAGATCACAAATATAAGTGCTAAAATAACGAAATCAGAAAATAACCAATTTACAACATCGTATAGTGCGACTGTTAGTAATAGTAAAGATGGTAAAGCGTGGATGGGATTTACATCTAGAGGTTCTTTCGGACCAGATTATGAAAGAAGAGCAGATGGTCAAATTGACGGATCAACAAATTTAGATGGTAACACACTAGAACAAAAATTAAAGAGCAATTTAAGCGCAGGAGAAATGGAAATAATAACAACCTATAAGGATTCAAGTGTTCCGGTTAAACAATATTTTGTTCAATTTACCAAGCCACAACAATTTCCACCACACAAATAATTAATTTAAATCTTTTAATAATTTACTTAAACTGAGCCTCTCAAATAGAGGCTCTGTTTGTATGTAGTTTATTAAGTTGTCTACTTTAACAAACCCTTTATAAGTTTCGTTCGTTTTTTTGTTTAGATAGTTAATATTAACACCATTTTCACAATCAACAGTATCATCAATTATAGTTATTTTAACAAACTCATTTTCAAACGTCCCACTAAAATTGTTAAAATATTTTTCATAGATTTTAGAAAACTCTGTTGCGTCCTCTAAACAATCAGGATTTTGTTCTAGTTCTTCCGCAAGGTTATCAAAAAATTCATCAAATAAAACATCCATTTGTTCTTGAGTTGCGTAACCCCAATCGTGTTCAGGTTCTTCAAAATAATCTTCACTAACTAAATCATGTTCATACATATAATCTTCAATAAATGAATCTAAACTTGTAATAAGTTTAATTTCTTTTTTACCTAGATACATTATTAAATTTTCAATTGGGAATGATATGGTCTTTAATGTCCAGCCCATATCAATATCTAAATATTCTTCATTTCTTTTAATATCTTCTCTATAAGCATTTTCTAGTGATGCCCCGCTAACATCACTAGCGTGATCTATATAACCGTCCTTTATTTTTTCATCATCAATAATGTCATCTCCAAATTTGTCATAAAATTTATCAAAACTGGCAGCAAAATGACCAAACTTAGATTTTAATTCCGACACATTATTTTTATAGTAGGTCTCTAGAAATCCCCTCATCGTTCTGTCAACCCAATCACTATCACCATATGAATCATATTCATAATCCCTCATGTCGTTATATGCACTTTCTTTAAGTGCTTTTAAGTTGTTGAGTCCATAGTAATAACTTTGCGCAGATGCCGGTAAATCTTTTACTTCTATTTCTAATCCGTTACGATTCACATCCACTCCTCGTACAATCGGATCTGATATGAATTTTAATAATAATTCTTCTTGTTCTGAAGTATAATTTGTTAATATAGAAACTAAAGAATTCTCATTACCAATAAAGGTCATAAATTGTTGTAAGATATTTTCATAATCACTTTCTGATAAGAAATTTTTGGACTTTGTTAATCCATCTCTAACTTCATCAAAATCAAGATCGGATTTAAATACAAACGGAAACATTGCTTGTTTAAGTTCTAATCTTTCATCAAAAAACACAGGTCTATTTGATATTTCACGGTCTGCTGGATTTTTAAATTGATCAGTTTCAAAATGAAGTTGGTACTTATCTGATTCGTTTTCTTTATTAATCATAATGTATAAATTACCACCATGATTTTTAAAGTGATTGGTTCTTTCTCTGTAATCGGGGTTTAATGAATATTTACCCCATGCGGTACACCACTCAGTGTTTACACCAAGATAAGCTGCAGCTTTTTCTGTTTTAGGTATAAAGACATACCAAGATTTAGTATTTGCAAATAATTGATATTCGTCTTTATTTAATGCTGCTAAAATTGTTGCTAAGCTTTTTTCACTTTTAACAATATAATCCTTAACCAAATCATACATGCTGGCAATTGTTTCTATTTTTGATGCATCAACAGGTATTCTATAACGATAAACTAAAGTTAGATACTCATTAGCTTTTGGTAAATCTTCAAACATTAATTTACCTTTTCTATACATGTCCAATAATATTTTAGAATATGGACCAATAGCCTTTATTTCATTATTAGAAACATCGGTTTTAGGATCTGCTTTTATTATCCTAATAAAATTATCACGATCAATATCGGAATAGTATTTTTTGTATATCTCTTCTTTGTTTTCAATAAGAAGCCATTCAAATATAATGTCTCTAAATTTCATGTAATCTATCGTTTAGTATTTCGTTAAAATTATCTCTATCAGCATCTGGGTACCATCTATCGTCAACATCTAATCTAGGTTTTTCAATATAACCGTCCCCCAATAATTCGTTGAATATACATTCAACATCACTGTCATCACCACATCGTTCAGTAATTTCATCCATATCTTCATCACTAATATTGTTATTTGATATTAATGTTTCTAAATCTATTGAAATAACAATACCCTCATCGTTCATACTTATCACATCACCATATTCTTCAAATGCTCGCTTGACATTTTTGTATAAATAATCTTCATAATCATTCGCTTCAGCATCATTAACTGACCAACGAATTCTATTTTTAATTTCGTCATCTTCATCATATTCCTCAATGAGTTCTAACAAATTCTCAGAGCCTGTTATATTTGGATTTTTTTGTTTTAGTAAATCAATAATTTTTAAAATGTTATTATCATTTAATTCGTTTTCAACAGCATATTTCCAATCAGCATACTCACTATTATCCCAATATTGCCAAGTATTACCAATCAAAACATCATCAACAATATTACTATAATCTCCCCTAACATAATCTTCAGCTTGTTTTGGATAAATTGTTAATGTGAAGTTATTAAACTTTGTTGGTTCAACTAGACCGAGTTTCCTTAATAATTTATATTCTTGTCTACCTTTAAACAATTCCGGTCTGTCCTGGTAAAGTTTTTTAATCTCATCTTCGGTTAAATCCCCTATCTTAAAATCATTCGCACTATTATATTCATAACCAATACTATTGATAAGAAATCTATCATCTATTTTCAAATAAAGTAAGGGTAAAATAAGACTATGATATTCGCTAGTTGGTTTTGAGTTTTTAGGTCCCTTTAATTGTAATAAAGTACCATAACGATCTATTGAAGCGGTTAAATGGCTTTTATTTAATGTGTGGTTGTTTTCTATTTTTCTATAACTTCTTAGTGAAAATAAATTACCTCCCGAACTTCCGCAGTGTCCCATTCTTTTTGCTTCTTCTGAACAGTTGCTTACACCAAAATCGGCCCAATAATATCCTTCACCATCTTTTCTAAAATCTAATATTATATGGTTTTCCTCAACATAATCAATTTTTGAATCACCAACACCAAGAGATTCATGCCATTCTTTTGATTTTGTAAGTAATTCATTAAGATTTAGATTTTGAACACTTTTAAAATTACCATATAAACCAACTCTAATATAATCCATTAAACCAATCAATTCTTGTCTACCGCCAAAAACATCAAACAAACCACTTCTTCTATCGTTGAAATAATTGATTATTTTTTCTTTTAGTGTTTTACCATCATAGTAAGAAAGGCCACTCATTTTATATACATCAGGTCTCGATGTATTAATATCAATTGAAGCTTGTAGTGCTTTATTAAATAAAATAACTGATAATGGTCCACAAATGTCCACAAATGCTGAAGCAATTGGTTCATTAAGTCCTATTTTATTTACAAGGACATCCTTTTTACTTTCTTCAATTAATATCGTCTCTAATAAATTTCTAAATTTCATTTATTCCAAATTTTGATCTTACAATATCCATGCTATGTTGAGATAACACCCATTGTAAGTTGTAAGCCACTTCAGGGGGTAATTGTTTTTCAAGTCTTTTTTGTTCGATGTTTTTATCCCCATATATTTTATGAACAGCAAAAGAAACAATATCAAAAGGATTATATTCACTAGCCATACCCATTAAAATCTCAACTTTTTGTCTAGTCTTTAATTTGTTAGTATCGATATATGGGAAAATAGTTCCTAGTCTTTCTGTTAGGTTTAATATATCAGTACAATCCTCGTCCTCTCTACATTTAACCCACATGTCCCAAACATCATCTGATGTTAAATTATCTCCAAATTCATACTGATGAGAAAGCTCAGTACCATAAAGATTGTCAAAATTAACCGACGGTTTATCGTTGGTTTCTCTATGTTTTTTAATTAGTTTCTTATACTGGCTTTCAGTAATGAGTATATTCATACTTTATAAATATTTATATAACAAAGATAATTTAATGAAACGTATTGTTGTAACAGAATCACAAGCCAGATTAATAGTAGATACACTTATTTCTGAGCAAAAAACCCCAGAAATAAACGTAAAAACCGTTTATGGTGGGACAGACGCAAACAGAATAAGTCACGCTTATTTGTCAAAACAGTACGGTTTACCTAATGGATCAAAATACGAAAATTATTATTATGGGGCTAATATTAAAGATGTCATAGCAATTAGTGCAGACCCTAATAATGTATCTAATTTCTTGTCTGTGTTCAAACCAATAAACGCATACGATCCAAAACCAACATATTATTATGACTATATCGAAGTAAATGGTCAAAATTTAGACACATCCGGAAGCAAGGTTTTTAGATTTTTTGATGGTAATGTATATGGCGCACACAACGGTTTGTTAGCTCTAGCTAGAGCAATGGTGAATATGGGGGGCGCTGGTGCTAATTTAAAAATTAGCTTCGGATCAGCAAAAAAAGGTGATGCGGCAGATAAAGAAAGAATCGTAGGATCCGTAACATTCAATTCTAATAGAGCATTGGATCAAAGTCCAATATTAAACACCTTAGCGGATAATTTAACATCAATCGCAATAAATCCGAAGTTTTTAAAAGGAACAACAAGTAATTTTGGCGGTTATACAACTCAACAAACAAAGGATTATTTAAACACTCTTTTAACTAGAATCGTAATTGGTGGTGCGGGTTTTATGGATACAAGTAAAACAGACAAAATAATCGCCGATTTAACGCCTAAAGGTTTTGTAACTAAAGTTGATACTGATTTAACAAATATTGTTAACCAATTAGAGAAACTACAAAGCGTAGAAGATATGATTGTGGATTATGATTATTCATCAAAACCACAATACAATATAAACAAGAAAAATCAATTAAATAATATTAGTGATACCTTTTTCCCAGATTTAATAGAAAAGATAAAGCAAGCGTATATGGCTAATTTTAAACTATACGTTCAAAATTATTTACCTGAAGATCAGAATAGAATATTACCTTTAATCCCCAATACTAGATTTGTGACTAGACCATTAGGAAATTATCATGATTTCTTATTTCACAGTTATAGAGCCGGTCAAACACAAGGCGGAACACAGCTAAGTCAGCAAAATAAAACAGTCGGTTCAGGTAAAATAAACAATTAAAAATAGACAAGTACAGTATCTCTTTTGTTTTTTGTTGTGTCTATTAATATTCTAACATAACTATCACTTGGTGTTTCAGAAGCCACAATTGGTTTGTGGTTTTTATAAACCCTAGGTAGTTTGATTGTTTTATCCACCGGTATTCTTTTTTTAGGTGGGTCAATTTGTGACTTAACAACTAAAGAACCTCCACATAGTAATAATATAAAGATGAGATTTTTCATGCCTGTAATTTTTTACAAAAGTAATGTCATTTTATTAATCTCACAAAAAAAATTTGAATATTTATTATTATAATAAACAATAATTGATAATCAATATTTTATGATACTTAAATTAGGATCTGAAGGAGAAGATGTAAAGAAATTACAGATAAAACTTGGTGTAGACCCAATAGGTAAGTTTGGCCCTAAAACAGACGCAGCAGTAAAAGCTTGGCAAGCTGCAAACGGTTTGGCTGCAGATGGTGTAGTGGGACCAGCAACATGGGCTAAATTAATGGGTGAAAGTGTACAATCAGCACCGGTTGTTATTACTGAACCAGCTCCGGTAGCCTCAGTTGGTGGGTTGAAATTGGAGAAATTGAAGGGGCACATACCTGATGCCGTTATTGCACAAATACCTGACACCGCGTCTAAATTTAACATTAACACCCCATTAAGACTAGCACACTTTTTAGCACAGTGCGGTCATGAAAGCGGTGGTTTTAGAGTAACACAAGAGAATTTAAATTATTCAGCAAAGGGTTTAATGGGTATATTTAAAAAGTATTTCCCAACGCAACAATTAGCTGAAGCATATCAAAGACAACCACAAAAGATCGCAAATAAAGTATATGCATCAAGAATGGATAATGGTAATGAAGCCAGCGGAGACGGATTTAAGTTTCGCGGTCGTGGATATATCCAATTAACTGGTAGAGCAAATTATACAGCATTTGGTAAAGCGATTAATGAAGATATCACAAACAATCCAGATGTTGTTTCAGGGAAATACGCATTATTGTCTGCAGCTTGGTTCTGGTCTAAAAACGGATTAAACACACTAGCAGATGGCGGTGCTAGCGATCAGGTTGTTACATCAATAACAAAAAGAGTTAATGGTGGAACAATTGGTTTACCAGATAGAATCAAACATTTTAAAGAATACTATCACTTATTAGCATAAATAAAAAACCCCCGATTTTCGGGGGTTTATTGTTATTTAACCATTTTTTCGTCTTCTGATATATAGTCGACGAGTTCCTTTATTTCGCTACTCACAGTTAACATTAATCTTTGAATCAATGCCACTTTAAGCGCAATATCAGTTTTTCTTTCACCAAGACTAACAAGATTACTTGGGAAGATACTATCCTTAATAGTAATCCCATTATTCTTGCTAGCTAACTTCAAAAGTTTCTTTTGATAGTATTTCTTAGCGTTCAATTTAGTACAAGCTTTACAATAGATGCTTTTACCATCTTCATTTGTTTTGTTCTTGTAAAACTGTGATAGGGGTAAAGTCTTTTTACAACCTGTGCAGCATTTTTCCTTTCTTTCTGTCATAATCATCTAATTATATTAGGATGCAAATATATGAACTTTTTAACAATATCAAAAAAAAAATTTAAAAAGTATGGAGAAAAAAACACCATTATTTAAAGTTGGTTTTTATCAAATAAGTGAATTAAAAAGCGGATTATCAATAAGTTACGAGGTTGATAATGGTCAATATATTTTTATTGAGAGATTAAAAAAATATATTGTAAATAAAAATAGAGATAAGAAAAAGTTTAAATCATTAGAGAAAGCTAAAGATTATGCGGCTCTTAAAATAATAAAACATAATAAAACTAAGGAGCAGAAGTTAAGTAAGATCCCCAAATCACTTTATTTAGTTTTAATTAAAGAGGAATCTACTGGGAAGACCTTTGTTAAAGTTGGGATTACTTCTAAACGATTTATCATGCGTAGATTTAGTAAGGCGTATGGTTATGACGGATATACTTTAGAATCAATATTAAGAAGAATTGATACACCTGAAGCCGAAAGACTAGAAACAGAAATAAAAGAGAAATTAAATAAAAAAAGGTCGGTTAAAAAATACCGGCCAGTTTTAGAATCTTTTTCAGGTTCTTCTGAATGTTTTAATTATCTATGTTTAGATGAGATTATTGAAGTTTTTGATAAAACAACTAAAAATGTTTAATCCCACGCAAAATCTAAACGAAGTTTACCTCCTTCGTTTCTTATACTTAAACCACCATTAGCTTCCGCATATCTTTTATTAACACCAACAATACCAAATATGAGTGTCCCACCTTCAATTAATGTAATAATTGTATCATTATCGAATTGTTTACCTGTTGCATTTTTATCTATAGGTGTTCCCCCAATTGACCCAATTGTACTTGGTTTTTTATAATTTTTATTATAAAGATCTGAAGTTGAGACAGATGCGCGGTAACCCAATACTTCTAATTTAACTTTCTTAGTTTTTAAGTTTTGTATTGTATCGATGTCATCCTGAATTGTTTGTGCTTTTCTAATTGTTCCTGAAACACTCTTAGGCGCTGCTGATGACATTTCTTCGTTCATTAAATGATCGATAACTTTTTTAACTTGTTCTTCTGTAAAGATATATTTTTTCATACTATTTTGTTGTTGTTCTTCTTTTTTTATGTAGGTCTTCATTTTCTTTTGTAAGATATTCCACCTTTACGGTTAGTGCCGCAACTTCTCTGGTTAAATTTAAAACCATTTTACGAAGTTCATCTTTTTCAACTGATGATTGTACTAATAATGCTTCCAATTTAGCAATTCTATCTTTACAATCATGTCTAATGAATTCGTCATCTCTTTCTTTATTAAGTGCTCGTTTCTCATAGAATCTAAACGCGGCCGCAGATCCTAATACTGAAACAACCGCAATCAATACCGAATAAATGTTTTCCATACTACATAAATACCAAATAAAAATAAAAATTTCACATTTTTCTCGATATTGGATTTATTATCCCAAATTAATTTAAACATGACAAATAGACAGCCATTTTACATGGTTTTTTTAAATTATCGATTTATTTATTTTTGAATGTTGGGGAACATTTATAGTTAATCGACAAAGGGGAGAAATTTGGTTTTTTCCCTTTTTTTATGTATATTTTATTATGGAAAGCAAAATCATTAATTTTTTTGGTGGGCCTGGTATAGGTAAGTCAACTCAAGCTTCTGGTCTTTTTACTGAAATGAAGAAGCATCATATGAATGTTGAATATACATATGAATTCCCTAAAGAAGTTGCTTGGGAAGGTAATATAAGTCAATTGAAAGATCAGTTCTTTATCACCGCTAATCAGCATAGGAATATTAGTAGATTGTATGGTAAGGTGGAATATATTATTGTTGACTCACCAATTATATTAGGGTGTTTTTATGAACAAAGATATGGTAATGATTATCCAGCTTCTTTCTATGGTTCAACGGGGTTAAGTAAGTTCCTATGGGGTTTATTTAAACAATACAATAACGTAAACATATTGCTAACCAGAAACAACGAATCATACGATACAAGTGGTAGGTTACAAAACTTACAAGAGGCACAAGAAATTGATGAGGATATAAAACAGACATTACTTATTAACTCTGTACCTTTTGCTGAATTTTCTGTTGGTACAAATACTCCTGTGGATATATTTAAGTATATAACACAGGACAATTTATGAAAAAAAACTTATTACTAACCCTATTCCTTTTAATTGGGATTAGTGCATTTTCACAAGACACAGTAAGAATAAAAAACCAAGTATTTGAAGTACTTTACTCTCAAAATTTAGAGCAACCAATTTGGATCAAGTATCGTTCCACAAACAGACCAACAAACGTCAATAGAGGTACTATGGACTTTTATACGGAAAAGAATATAAAGACTTCGGACGCATTGGATTATAAAGCAAACATATATGATAAAGGTCATGGTGCCCCGGCTGCCACTTTTTCTGACAACATGGAAAACCTTAAACAAACCTTCACATACTTAAACTGTATTTTACAGGATCAATATCTTAATAGAGGTGAGTGGAGATTATTAGAAGAACAAGAAAGGAAATGGGATGATACTGAAAATTTAACAGTATTAATTAAAGTATTTTTTGACAAACCAGTAAAAAGAATACCCACAAATGCTGCTATTCCATCATATTTGCAAAAACACATCTATTTTGAAAAACAAAAAAAATGGAGATGCTTTGTTTTTTTAAATGAAAAACCTAAATTTAAGTGGGACCAATTAGAAATGCTTTGCGAAGCTGGTGACCACAATTAGTATGATTATATTAGGAAAAGAAACAGTAACGTATCAAAATAAACTTTATTACATTTACAGGAAAGTTAAATCAACACAACTAAAAACAGAGTACGTTTCGGAATTAAAAGAATTTTGGGTATGCGATATCGTGATAAGAGGAAGACATCAAAATAATGATGACGTCTTCCTCTTTTTACGTGAAATATCAGATGCTATTGTAATTAGTCAAACTTAGCTTTAAGTCTGTTGATCATTGAGTGTACAGTTTTGATGCTTGATAATACACCACCTAAAGAAGCTTTTCCAGAACCATTTTCTTTAACTTCCTCTTTTGATTTAACATCTAAACTAGGGCTCTTTTTGCTTATTGTAGTATGTTGCTCCTTGATCTTGCTATAGGTTTCTCTTAATTTAATTGATACCTTTGGTAAGAAATCTTCCAATATTTTTGCATACTTTGGAATTTCTGATTCGCTACCAGCTCTTGTTATTTTAACAATAAAACGCTTGGTTTCCATTGTATCTTGGCCAGTTGCTTTCAACTCTTCCATAATCTGAGACACTTTTTCTTTAGACTCAGCATATTTTGGATTATCCTTTAATTTCTTAATTTCAGATTCAAGTTTTACAATCTGACTGTGTATTTCTGCAAATTCGTCAATCTGCTTAGCTAATTTACCTTTGGCTTCTTTAGATTCTACCAAGTTTAGCAATTGTTTTTTAATAATAGTTTCTAGTAACATTTTATATTGTTTTATTTATAAATATTTCTTTATTTCCTTTATACAATACTTGGTATATAATTCTTCATTTTTTCTAGCCTCTCTTTCACACGGATTCGTATAGTAGCTATATGTCTTCTCATAATGCTTGTATAAGTTTCTAGATTGAAGATAATGTGTGTATTCATGTATAACAGTACTTACTAGATCAAACATTGTTTTGCAAGCATCTGTATGTATGGTCATTTTATTTCTATAGAAACAATAGTTCCCATAGACCATAGATTTTTTAATTGTTCTTTTTCGACTAGTTACCTCTATTTTTAGTTTTGTTCTTTTTCTTTCGTTTACCCCAAAGTTTTGCTTACACCATTTTATTGTTAATGCTGTGTACTTTTTTTTATTTAATTCAAAATCTAGGTTTCTTTTAGCCATTCGATTTTTTATCGATTTTGGGTTTTTTGACGGTCTTTATTGGTTTAGTAACTTCCTTAATTGAATCATAGTTTTTAATAATACCATTAAGGATCTCAGCGATTTCATAATTTTCAGCCTCCTCGTTCTTTTTCCAAAGCGCCACTAAAAGGGCTTTAAACTCGTTTTCCCCGATGTTTACCCTTTTGTCAGTACTTCCCTTGATAATTTTAAAAACGGCGTAATTTAGGGCTGTTTTGGACTCTTCTGATATGTTAAAGTAATTCTCTATTGAGATACTTGAAACGATATTGGTTGTCAAGTCTGATAAAAATTTAATGACTGATGGGTGGTTTATATTTGCGTTCATGATTTACCCTTTTGATAATAAATAGGTCCTACATTATTAATAAAAAGGGGGAAGAACAAATTTTTTTTTGAACCTCCCCCTGGACAATAATATTAAGATTTCTTATTTAGCCCATTTTCCTCTGGAAACTATTTGTGCAATAACCCCATATACAGATAAATCGCTATATGTATCCTGAATTGATTCACCAACCGTATCATCTTTACCTAAAACAACAAGTTGCTTCAGTCGTTGGATTTTATCATTCATTCTAAACCATAAGCCAGTTTGTGATAGTTTTAATTCTTCAGGACTTTCACATCTAGTACCGACTGATATGTTATCTGGTCCATAATTGAGTTGTTTTCTACAAAACAATTCATAGTTGTCTTTAAGGATTTTTTTAAATTCCTTAGTCATTTCTGGGTACATCGCCTCACATTCTTTGATTGGGTCGATAGGTTGGTTTTTCTCTTCTGACATAATATTTTAGATTTATTACGTAATATAATGGAAATTATCCGGTTTCCCAAATATTTATATAAAAATATAAAAAATGGCTTCAAAAAAATATAAAGAAATGCAATCAAACCACAAAGACCATGTTGGTTCAGATATGCCAAAACATAAACAATTGATCCAAATGCTTTCTTTTAGGGTTGTTCCAGCATATTACAAGGAGATTGAAAAGGTTGCTGACAAGAAAGAAATGACCGTATCTAAATTAATTAGAAGTTACATCAAAGAAGGTATGAAGCGTGATAAAGAATTAACTAGCAGTGAAGATAGAGATTTCAGAGTAGATTAATTATTTATCAAATCTTTTAAAAGCGTTTCTTGAAATAAGATTCATCTGGGCTCCTCCAATAAACTGGTGGAGCTCTTTTTTTCCGGCATAACTCATAGCGGATTTAAGATAATCTTTAAAATTTTTAACCCATCCCTCAATTGTATATTCTACCTTATTTCTTCTAACAACACCTTCAGATGTTGTTAACACTTCTTTACCCCAGGATTTCTGAACTTCTTTGGTACTCATACCTCTAAAGTTCTTATAAAGTGGTACATCAGCCATGAACATCTCATTAGCGTGTTTAGTATATTGACTTATTACTTCATAATTCTCTCTACTTGTTTCACCGGCACTTTCTAAACATTTATTTAAAATAGATCCTAACATCACATAATCAGCACCCAGAGCTAACGCCTTAATAATGTCTGAATATTTCTTAAAACCACCATCGGCAACTATTTTTGTTTCGTATGGTTTACTATTACCTAAATAATATTTCTTTTGTTGTATATCACTACATTCTTTTATCAAAGATGCCATAGGGTAACCAACCCCAGTTTGGACTGTTGTTAAACATCCTCCACCATTACCAATACCGATCCTAACCATATCAACACCTATTTCGCAGTATTTGTGAAATGTGGTGGGATTGGCAACATTACCAACCATCAAACACATTTGCTCATTATACATTATTTTAGCTTTTTTAGCAGCTTCAAAAAGATTAAGCATATGACCGTTGGCAACATCTATTAATGCGTATATGCAGTCGCCCTCCGGAACTGAGACTTTTTCCCTCAAAAATAATCTTTCGAAGTCTTGTAGGCTATAAGATAGGAAATATGAATAGTCTACCCATTCTTTATTTGGATTGCTAATTCTGGGTAAAACTGGAATAATACCTTGATTTTTAAATAAATGAAAATTATCTTGACTTATAACAGTATCCATTGGGGCTGTCATTATTGGGAGTACGTTTGACCCATTAAATGTTTTCGTAACATTAACCTCACTTCTACTACTTATTGTTGTGAAAGTAGCGGGTTCAATAAGGAAATCATCAAAATCGTACAATTGTTCTGGGGTGTTGTTCATTTTTAAATCATTTTGGTAGTGCTAATATAGGAAAAAACAGGAAGAATAAAAAATTATCAATAAAAAAAGTATTTATATTATTATGGAAAAGAAGATAATTTTCGAAGATAACATTAAAACGATCCTCAATCGAATTATAAACGAGGAGGTATCTAAGGTAAAGAGAGACGAGTTTGCTAGAGTTCAATTTAAAATAGATGAATTACAAAATTCATTAAACGAAACGGTAAAAGAATTAAGAAAATTGCAAGACTCAGTTCCAGGAGGATTAAAAACTGTAGCCGCAGGTAGAATAAATGGTATTTCTCAAAATTTAAGTTCGGCACAGAAATTAATTACACAGTTAAAAGATAAAATAAAACTATATAAAAAGACTCTATATAGCCAACAAATAGAAGAAAAAAAGAAGTAATGAGACTTATAAAGCTAATAGAGGAAATTGACCCAACGCTTAAGAAAAATGATCCGCATTATAAGATGCTTATTGAAACTATTGAGTTTCTTGAAAGTAAGAAAAAGGTGTTGTTCTTAGCAACCTCTAACAGAGGTGGTTGGGCAGTTAAGGAATTGAATGAGGTTCCAAAATCAACCATATTAGCTAAAACAATACAATCTCATCTTGGTAAATCAAAATGCAAACTTATTGAGGTACCAGAATTAAAAATATACGCATGTGAGGGTAATGTATCACACATGAAAGGTAATGATTGTGGTGTTAAAAAAGCATCATTAAAAGATAAAGATAAAAACCCTACAGGAAATCACAGATGTTGGAGAAACATCAACAACCCTGATGATGAATTGTGGAAAATAAGTAAAGAACTATTTGAATCTGATTGTGTGGTGTTTTTTGGATCTATTAGATGGGGCCAGATGAACGCACAATATCAAAATTTAATAGAAAGACTTACATGGTTAGAAAACAGACATTCTACCTTGGGCGAATCTAATATAATTAAAGATATTTCTTGTGGATTAATTGTAATTGGACAAAATTGGAGAGGTAAAGAAGTTTTAGATGTACAAAAACAAGTATTATCCTTTTTTGGTTTTGATGTTAAAGACCAATTATGTTGGAATTGGCAGTACACCAAAAATCCAAAAGACGAAACCGCAGCTTCATACAAAAAATCTGGAAAGGAATTTAAGGATACCTTTGAATTAGACTAGTTATTATCGTCAACAAAAATATTCAACATATCAGTCTCATCATCTGATTTTTTCTGCATTTCTTCTCGCCCTTTTTCAGTTAAAAAAAAGACTTCTTCCGTGCCTTCGTCTTCGTAAGAGTTTATAAATCCTTTTTTTTGTAACCCTCTTAACATATCCTCAGCAACAATTTCTTTCAATATTTTATCAAACTCATCTTCACTAAAAATACCAATATCTTCATTTTCTAAACCATTAAGTAAAAACTTGGCAGTTAGTTCTTCGCAGAATCTTTTTTTTGTGTAGCTGTAATCCTCTATTTCAAAATCCTCAAAGAACTCGTCTTCGATTAATGTTTGAATAATTTCATTAGCTATTTTCTCTATTTTAGGTAAGTAAGACATATCTTAAATCGTTTCTAAGATCTAATATACGAATATTTTTCCAAATAAAAAAATCCACTAAATTGATATTATGGGTATATATTTAAGTAATTAATTCTTATATTTTAAATAAAAAAAAGTGAAAAACTACGAAATTTTTGTTAGCATCGCATCATATAAAGACGATCAATTAGATAAAACAATAAGAAGTTTGTATGAGAACGCTAAGAACCCAACGGAAATAAGATGTGTTGTTTTTAATCAAACAGATTATGACAAATTAACTGATCATAAAATTTACTTTCCTGATTGGAGAGTTGAGGTTTATAGTGTTGATAGTAAATTTGCTAAAGGGGTTTGTTGGGCTAGACATAAAATACAGTCTTTCATTGAAAACGAAAAATACTATTTACAGATCGACTCTCACATGAGATTTGCTAAGGATTGGGATGAAAAATTCAAATATTATTTAAATGATTGTAATAGTCTAAAACCGGTATTAACTTTTTACCCCCCAGGTTTTGATCCCACGGATGAAAGCCGTGTTAATAGTGTCATAAAAAACGAAATCAGAGGATTAAATAGAATGGCATGCTCTTCGTTAGGTATTAGCATGGATAAAAACCTTTGCAACTTACATAACGGAGACAATAAACCAATACCAGGTACTACAACTGCTGCTGGGTTTTTATTTGCATCAATAGATTATGCTAAACAAATTCCTTATGATCCAAACTTATTTTGGAATTACGAGGAAAGTGATCAGACTTATAGAGCGTTTACCTATGGTTGGGATTTTTTCGGTTTACCTGAACCATTAATCTGGCACAAGTACAATACTACCGGTGTGATGACCCACTATCAAGAAAATCCAGATTCAATGCATAGAGAAAACTACTCAAACAGTTATGCAGAAAAAAAACTATTTGAAGATGGGTATGATGGGATTTACAAATTAGGAACAGAAAGAAGTTTAAGCGAATATGAAATTTTAAATAATATCTCATTTAAAGATAAAACATTTGAAAGTCCTAAAGAAAAAGATTTATTAATCGTTGTACCATATAGAGATAGAGAAACGCATTTAAAAAGCTTTTTAGAAAAGACGCCAAAGTATTTTAAAGATAGAAATATAACATATGATATTATAATTGCTGAGCTAGATAATATTGGTGATTGGAATGCCGGACTCTGCTGCAATTCTCTAATCAATTTTAAAAAGAAAGCAAATTACAAATATCTCTATATTCATCATGTAGATGTGTATCCAATAGAAGGTGACTGGAAATACCCTGATGACAACCAAGTCTACTTTAATTTAGGGGATTATGGTAGTTGTCTAATGAAGATGGATTATTATTTAAAAGTTGGTGGTTATAGAAATGGATTTTGGGGCTGGGGAGCTGAAGATAATGATATCTATGATAAATTTGCAAAAGCCGGAATCGCAGTTATCGATGTCACAAAATTAGACGGATATGGTGTAGTGTTCGATACTGGGTATCAAAATCACGCTAGAAATTTTGAGGCTATAAACTATAGTAATAGTCATAAAGTTTTATTTACACCATACAATAGAAATAGAGATTCAATTTTTGATTTTAATAAATTTGGAAAGACACATTCATTAACTAAAATAGATGAATCAATATACAAGCACAATATCACACCACTAGTTTTCTCTCCTAAAAATCACAAAAATAAAAATGTTGTTCTTGCTTATATTAAAAATGTAAACAAAGATTATGTATATCCTTTTATAAAAAGTGTTTCATATTTTGCTTCATACAAATATGATCTATATGTTATCGACGCATCAACACAGGAAAATACTGCAGTAACAAATGAAATTGAGGCATTTGGATTTAAAGTTATAAAAAGAAAATCAGTGTATGATAATTTATTCATAGATAGATTAATAGCATTTAAAGAATTTGCTTTATCAAACGATTATGAAAGAATATTATGTATGGACTTTTCTGACATATACATACAAAAAAATCCATTTGAAATATTAGAAAAGATGCCACAGGATAAATTGATTGTTAGTTCTGAAGGTGTGATAATTGGTGATCAAGAATGGAACTATAATGTTATAACCAGTGTATATGGGCCAAGCACTGCCGATTTTTTAAAACCATATGAAGTTTTAAATTGTGGGGTGATGTGCGGAAGTCCAGCTAATTATGCTGATTTATGTGACACTGTTGTTACTGAATACGAAAGATTTGGTGAGGGGATAAAAAGTATATATGGGGTAGATCAAGCGTTAATTTTAAAATTAATCTATCATGATCAAAAAATTAAATTAACTGTTGTTAGGGACGATTACCCATTTGCAGCTCATTTACATGTTCACTTTAATAACCCAGATAAATCTAGGTTTAAAGATATACAAGTGTTTGGTAAAAAGGCGGTTAAAAATAAAGATAATGATTTGTTTGCCATTGTTCATCAATATAATAGAGACATTGGTATGTTCAATGAGGTGTTAAATCACTTTAAAAATTATTATATACCAATTACATAATATTTATGGTATTCTTAGTCTTTAGACATAACTTTTTAAACGTTAACACATATGGATGACGATGATAGTGAACAAAATAAAAAAACTAAAAGAAAAAAAAGAACGTCTAACGTTTTACAGAGATATGTCGCTTATGTTAGCGATGTTCTTTCTCCCATTTGGTTACGACGCTTTATTCAAATTAATGATGGAAATAACTGGTTCATACTGGGGTGCCGATATAATTTTTTATTCAATTTCAGGGTGCTTCTGGTTATCTTATATATTACTTACGAAGCACTTATCAAATAAAAAAACCTCCGATTAGGAGGTTTTCTTATTTTCAGTATTAGGTTTTTGTAAGCCTTTCTTATCTTCATCTTTTTTCTGATAATGATTTTTAGTGGCTTCTTTGTGTCTTTCGAGGATTTTCTTTTTTTCTTCCTCACTCATTTTAAATACGTTATTCATTTTAAATTGTTTTTTTTAAATTTATTTTTATACAGCTTTCTTTTTTATTTTTTAAGATTAAACATTTCTCATATTCTTCTGTCTGTTCTAATATGTGAATCATTTTATCAATAATCTCTAGTAATAACTCTAGATCATTCTCATAACTTAATATTGTTTTATTAGAATGATAATGAAAAATTAATTCATTGTCAAGGTTTCTAATATAATCATATATCATTTGTACTTCATCATCATCATAGTTTCCTACGTGTAAAACCCTTGTTGCTTGTAGTAAAAATGATATTGACATATCCATAAATAGTGGGCTACTCATCTGTCAACTTTTTTTCTAATATTCTAAAACACTCCAAAAAACCATCTGATTCACATTCTTCTCTAGTTTCTTTAGAAGATTGTGTGGGACCAAAAACAATGCCGTTATTTAATGATATACTGAATAACCACTGTTTTGGGTTATACATTTCAATAGTTAAAAAAACACCTTCTTTATCAAAGAAGCGATATAATTTTTTAAGATCATATGTTGTAATAGTCGAAATGCTTAAAACACCTATATTAGGGAACATAACATCATTAAACCTTTTAAAGGCTTTAGGATATAAAAATTCAATACAATACCAATCAAACATAAGCATAATATAACAAATATCTATCATCAATTGAATAAAAAGATGACTTTTAATAAAAAAAGACATACTTATTTGGTGTTACTTGAAAAAATGATAATACGAGAATTTTACTTAAACGAAGAAACTGGGAATTTATACATTGAGTTCTCAACGGAAGAGGACGGTGATGATTTTTATAGAATTTTAGAGTTAACCGCGGAAGATGTGGATTTTTACTCCCCATCGATAATCGATGAAGATACAGAAATAGATGAAGATTTCATATCTGAAATCATAATTGAGTATTTAAATCGTAACGATTTACCCGGAGAAGAAATTTTGTAATATTTATTATTATATGTCTTTTTTAAACGATAAGCAAAGGGAAACAATTAAAGAATTTATAAAATTCGTAAAGGGTGATTTAGGATTAAAAACCACCCCATCTGTTGTTTTACAAAATGGTAAAAAAAATCTAAAAACAACCGCAAACTATGACTACACCAAACCTGAAAAAGTAATCAGGGTTAATGTTAAGAATAGAATGGTGGTTGATGTTATGCGTAGCATTGCTCATGAGCTTGTTCACCATAAGCAATATGAACAAGGCCGTTTAGAGGTTAAACCACCGGATATTGGGGGCGAAATTGAAGATGAAGCAAATGCTAAAGCTGGCCAATACATTAAGATGTTTGCTCAAAAAGACCCGTCAATATATGAGGAATAATTAAATTCTTCTAAAGTGAAGAACAACATTTTCCTTCATAAAAACCTCAACATTTGTATTTCTTCTAAACATTGTCCAAACGTTAGGATAAACTAATTTTAATTCAGTTAACCCATATTGGTTTATTTGAATATATCTACCTTCAGCCGTTTTAATTGCATTATATTTCCCAGAATATAGATCTTGTGTTGGGCTATAATACGTTTTATATTCATACCCCGGGGCATTATTAATCATAGTCGGTAGCCCTAAAATATTCGTCTCAAATTCCCAAATAGTTTTATTTAAAACAAAGCGGTCTAATGGTTTAGCTCTACTATAATTCTGTTTAAAAGTTACAACATTACCATTTATTGAACTTACATTATATTGTTCTGTGATAATTGTATCATTCAAAACATGAATCACGGAATCTCCGTGAACACCTTGTATTGTGATATCTGCTGATATCAATTTCCATTGACCCGATAATTTGGGATATGTCTCAAATTCAATCTTCTCACAACCAGATAAAAGGACTGGTATTAGTATTAAAAGTAATTTTTTCATTTTTTATTGATTTTAATGTGCAAAACAAGTATATTTTCTTGATATCACCAAAAAAAACTCAAATATTTTTATATTTATAGGGTATGCGTTTAGTTATTACAGAAAAACAACTTAAGGAATTAATTAGATTAACATCTAATAATCAGGAACTTAAGGAACAGGGTGCCGGTGAAGGTGCGCCTGAAGCCGGTACGTCTAGCGATGGTGAAAAGAAAACTGGCGCGTCTAAATGGGAAAGTGGTGTTACCAGAGGGCCAGCTAATCAAATTGCTGTGTCAACATGGTCAGAAATTGTTGGATCAAAGATTAGTAGAGGTAAAGCCAATCCATTAAGTGAGCAGGAAACTAATTCTGTGGTTCAAATTTTAAGACCCGATGGTAAAATAATGAATGCTCCGGCTAATACTAAAATTATTGGGTTATTTGATCAAAGTGCGATGGATGGGAGTAAATTCAAAAATTCATTGAAACCTATGATTTCAAAAGAAAATGGAGGGATGGGTAATAAAGAGACCGAAAAGTGGATTCCTGCGGATTGGTCAAAAATAATAAAACTAAACAGTGTTAGTACATTTAAAACACCAGATAACAAAACATACACCGCATCTTTTAAACACCCAAAATTAGAACAATTTAGAAATGTAAGCGCTGAGGAGTTTCAACGAAAATTTTATGTGATGTATCCGGAACCTAACGGATGGAAATTTGTTGGTTATTATACCAGTCAAGGCTCAGGATTTGTTGGGGTTGAGGCTGAAAAAACTTTTTGGGAAGAATGGAAATATTGGATTCTGGGCGGTGCATCAATTATTGCTGCTATCGTTATTCCTGGAATTGGTGGTATACTAGTGTCTATTGGTATTGATTTAGTTTCAGCAGCACTTCAATACTCTGAGGGCGATACAATTGGTGCCGGTATTAGTACAATATTAGCATTTATACCTGTTATTGGTAAATTTGTTCCAGGCTTGAAGGTTTCTAATAAGGTTGCGGAGAAATTAGCAAAAGAATTTGCACCTTTAACGGATGAAGCTGCAATTATCGCTAAGATAGAATCAGACGCGTTAACACAACAAGAAAAATACTTTATGAGAAAACTTCTTGCTGAAGATCCAAAAAAGTTAGCGGCATTAATAGAAAAGGAAATGTTTAGTAATGTTACCGCTTCCAATTCAATGGATGTCGTTTCAAAGTTAAATGTGTTAATGAAAAATAAAACATTGGATAAAATTAAAGCGGAAAAATTATATAAGAGCTTAGGATTAAAAAGGTTTGGGTTTGATTTGGGTGTATCTGGTATTGTGATGGGTGCTGGGGGTTATTTAAAATATTATTTAGAAAAGTTAAATGAGATTAAAAAATTGAATTTAACACCAGATCAAAAAGACATTAGAATATCGGAATTAATTCAAGAAATAAGAAAAACGAATTCGGCGGATATTGAAGGGAAAGTACTGCCAGTAATTGAAAAGTATTCGTCATATGATGAAGGAACTGAGCAAGACATACAAAAATACTTAGACATTAAAATTGCTGTTTTGGAGGCTTATTTAAAAAATCCAAATCAAGATTTGAATAAAATTGCTGATGAAGCTAACAAATAATCAGATATTTATATATTATGAAAAAGAACATACTACTAGAAGAAGAGATAGCAAAAATTAAAAAACTATCAGGGATAAATGAAGGGGCTCCTGGGCCAACACAATGGATTGCTAAATTAATAGCTCAAATTGCAAATACCCCATTGTCAGATGATGTTATTAGGGAGTTTGAACCATTGGTTACCGGTGGTAAAATAGCTATAAATAAAAACGCAAAAAAAATTACAAGTATTGATTGGGCTAATATAGCTGATGATGAGGTTGAACTTTTATTTAGATCACCAGAACTTGCTAACGTTTTCAAGCAAATAATTAAAG
>JACCDM010991288.1_pt1 | contig 23242 bp, 24 predicted proteins | sample 7445851 | NCBI WGS metagenome assembly JACCDM01 (sample SAMN15323438, study PRJNA562643) | freshwater metagenome | isolation source: river surface water | place: USA:Blue River Watershed | collected 2017-08-16
ACATCTTGTAATCCTTCTTGTTTAGAACAAGCAAATAGCGAAGACGCGATTAGTAGAGAAAAGATTAATTTTTTCATCAGGTAAAATTATGTAGAGTAAGGTTTTTCGTAAATGTTTGGGACTTGTGTCTGACTACTGGCGACTGGAATGCTGTTTAATTATTCCCTCCAGCGTACTCGCCTGAATTACACCTGATTGGCGCCAAACAGACTTTCCGTCTTTAAAAAGGATTAAGGTCGGCACAGACCGAATCTGGAATTTTTCTGCCAATGATCTATTTTTGTCCACATCGATTTTAATGATTTTGGCAGAGTCACCCACTTTGGATTTTAATTGCTCCAAAATAGGTTTCAATTGCTTACATGGTCCGCACCATTCCGCTGAGAAGTCGACCAACACCGGTTCTGGTGATTTTAAAAGTTCTGCGAATTTGCTCATATATAAGTCGCTAGTCTCTAGCTTTTTATTGTCCAACGTCTAATGTCTAACGTCTAATGTCTTATTTTTTAATCGTGTTCCAAGGCCCTCCATTAAACACCTGCGTAAATCCCGCAGCTTGTAATTGACGGCGCGCCATACCGCTTCTACTTCCAGACCGACAACAAGTTATTATAACTTGATCTTTTTTCAATTTGTTCATTTGGCTACCCAATGTTTGTAAAGGAAGGTTGATGGATCCTTTTACGTGTCCGTCTTTATATTCAGCGGGTGTACGAACGTCTACGACGGTGGCTCCTTGTGCGATTAGGGCTGAGATATCTACTTTGGGGCCGAATCCCAATAGGTTTTTTATGAATTGTAGCATGTTTTTTTATTTAGTAAGTCAAAGATAGGGGGCAAGAACATTCTGAAACGTGATATTTGTCTCTATGACTTTTTCAGTGCTATCAGTTGAATCACTTCCGCCAAACCCTGATGTAATGGACCCTCATTCAGTGTCCTTTTTATTTCTTGATTTAAGTTGATGTTCATTGATTTGAAATCTAAAGCCAAAGTTTCGGTGTCAAATAGCCAGTCGGCATTTTTCGGCCCACCTGAGGTGTAGGCCAATTGCCTTTTATTGAATCCCTCGAGTAATAAAGTGCCACCGGGTTTTAGCCATTTTATATATTGAGCATGTATTACTGGTCGGACCTCAGGAGGGGTATGGAAGTAGGTCGACATAATCACATCAAATGATTCGAGCGGAAATTGCACCTTTGTCGCATCCGAGCACACATAATGTAATTGGACATGTTGCTCCCGTGCTAATTTCAGGGCTTTTGCTTGGCCTTGTTCACTAAGGTCGAATGCATAAACATCCCAACCCAGTTTGGCCGCATAAATGGCATCTCTGCCTTCTCCTGCGGCAGGAATTAGAATACGGCCAATCGGTATTTGGTTAATCTGTTCGGCAAAAAAATCATTTGGAATGATTCCATATTGATATTCGGCTGACTGATATCGTTCATCCCACATTGCTTTCATACAGGTAATTTGTTAGTTTCGTAAAATTTAATCATATGAAAAAGACTATATTATCATTCATTATTGCCATTTTCGCTGTTTTTGCAGCACAGGCGCAAAATCCCATTCATAAAGTGGTTGTTCAATTAAACACTTCGGATACCCTTGTATGGCATGGTGCATTGAAAAACATTTCAAATCTTCAGACCGCATTAGGTGCCAGCACACAAATTGAATTGGTTGCACATGGCTCAGGAATTGGTATCCTGATTGATGGCAAGACTACTCAAAAAGCCAAAATTGCCGAACTCGCAGCTTCAGGTGTATTATTTAAAGCTTGTGAAAATACGATTCGAGAGCGTAAAATTGACCGAGCTACTATCTTAACTCAAGCTGGAACAGTTCCTTCTGGAGTTGCCGAGGTAGTTCTCAAGCAAGAGGCCGGCTGGGCTTATCTAAAATACTAAAGCAAATTAGATCTATAAATTGAAAAAGCCTGTGACTTATATCACAGGCTTTTATTGTTCCAAGGTAAAAATTTAGGAGAATCTTTCTCTAGTAAATGGGGGGTACTCTCACTTAGAAAATGCCCATTTAACACCTTTTCATAGGCTTTTAGATATTTGTTCGCCATGGTGAGCGAATCAAATACGTCACGCGCATATGCATGACAATTATGTTTATTGTATTCATGTGCATGTTGAATCGCATCTGTCATTTTATCTTCTTGATCACTTAAAAAACCAAATTCTTCCGTTACTAATTCAGTCAAGGATCCGTAAGGTGTTGCAAAAATGGGGCAACCAAAATACAAGCTTTCTGTAATAGCTAATCCAAATGGTTCGTGCCAACGGACCGGAAAAAGTAAACCTTTGGAATGGGAGAGTAGTTCTAATTTTTGTTGGCCCCCCACCGTCCCATGAAATTGAATGCGCGTGCTCCAGGTCATGCGGAATCCCATCTTAAGATTTAAACGCGTGCCACCAAGGACGGCAAGTTTTTCATTAGGGGTATGCAAGATGGTGTCAATCGCCCCTTGTACATTTTTTACGCGCCAGGCTGCTTTGCCTAAAAAGTGCACATAATCACGCGATTGCGTTAAGTTTGGTTTGCCATAATCATCCCAATCTAAACCGTTATGTACAAATGAATCCGACCCATAGCGGTTGGCATGGTTTTTTGAAACAAAAATGGAATTGTTATTCAGGGTAGTTTCCCCGGTTGGATTTCCGTGTACGGTCACCACGAAAGGCTTTTTTATCCACTCATTCGGTGTGTGATTTAGGTGAACGACATCAACTGAATCTGGAATTTGTTCGTTCAAGGATACATTGGGATTCCAGGGTAACACCGTCGCGAAGGGACATTGTGAACCTGGTGGCACTAAAAAAGTGACTTGGTGCCCGAGTCCTTGTAAGGATTTCGCCAAGCCCCAAATCACCCGTTCGGTTCCTCCATAACCAGCAACTGGTATTTTCTGATCATGAACGATTAAAATGTGCATTTTGTGCGGGATTTGACGAACAAAAATACACAATTTTCCTACATATTTCCTGGCAGAATTTGATTCCAATAGAGGTAAGGAAGTAGGTATTTTTTCATTTGGTACATGGACCAACGTTCCTTGGATTGATCAAATGGAAACGTCTCAACAGGTTGATTGTTGTAATCAAATTCAGCTAATACTAATTTGTTGTAACCTGTAATAATCGGACAAGAGGAATAGCCATCATAGGAGGCCGTCATCGATTTTCCTTTCATAACAGATAGTAAATTGCTCACTAATACAGGAGCCTGCTTACGAATAGCTGCGCCGGTACGGGACGCAGGTAGGTTGGCCGCATCACCACAGCCAAAGATATTTTTGTATACATGATGTTGTAAGGTGTGTTTTTCGACATCCATCCAACCTGCGGCATTAGCTAAAGGACTATTTCGGATAAAATCAGGTGCTGATTGTGGAGGTGTGACATGCAGCATATCAAATTCCACCCAATATTCTTGGTCTTTATTTGCCTCTCCAATACCCACGAACTTCGCTTTTTTATTGGGGCCATCAATTTCGACTAACTTGACAAAAAATTGGGTATTGATTCCGTATCGTGCAATAACATCTTTCAATGTATTTTCGTATTTCTCTACACCAAAAACTCGGGTACCTCCGCTCCAAAATTCCACCTGAGTTTTAATCTTGTTTTTTTGGAAATAATCAGCCGCCAAATACATGATTTTCTGTGGGGCACCCCCACATTTAATGGGCGTATGTGGATTGGTGAATAGCGCTTTACCTCCTTTTGTATTTTGAATACATTCCCACGTGTAGGGAGCTGTATTAAAGCTATAGTTACTACAAACACCATTTTTGCCTAAATTTTCAGGTAAACCTTTGATTTCCGACCAATTCAATTGGATTCCAGGTACCGCAATTAAATAATCATAGCTGATGTCATTACCATCGGCCAAAGTGATTTTGTTTTCGTCCGGTTTAAATCCTTGAACCATTTGTTGGACCCATGTGGCTCCCACAGGTATAACGGATGCCTCATCACGTTCAGTGTCTTTGATATCAAATTCACCCCCACCTACAAGTGTCCAGGCGGGTTGGTAATAATGTTTTTTTGCTCCATCGACGATGGTAATGTCTAAGCTAGAATCTTTTCGTAGGAGTTGAGATGCAATGGAGATGCCGGCATTTCCTCCGCCGACAATTACAATTTGGTGATGATTTTTCATGGTTAACGTGTTTAATGATACGCTAAATTTCGAAAAATATTCGTGTTGAATTCGTGATTATAGTCACTTTCGGGTATTTGTGAGTTTTATCACGTTTGGGCTATTCTGAAAGCAACACCTTTGGCAAAACAAAAAAGAATAGCATGATAAAATTAACCACGAAGTTCTTTGCCCTTGCACTTGTAATTGGATTAACGAGTTGTACAAAAAATGATGACCCAGTATTTACGACTCAAGTAAATATGACAGCGAGTTTAGCGGCTATACAGCAAACAGTATCAAATTTACCCACTGAACCTTTGGACGATGCTGAAAAAGCGCGGATTCTATTTATTCGAGAGGAAGAAAAAATAGCCTATGATGTATATCAAACGATGTTTGATATCTATGGCGTAAATGTGTTTCAAAATATCCCCAATAGTGAGTTGAGTCACATGGAGGCGATGTTAACGATAATTAGAAAATATAATTTAACTGATCCTATGGAAACAAATGACAGAGGAGTATATGCTAACCCTGTTTTGCAGTCAATTTATACACAATTAGTTAGCCAAGGGCGAGTTAGTTTATTAGCAGCTTATCAGGTAGGTGCTACCATTGAGGATTTAGATATAAGCGATTTGAATAGTTCATTGGCTGTGACGAATAATCAGGATGTTCGATTAGTCTATGATTTTTTGAATAAGGGTAGTAGAAATCATATGCGCTCATTTTATAAGAATATTAAAAATTGGAATGGCACGTATACACCTGTCTATATTACACAAGTGGAATTTGATGCCATAGTTAATTCAGCCATGGAGAGATTTTAGTGGAAAAATGAAATATTATAGGGTCAGAGTGATAAATGTCACGTAGAGATGTTGATTATAGACTAATTTCGGAGATAAAATTTATACTATGGCAACATCAAATTCGTCAAATTCGGGAGCTAATTTTCTTTCCTTCTCTCTTTATATTTTATTAGTGGCCCTTGTAGTGCTCATGTCCTTTTTGGTCAATAATTCTTTTGATTATAATAAAAGCACCTCAGCTGATTCAACCGCAGTTTATGTGGCGCCTGACTCAAATTTTACACACCTTTGGACAGCGCCCTCCGATTGGCGGATGATGTATTTGGCGCCAGAAGAAAAAGAATTGGTCGTTTATGGTCGTGAATTGATCGCTCATACGTCGGAATATTTAGGTCCAAAGGGATCAGTTAAGTCAATGTCAAATGGTATGAATTGCCAAAACTGTCATTTGAATGCGGGGACCCAACCATGGGGAAATAATTATTTCGCGGTTCAATCGACCTATCCAAAATTTAGAGCCCGTTCAGGTGCCATTGAAAATCAAGTAAAACGAGTGAATGACTGTTTCGAGCGCAGCTTAAATGGACAAGCTTTACCTGCTGAAAGTAAGGAAATGCGCGGGATATTAGCCTATATCAAATGGTTGGGGACCGACGTAGCGAAGAAGGAAGTACCACGCGGTTCCGGAATATTTAAATTAAAAGGACTAAAAAGAGCCATTGATCCGACGAAAGGTGCAGAGGTTTACGCCGCGAAATGCCAGTCTTGTCATCAAGCTGATGGGGGTGGTGTTTTAGCTGATGGAGGGAAATCATATACTTATCCTCCACTCTGGGGGAAAAATAGTTATAATCATGGGGCGGGTCTTTACCGTATGTCCAACTTTGCTGGCTATGTGAAATACAATATGCCGCTGGGTGCTACCTATGATAAACCCCAATTAAGCGATGAAGAGGCATGGGATCTAGCAGCTTATGTGAATTCGATGCCTAGACCTGAGAAAGATTTATCAAAAGATTGGCCTGATATTTCCGGTAAGCCATTTGATCATCCTTTTGGTCCATATGTGGATCCTTTTCCTGAGGCCCAACATAAATATGGTCCTTATAAACCCATCAAAGAATGGATTGCCAAACACAAGAAATCTAAAAGCTAAAAACCCATGAACTCAAGAAGAAAATTTCTACAAGGCGGGCTATTGACTGGTGTAGCCGCTTTAGCGCCCATTGCAGGTTCTGAGGCTAAGCCTACGCAATCAGTTTCGAGTCCTGGAAAACCGGCAACTGGTCAAATTACCATTTTGCAAACAACGGATGTGCATTGCCAATTGCATGCACATGATGAGCTGTTTTGGGAAAAGGATGAACTTGTTTTCCGGAAAGCAGGTGGCTATGCGCACATGGCTACAGCTTTAGATCGAATGAAGCGAGCAAATCCCGAGAATACAATTACACTTGATACAGGGGATATGTTCCAGGGGTCGATGCTTTCAGTGAAGACGACAGGTCAAGCATTTGTTCCCTTGTTGAACGCCATGAATTATGATTTATACCTACCCGGAAACTGGGAGGTTGTTTATTATAAGAAGAACATGCAGAAATTAATGGGAGGTCTTTTAGCTCCTAAAATTTGTGCGAATATGTATCACGATTTAGGAGATGGTAAGAAAGGGGAGTTAATCTTTCAGCCTTATCAAATCATGCATCGTTTAGGTGTTAAGATTGGTTTCTTAGGATATACGGATCCTTTAGTCCCACTACGTCAATCTCCCTTGTATAGCAAAGGAATTATTTATACCAAACCCGAAGAAAACCTGAAGGAATATGTCACGCTTTTGCGCGAACAAGAGCAATGTGATTTTGTCATTATTTTATCCCACTTGGGGCTATCTCAACAAATTGCTCTAGGAAATAATCCACACTGTGAAGGCGTAGATTATATTTTTGGTGCGGATACCCATGAGCGCGTTCGTAAACCAATTCAAGCAGAGTATACCAAGATTGTTGAGCCAGGAGCATTCGGTTCATTTATCGGTAAATTAGACATTCAAGTTAAAGCTGGAAAAGTAGTAGGATCGACCTACGAATTAGTAGAAGTGGATCCAATTAAATTCCCTGCAGATCCCGAGATTAATGTCTTAGTTCAAGATTTAGAGAAACCCTATAAAGAGGAAATAAATAAAGTATTGGGTTACAGTACTGTTCCGCTCTACCGCAACTTTGTCGTCGAAAATACGATTGATACAATGATTGTAGATGCGTTAAAGTGGAAGGTGAACGCCGATGTGGTTTTATCGAATGGATTCCGTTTTTGCCCACCACGTGTTCCTGGGAAGGATGGTAAAGTGGCTATTACGGAAGGTTACCTGTACGACATGCTTCCTGTGGATTCCACGATTCGGACGGCAAAGGCGTCGGGCCAACAAATTATGAATTGGTTAGAAAAGGAATTGCAGAACGTATTTGCACAAGACGCGTCCTTGCGTTTTGGCGGATGGTTTATCCGTTTCAAAGGTATGCAAGTAGAATTCAAGGCATTTGAGCGAGTAGGTCATCGCGTTCAAAAAGTGATTATCGGTGGTGCTCCTTTGGAATTAGAGAAATCCTATGTGCTGTGTGCCTGTGAGCGTGACGGTGATCCCGAGGATATGCTTTGCCGGATGAAAGGGGTGAAGGAGGCTAAGAATACGGCCTACACACTTCATAGCATGATGAAAGAGTATTTAGCTAAATTCTCACCGGTGACGCCTGTTTTACGTCATGACGCTAAGATATTAGATGGTCCACAGACTTTGTTGAGTCAAGTGACAGGGGTGGATTATACGTTTAAGTAGACGTTAGACTCTAGATTTCAGACGTTAGAAATTAGTATACTAAAAAAGCTAGTCATGGAATGTTACCATTGACTAGCTTTTTATTTTATAGATATTCTTGCTTAAACGTCTAAAGTCTGACGTCTAGAGTCTAATTTTTAATGCGGCAATTGATCTCTAAACTTCCCATACACCCAAGTACCTGCCGTTGCGCTTAGAACTACGACTAAGATAACAAGTGCGCCTGTTCCCACTTGTGCAAAAAGAGGGCCTGGACAAGCTCCCGTCAATGCCCATCCAAGACCGAAGATTAAGCCACCGATTATTTGGCCTTTATTAAACTTCTTATCGGTGAACGTAATGTCTTCTCCATGAATACTTTTTACTTTGAATTTTTTAATTAAAAATACGGAGATGGCTCCTACCACAACCGCTGTGCCGATCACACCATACATATGAAAGCTTTGTAAACGGAACATTTCCTGGATACGAAACCAGGATATAATCTCAGCTTTGATAAATACGATACCAAAAATCACGCCTACAGCTGCATATTTGAAATTATACCACCAAGGGTGAACCAATTCAGATTCGTTGACACACATCGTGTCTAATGAACGTACTTCGAAATCTACTGGATTTGCGTGTTCTTTTGTTTTCTTTTCCATGGGTATTATAAATGTAAGATGAAGGGTAAAATGAAATTAGCCATAACGAAACCACCGATCATGAAACAGATGGTAGCAACTAACGACGGCCACTGAAGGTCAGATAATCCCATGATAGAATGTCCAGAAGTACAACCTCCTGCATAGCGAGCACCAAAGCCTACTAAGAATCCACCACCGACCATCATCACAAGTCCACGTAAAGTGAATAGACTTTCAAATGAAAACAGTTGAGCCGGAACCATACCTGAGAAATCAGTAATACCATAAGAAGCTAATTCTTTGGCTAAATCTGGGTGTACAATAACAGCTTCGTCAGATCCCAAGTAAAGTGTAGAAATGATGCCTCCCACTAAAATTCCCCCCACGAAAAAGAAGTTCCAAGTTTCTTTCTTCCAATCATAACTGAAGAAAGGAATGTTGCTCGGTAAACACGCTGCGCACGCATGGCGTAAGTTGGCCGATATACCAAAGTGCTTGTTGCCTAAAATTAATAGGGCAGGGACAATAAGTCCGATGATTATTCCTGCCGTATACCAAGGCCAGGGTTGGGTGATTGTTTCTATCATGATAAGTTAAATTAGTCGCTAGTCGTCAGTCACTAGTCTGATTTTGAATTTAGTTAAAATTTTATAAATCTTATTGCTCTTCTTTTAAAGTGCGCCATTGCGTGATGGTGCCAATCATAAAATAACCTAAAACAGTAAAGTATACGATGCTGTTTAGTGGTTTGCTCGTGATCGGGCAAGTACCTGTCGCACAACCAATATCTCGCCAGTAGAAATATCCAAAGAGGCCTCCAAAGACCCCCCCAAGGATGGACCAAATGTTATTTAGTATGAACTTCTTCATAAGATACGTCTTCCGTTTCTTTACCTGTTGATTTATTCATCGGTACCCCACAGCCTTGGGCGCCACAACCAGCATTTAGCAGAGCCATGCCTACCAATACTAGTCCGAGCATGGCCATCAGTGTATCGTTTCCACGGTAGGCCTCTAGTAATGCGTATCCGCCAATTACTAATCGGATGATGCGCATGATGCCCCAATTTTGAGTTAAGTTCGTAAACATAGTTATCGGTAAATGGGTAAAACCTCAGGCCGTAACCTGAGGTTTTGTGAGTTAGTTTTGATAAACAAGCATGTCATGCAAGCCACCACCGTTGTAAACCTCTGAAAGCCCTGCTTGCTTAAGTAAATTCATTGCCATGCCTGAGCGATTACCGCTCCGACAATAAACAACGATAGGACCTTCCATGGATTTAAATTGGTCCAACTTTAAAGGAACAATTCCTAAGGGAATATTAATCGCTCCTTCATAATGTCCTCCAGCAAATTCACCGGTTTCGCGAACATCTACTACCGTAGTAGTTGGGTTTTTTAATAAGTCTTCCATGTTACAATAAAGTTGATGGACATACGTAGTCCGTGATGTTAAATTTCTCTGATTCTTTGATGGCTTTAAAACCACCATTCACGTCGATCAAATTATCATATCCACGTGCACGAAGCGTTGAGTTAAAGATCATCGAACGGTAACCACCTGCACAGTGCACGAAGTAAGTCTTGTCCTTATTGATTTTTAACATGCTATCATTGATGAAGTCCAATGGTGCATTTTCCGCTTCAACCACGTGCTCACTTAAATACTCTGAGTTTTTACGCACGTCGATGATTTCACCCTCACCTGCCTCAAAACGAGCAAACATTTCTTCTGGACTGATCGATGTGATTGTGTCTACTTCCATGCCTGCAGCTTTCCAAGCAGCAATACCACCTTTCAAATATCCGATCGTAAAGTCATAACCTACGCGAGCTAAACGCGTGATTACCTCTTCTTCACGTCCTTCATCGGTAACCAACAAGATCTCTTGCTTGATATCAGGAATCATCGCACCCACCCAAGGAGCAAAAGATCCATCAATCCCGATATTGATTGAATTCGGAATAAATCCTGCTGCAAAAGTTTGTGGGTCACGTGTATCCAAAATCAAAGCACCTGTTTCGTTTGCTGCTACTTCAAATCCAGCTGGAGATAAGGCATGTTGGCCACGCTCCATTACTTTATCAATTGAATCATATCCTTGGATATTCATCAATACGTTTAATGGGAAATAAGCTGGAGGAGCAACCAAACCTGTTAATACTTCCTTCTTAAATGCTTCTCTTGTTAGAGCAGGATTTAACGCGTAGTTCGTTTTCTTCTGATTCCCTAAGGTATCAGTAGTTTCCTTGCTCATGTTTTTGCCACAAGCAGATCCTGCACCGTGCGCTGGATATACGATGATGTCGTCAGCTAAAGGCATAATCTTGTTACGTAAAGAATCGAACAGGTGACCTGCTAAAATATCTTCGGTTAAATCGGCTTTCACTTTTTGTGCTAAATCAGGACGGCCTACATCACCGATGAATAAGGTGTCACCCGAGAATAAGCTTGTTTCTTTACCTGTCTCATCGATCAATAAGAAACACGTAGATTCCATCGTGTGACCTGGTGTGTGGATAACACGGATTGTTGCGTTTCCTAATTTGAATTCTTGGCCATCTGTCGCTGAGATACAATCGAATGCACATGCCGCATTAGGACCGTAAACGATAGGAGCACCTGTCTTCGCGGATAAATCAATGTGACCAGATACGAAGTCAGCATGGAAGTGTGTTTCGAATACATACTTAATAGTAGCCCCGTTACGTTCTGCTTTTTCGATGTATGGTTGTACCTCGCGAAGTGGATCAATGATCGCTGCTTCGCCATTGTTCTCGATGTAATATGCACCCTGTGCTAAACATCCTGTGTAAATTTGTTCTACTTTCATTGGGTCAATTGTTATGTTGTGAATGTTTTATAATCTCTTTTTATTTCATTGGGAAGGCTAATTGCTGGACTAGAATGTAAATTCCCATAACCAAAACAAACCAGCCGAATCCCACTTTTAATTTATTCCCGTCTACTTTTTTGCTGATGACATCTCCGATGAAAATACCACCAATTGCTAATCCTGTTACAATCAATAAAAGGTTCCAATCAATTACTGTATGACCAAGGTCGCCCGTAAATCCAATGAGCGATTTGGCGGCGATGATTAACAAGGACGTTCCAACAGCTTGTTTCATCGATAATTTGGAAAGCATCACGAGTGCTGGAATAATTAAAAATCCACCTCCGGCTCCAACTAATCCTGTTAAGACTCCTACCACAGCACCTTCCAGTAAAATCATCGGGTAGTTGAATACTTGCGCTTCTTCGACGTAAGTGCCTAGTTTTTCTTTTTCACATTGCTCGCATTTACCACGTATCATGGAAATGGATGCGGCAACCATCAGGATGGCGAATAATACCATCATGAGAATGGATTTGGTAACAACAAAATCACCAATCATGAAAACCTCTGTAGGAATTAATGGAACAATGAATTTACGCGTTGCATATACAGATGCGATGGAAGGTATACCAAAAATGATGGCTGTTTTTACGTTGATTAATCCTTGCTTGTATTTTGGGAAGGCGCCAACTAATGAACTAGCACCAACAACGAAGAGTGAATACGCAGTGGCCAAAATAGGGTCAACGCCAAACAAATATACTAAAACAGGGACGGTTAAAATGGATCCACCCCCTCCAATTAGGCCAAGTGAAATTCCGATGAGTAGTGAGGCAAAGTAGCCGATAATTTCCATGCGTTTTTTTATTGATTTTGATGTTACAAATGTCAGACCTTTTATGACGCTATTCCGTGATTTTTATCACAAGCTACATTTTTTTTTCAAGGTCAAAAATGGAAGTTCAAAACGAAGTTGTAATTGCTCATATTGACCTTATTGATGATATATTTCTCATTTTCATAGGTTTTGCCTTGATTTGATTTATGCACATACAATACTTGCAACTCTAAGCCTTCCAGGAAGTGCTCAAATTCGTAGGTTAATTCGACATTGAGTTGTTGGTAACTAGGTAAACCATATTTATTTAACGCGGTATTTTTCACATCCGGTAATTGAAACAAACCATAACTCAGAGAGGTCTTAAGTGGGAATTGATTGGTTAGGTAACTTAATTTGCTCACAAGGGCATGAACATCTCCAAATCCCTCATTTCGCTCTCTTGACATAAACGTGTAAAATGGATCGCGGCCCCACTCTCGTGGCATTAAGTAACGTCCCTCACCGGTGATGCGTGTGTAATTGAGCGAAGTTTTCCATTGATTACTTTCCCAACCAAACTTGGTGCTAAAAACCCGTGACATTTGAGCGGGATCAAAATAGGTCTTTAAAGGGTCTTCATTTCCTCCGTGATTGATGGCATGTTGTTCAGTATACTGAAGGCCTGCCACCCAGTTTCCTTGTTTAAAATCAAATTGTGCTTGTGTTGTATTAAATACATTATCCACATACACATTCCAAAGTTTCAAGGAATTGCCTTTGGGTAATGTATGCGTGTAGCCTGTCAGTAATATGCCTTTTGATTCAATTTGATGTGCATAATTTCCTTTCGTTCCATTAATATTTACACCATTGGAATAAATCCCGATCGATTCACCGATTCCATACCAATCCACTGTACCTCTAGGTGATATTTCATATAAATATCCACCTTCCAATTTATCATGTTTGCTAGGAAAAAATTCTCCATATAGTCCTCCTACCTCCGTTGGTCGCATCCGACCATCTTGTAAGTTGATAAATGGCGTATTAATCAATTGCTTCCCCAGTAAAATATGCGATTTGCCCCAATTGTATTTTAGGTATAATTCCTCTAGGCGATCTAGGTCATGCTTGTTGGCTAGATTTTCTAAATCAAAAAGAGATGTTTCATACCGACTTACCGTATTGGTATAAGGATCAATTCTTGTCATATCTGATGAGCCAACGTTATAAATAAAATAACCGCCCACGCCCATTTGAAAGCCTTTATAGGATGCCGTTTCATAAAATAATCCTCCACCTACCGCATTCGCATGCGCATCAGTTAGTCGGTCTTGGTTCTCTGTCGCCATGAAAAAGTAACGTAGGTTTCCGTGTACTTTGCCATGTTTGAAGGCAAATAGGAGGGATGTAGAGTCTTCTGCTATGCTTTTTTTGCCTTTCCAAAGATGCGGAGGCGTATGCATTTCTTGATGCTGTGCGTGTAAATTAAAGACTAATTGGGTGAAGATTACTAAATACCAAAGGCGATTTTTTTGCATAAAATTTTGTCAATTAATATGCAAAAATTCGCCTTTTCGCTTTATCCTGGCGTGATAAGTATCACTAGATCTTTAAATCAATAATTTCGATCTGATTTTTGTTGATTTTGATTTGCCCTTTCTCGGATAATTTTTTCATTAAACGTGAAATAACTTCTCGGGATGAATTGAGTTCCGTTGCGATTTCAGTAAACGACACCTTGATCGTATTGCTTTTTAAACTCTTCTGATGTTGTTTCAAGTACCACAACAAACGTTCGTCCAAATTACGGAATGCTATGTGATCCAATGTGTCCAATAATTCTTCAAAGCGTGAACGGTAGGTTTCTAAGACGAATTGGTACCAAGACTTATATTTCGACGCCCATTCGTCCATGAGTTCAACCGGAATAGTTAACACTTCCGTATCGACCAAAGCCTTCGCCATGATTTGGCTATTTAAATTGCGAGAAGCGCATGTCATGGAAATAGCGCATGCCTCACCAGGATGTAGATTATACATGAATACTTCATTGCCCTCGTCATCTTCCCGAAAAACCTTGATGATTCCCTTGGTTACTAAGACCGCGGAGCGTATGCTTTGCCCCGTTTTCATGAGGAAATCATCCGCTTGGAACTTACGGATCACACCTACCTGTTGGATTTTTTTCTTTAATTCAGGTTCGAAATTGGCTAATATGTTGGCTTCCATGTTCTTTGTAGAGACGTGATATTTCTCGTCTATTTAATACTTGATCACTCTTTTCTCCTGACTACTTTCCATCGCCGCATCGATCACCCGCATGCTATTGATGCCATCTTGTACCGAAACAGCAGGTGTCGCATCGCCGCGCAAAGATTGATAAACATTTTCATAAAAGGCCATAAAATCACCTTTTTCGGAAACTACCCGGTCAGGATTTGAACCATCTACATGAATCAAACCATAATCCGATGGGCTATCTAATCCCCATTCTTTTCCTTGGGGCTTTTTGCCAGCATCTAAATCGATTTCTTGTCGGTCAGACCGCGTCTTAATGAAACTGCCCAATTTACCATGCAATTGAAACGCTGGAATGGGCGCTTTGAAATAATAGCCTGCCTTCAAGCGAACGCGCATTTCTGGATAGTAGAGTAATATTTCAAATAAATCTTCGACTTCCGTACCTGGTCTAGTTTTGCGTAAATCCGCAAAAACATGGCTTGGGTTTCCAAACAAATGCAAGGCCTGATCAATGATGTGTGGGCCCAAATCAAATATAATTCCAGCGCCCGGCCCAGGAACTTCCTTGTGCATCTTCGGCGATTTAATTCCATTAAACCGGTCAAAATGAAATTCCGCTTCCACCAATTCGCCTAATTGGCCCGATTCAACTACCTTTTTAACGGTTAAGAAATCTGAATCCCAACGGCGATTTTGGTAGACAAAAATATGCTTACCTACTTTTGACGCAATTTTCTGAAGTTCTATTGCCTCAGCTGTTGAGTTTGTAAATGCCTTCTCAACAACCACATGTTTGCCCGCTTTTAAAGCTTGAGAAGCATATTCAAAATGCGTAGGAATGGGGGTATTAACAATAATTAATTCGATATCCGAATCCTGTATGACTTCGTCCAATGAATCATAGGAATGGGTTCCTGGATACGCTTTTTGAATGTTTTTTTGGCTACGTTCATAAGCGCCTACGAGTTCGAATCCCGTATGAATTTCGATGAAAGGGGCGTGAAAAATACGTCCCGACATTCCATAAGATAATAATGCGGTTTGAATTGCTTTCATGAAGTAAAAATAAGAAATTTAGGGCTTTATATGACAAACCTATTCACATGAAAAAAATACTCGTTTTTGCTTTAGTGAGTTTTGGCGCTTTTGCGCAGCAACCGCTTGTTTCACATATCTACACAGCAGATCCATCTGCTCACCTGTTTCAAGGGAAAATCTACATTTACCCTTCCCATGACATTGATGCAGGAGTTAAGGAAGACGATATGGGAAGCCATTTTGCGATGAATGATTACCATGTTTTATCCCAAACCACACCGGCGGGCCCGGTGACTGATCACGGAGTAGCTTTGAAATTGGCAGATGTTCCTTGGGCTGGAAAGATGCTCTGGGCACCTGATGCTGCGGAGTCTACAGGTCAGTATTATTTATATTTCCCTGCCAAAGATAAAGAAGGCGTTTTCCGCATCGGAGTAGCTAGTTCTGCTAAACCTGAAGGTCCATTTAAGGCAGAACCGAATTACATAAATGGAACCTACAGTATCGATCCGTGTGTCTTTAAAGATGCAGATGGATCGCATTATCTATATTTTGGGGGTATTTGGGGAGGTCAATTGCAACGATGGAAAATGGGGCACTACATGGCGAATGATGATAGCCAACCAGCAAACGATCAACCAGCTTTGATGGCAAAAGTGGCCAAATTAGATAATAACATGAAGGTCTTAGCTGAGAAACCTCGTGATGTGCAGATTTTAGATGCAAATGGAAAAATACTTTTGTCATCTGATCATGATCGTCGGTTTTTCGAGGCTGCCTTTGTGCATCAATATAACGGCAAATACTATTTCTCTTACTCAACAGGAGATACTCATAACATTGCCTATGCTACTGGAGCAAGTCCTTATGGACCATTTACGTATCAAGGCGTGATTTTAAAACCGGTTAAAGGCTGGACCAATCACCATTCAATCGTAGCACAAAATGGGAAATGGTATTTATATTTCCACGATGTGCAATTGTCGGGTAAAACACATTTGCGCAACATCAAAGTGACGGAATTGAAATATCGCGCCGATGGATCTATTGAAACGATCACGGCCTATTAATTAAATCCTTATATTTAGGTCTATGAATCGAATAGATCTTCCCTGGATAAATCAAGTAAAACAACACAGACAACCCGATGGACATAAAAAATCCTTCGGGCATGTTTTGATTGTAGCCGGTAGTCCGGGAAAAGTAGGCGCCGCTTTATTGTGTGCACGCGCTGCATTACATGCTGGCTGCGGGATGGTGACTGCCATGATTCCTGAGGAAGGGGTAGGACCCTTATTAGCCCATAGTCCCGAAATCATGTATCGCACAGAATCTGATTTGTCGGCTATCAACCTCGAACCCTATGATGCCATTGCCTTTGGACCAGGTTTGGGATTCTCCATTCAGGTGCGTAGAAATTTAGAATTTGTATTGCAACATTATACAGGCCCCATCGTCTTTGATGCGGATGCTTTGACATTACTCGGTTCCTATGAGTCTTTGATTTCACAAGTTAGGCCAAACCATATTTTAACGCCTCATCCAGGTGAATTCGCGCGTTTAGGAAGTTTGGAGTTTGATCCGTTGAATCGCGAAAATCAGGCGTTGGAATTTGTTTCGGCATATTCCTGCCAATTGTTATTGAAAGGGGCGCCAAGCATCGTGGTAACAGACAGCGGTGATTTGTATACGAATACAACAGGTAACGATGGGATGGCTACCGCCGGATCAGGAGATGTGTTGACAGGTATCATTGCCGCATTATGTGCCCAAGAATATGCACCCGATGTGGCTGTTCGCCTAGGAGCATATATTCATGGCTTATCGGGGGATTTGGCTATACAAAAAAAATCGAAGGCCAGTTTAGTGGCCTCCGATTTAATTGATCATTTGAGTGAAATTAGGCTATTAGACTAAGATCGCTTTCGCGTATTCCACGCATTTTTTCACTTCCGTTACAGCGTCTGAACCAGCTGGAATGTCATATTCCAATTCGATCGTTGCAGGGAATTTGTATTTATTTTTCTTCATGGCTGTTAATATCTCTTTTAAAGGAGTATCACCTGTTCCCCATACAAGATTTTTAGCTCCGTTTTCTTTCGATGTACGGTCTTTGATGTGCAATGAAGTGATGCGATCTTTTTTCGCTTCAAGTAATGCCAATAAGCTTGCGGTTGTATGTGGTGCACCTACAGCGATGTAGTGACCTGCATCTAAGTTCATCGAGTTATAAGGTGACTGTGCTAATGCTTCATCAAATGCATTATCCTTCACTTGTAAGTGTGCATGGTAACCAAAATAGATGCCATGTTTCGCACCTAAGTCTCCCAGACGTTGAGTTTGTTTTGGATCAGTTGGCAATTCTACTGTTACTGATTTCGCACCTAAAATCTTAGCAGACTTTAACGCATATTCCACTTCGCCATCTGAATTATTTGGGCTAAATGCATTTGGCTTGTACGCATACACGCTGATGCCTGCTTTATCCAATTTCGCGCGAACTTCTTTGAATTTGTCCATAGATACGGACTCACGCCACGCTCTTACATCTTCTTGGTATTTCTTCATCGCTGCACGTTGCTCTTCAGTAAGCGTAGGACGCGGTTGGCCTGGTACCCAACGCATTTGCACTGGATTTACCGGCTTGCCTGCATATTCTTCTACGGCATCACCCATAAGTTCAGTCGCTGATATTCCAGATTGTACTAAATATCCGATGATTTCATCAATAGATCCCGGCATGCTTCTGTATGAATACGTGATGCAACCGATTTGAACGCCACCAAATTTCGAATCTGGTTTCGCTGAGCCAAATGCAAAAGCAGCTGGTTTGGCAAATAAAAGGCCTAAAGAGGCAAGTGAGCCGGCAGCTAAAAATTGCCGACGGGAGTTATTGTAATTCTTTTTCATAGGTGTACAGGTTTATAAATTCAATTATAGGAATCCTTTTTCAATTTTATATCCTTTCGGGTAAATTTTGCGACGAAATCCTTTGAGTTTGTAGAGACTCGATACTTCGCGTCTGCATTCAAATAGACGCGAGGTATCGAGTCTCTACGTTTTTTGGACGCGAGGTATCGCGTCTCTACATTTTTTTCAATTCAATTTTCGTGCTTGGCTCAAACGAATTCACCACCTCAACCACCTCCGGTTTCCATGTAAAGGTCCAGCGATGTGGGCTTTCGAAGTATCGAAGTGTGATTTCGATCGATTGATCATCTAAAATTCGATAGCTTCCAGCGTAATCAAATGGTGCTTTTTTAGCTAAATCTACCCGTGCAGCGCGCAACATATAGGGGCCAACCATGTTTGATTTTCCGATGCCCCAAGTTCTGAACCCTAATTTAAAGGTATGTTGGGTAGAATCTTTGGTCGTGATGATTAATTCGGCCGCATCTCCTTTGGTTTTGATTTGCATGCGCGCAAAATCAAACTGATTCTTTTCTAACGTAATCGCTGATTGTAAGCTTTTAAAAGGTAAATCATTCGTTGGAGCATCTAATTTTCTAGATGTGTTAAATTGCTTTAATGAAGCTAATGCCTTTGGATTAGGAGCTAATGGGTTGGCTTGAAATGCTGGCAATAAAAGCTGCCAAACTTGGTTCAAGTCATCCGGTAAGTCATGTGACTCGGACGTGATTATTAAAACGGCATCTTGTTCTGGCATCATTAAGATATATTGGCCAAAGGCCCCATCGCCTCGAAATGAATTATTTCGGCTTCTCCAAAACTGATAACCATAGCCTTGAATCCAATCCGCATATTGGCCAGTTGACCTTTTTTCGGCCGTTGCATCCGGTTCTTGGTCGATGTGTTTGCTGGTTGCTTCTTCCACCCAGGCAGCAGGAAGTATTTGTTTGCCTTCAAACTTGCCTTTGTTTAAATAGAGTAAACCTAATTTAGCCATGTCTTCTGTTTTGACGCGGATTCCCCAGCCACCGACATTGATGCCTTTTTGATCCGATTCCCAGTCAATTCCGGTGATATGTAAGGGATCTAATAAGCGTGGTTTTAAATAGGCCAAAGTCGTTTCACCGGTTACTTTCTGAATGATCGCAGAAAGCATGTAGGTTGCCAACGTATTATACAAGAATTTAGTACCCGGTTTGGCCACAATCGGATGATTCAAAAATCCTCGGATCCAGTCAGGCTGCATGACGATGACGCTGCGAAGGGGTTCTTTTTCATGTCCCACCGACATGGTCAACAGATCTTGCACGCGTAAATCTTGCATGAAGGGTTTATCTTTTAAGTCAGCATATTCAGGGAAGAAGGATATGACTTTATCTTGAACGCTTAAACGTTTTTCAGTCACGGCGAAACCGATGGCCGTAGATGTCCAGCTCTTTGAAACGCTATACATGGAATGTACTTTATCAGCCGCATAGGGTTTCCACCAAGCTTCTGAAACCACTTTGCCATGACGAATGAGCATATAGGAATGCAGTTCGTGTTTTTTAGGATCGATTTTCTCGATGTATTGTTGGATAACAGCAGATGAAATACCTTCTGCTTCTGGCGTACTACGAGGTAAGGATTGGGTGAAGCCTGGCAAGGCCAATAAGCTAATTAGGCCTAAGAGGAATAGTTTTTTCATGGTTTATCGGTTTAAAGCAGGCTAAATGTATGAAAAATGCGGTAAATTGTTGGCTATTTAGTTACGCTATGTCCCAAGAAATCGTTGCGCGTGTCACTCGTTTGTCGGCCTCATATGGACCTCATGAAGTGCTAAAAGTCATTTCGTTTGAGCTATGTGCCAACGATTGTTTAGCGATTGTGGGTCCGATGGGATCTGGAAAAACGACCTTGGCTAAAGCGCTCTCGGGTCGTTTGTTTCGAAAAGGGGAGGTGTGGTTTCAGGGATCATTTGTGTTGTATGTAGAGCAGCAACATCACTTTAAGAATCGCAGTAATATTTCTGAATTTTATCTCCAACAGCGTTTTAATTCATCTGATTCGGATGATTCATATACCGTTCGTGAGGAATTGGGGGAACTAGATGTGGCAGACTATGTGACCATGTTTAAGCTAGATGGCTTGTTGGACAAGCCTTTATTACAGCTTTCCAACGGTGAAAATAAACGCTTACAAATTGTTAAAGCATTGGGCCAAAGGCCAGATTGGTTGTTGTTGGATAATCCTTATTTAGGTTTGGATGTTGGCGGCCGGTCTGTATTATCAGCTGGATTAAGTCAATTGCATGCCCAAGGAATTCGATTTATCTTGTTTTTATCGGGTGGGGACATTCCTGAATTTGTGAATCGAATTTATACGCTTCGCAGGGATGTGCCTGTGGTGCCCAAACTTAAGTTTGATGTTAATAGCGAAGTCTTTAGCACCAGCGTTCAGCCTGGGGAATTAGAAGATTCTCCGATCGTTACGTTACGAAATGTCACTATTCGTTATGGAGTCAAAACCATTTTGGATCAATTTTCTTGGGTGATTAATCGGGGGGATCGCTGGGTATTGAAGGGGCCCAATGGCGCAGGGAAGTCTACCTTATTAAGTTTGATTACGGCGGATAATCCACAATCCTATTCGCAGGATATCACTTTGTTTGGGAGAAAACGGGGTACGGGTGAAAGCATTTGGGATATCAAACGGAATATTGGCTACGTTAGTCCGGAAATGCATTTGTATTTCAAGGAAACGGGAACTTCGTTTGCGGTGGTGGCTTCGGGTTTGTTTGATTTATTGGGTGTGACGCGGAAGGTGAATGAGCAACAATCCAGGCAGGTGGATGCTTGTTTGGCGATGTTTGGTTTGGGATATTTACGAGATCGTCCTTTTCAAACGCTTTCCACCGGAGAGCAGAAGATGATTTTAATTGCGCGGGCATTTGTGAAAAACCCACCGCTATTGATTTTGGATGAACGCTGTCAGGGTTTGGATCCGGAGCAAGTGGAGGTGTTGAAAGATGTAATTAATGCAATCGCCGCGAGTTCTGATATGACCTTGATATTTGTGTCACACTATGCGGAAGATGTTCCTTCCTGTGTAAAGAACACCAAAGCGTTGTAGAGACGCGATAATTCGTGTCTTTTTCTTTGGCAAACCTTTCAGGATTGCCAAAGCTGGCCCATGCGTGGAAATGAACGACGCGAGGTATCGCGTCGCTACTCTCCATATTTCTGAATCATCACCACCTGCCCCGCATGGTAAGCGGTATGAGAAATAATTCGCCCAAAGGCCTGAGCCTTGGTTTTGGTGCCAAATTCTTTTGTGGTGATTTGGATAATCCAATCATCTTCTGAAAGATTTGCAATAATTGATGCAATCGTTTCTCCTGATTCATTCAACAATGATTGAATGGACTGAAGATCTGTCCAAACACCTGTGTCTTTTTGATCAATGACGGTATGTGCGACTACTTTTACTTCCGCATGGCCAAAAACATTTTTGCAGAATAATAATTCTACCTCGGCAATATGCTGCAGTAGAAATCCAATGGAATTAGGCCCAACGCTTAATTTCTTTTTTAAATCGGATTCTGTGATCGAATCAGTCACTTGGCTGAGACGTGTGCGCGCTTCGATGTAGGCGGCTTGGAGGTGTTGAGAAGTGGTCATAAGATCTAGACTTTAGACATCAGACGCTGGACGTTCGACATTAAATAATTGTAATAGAATTTGATTTTAAATTTCAGTCATTTAATTCAAGATTTTAGGTCCAATGTCTGACGTCCAGCGTCTGACGTCTAAATAAATGGCTTTGAAATCGAAGGACTCGGCTGACTAAACCATTTTGGTCCTTGCTCCGTCATATACACGCAATCTTCCAGTCTGACGCCGAATTCACCAGGGATCGCAATCGTAGGTTCGATGGAGAAGCACATGCCCACTTGCATTGCTAATTTATTGCCTTTAACCATATTTCCCCACTCGTGTCCATCCATGCCAATGCCATGACCGGTGCGGTGTGGAAGTCCAGGTAATTTATATTCCGGTCCAAAACCCGCTTTTGTTAATAATCCGCGTGCAGCCAAATCCACGTTTTCACAGGGAGCACCTAAAACCGCCGCTTCAAATCCGGCTTGTTGGGCCCTTTTTTCTAAATTCCAAATGTCAATTTGTTTTTGAGATGGCTCACCAAAAACGACTGTTCGGGTAATATCAGATTCGTATCCATCTACTTGACAACCACAATCGAGCATGACCACATCACCTTTTTTAAGAATCTGAGGCTTTGAACTACCATGTGGAAAGGACGTCGCCACCCCAAAGGTGACCGACGCAAAACCGTGCTGGGCGCCCAATTCCGTATGTTTCTGAGCAATTTTTTGACTAATTTGACGTGGATTGCATCCTTCTGTTAATGCAGCAATACCCGCTTGAATGGCTAAGGTAGTGATGTCATTCGCCCGCTGCATCAGGGCTATTTCGGTGGGGGATTTAATAAGCCGACAAGCCACTGAGATGGGATTACCACTGACGAATTCGAAGGAAGGTCCTGCTTTGCGGAGTCCGTCGACAATGAAAAAGCGCGCTTGTTCTTCTATGCCAATTTTTCCTTGGCGAAATCCTTGATCTTGTATGGTTTTGATGCAGAGCTGGAACGGATTTTCGTCCTCGTGCCAGGTGCGAATTTGCTTGCCAACTTTAATCAGTTCGAGCAATCGATCTTCTTCAAAATAGGGGCAAATGTAGGTTATTTCTCCTTTGGCAGGTAAAATCACCAACATGCTGCGCTCGGATGGGTACCAACTTAAACCTGTAAAATACTGCATGCTGGTTCCTGCATCCATGATGAGGGCAGCCATTTTGTTTTGTTGGAGTAAGGATTGTGCTTTTTGAATACGCCCCAAACGCTCTTCGATGCTAATCGGAGAAGCTGAATGTAAGTTATTCGATGTAACGAAAGGTAGG
>JACCDM011236952.1_pt1 | contig 23235 bp, 24 predicted proteins | sample 7445851 | NCBI WGS metagenome assembly JACCDM01 (sample SAMN15323438, study PRJNA562643) | freshwater metagenome | isolation source: river surface water | place: USA:Blue River Watershed | collected 2017-08-16
TCGGCGAGGGATATGTTTGAGACTGCGCGCGAGAGAAGCTACGCGTTGGAACTGTATGAGGCTCACAAAGGAGAGTTCGAAGGAATGATGCCTTATGAATCTCGGAGCATTGATATTTTGCCAGCTACTGCCACGCTTATGGGCATGCGATTTGGAACAACGACTATTTCTGCGACTGCTCGCTGGTACGGCAATGAGAGGATACAGACTGATATATCTATAGCCGTCGATTCAAGGCATTCAGATCGTTCAGGACCTATCATGTTCAATGCGGTGCGTGCATATCCATTTGATTCACTTACCGAAGTAATTGGTGCGCCGTTGTGCTCAGTTGATTTCTCGAGCAGGGATATTGTTGGTTCATATGGATTTCAGCATTCAGTAGCACGGCCTCTTTTTGCATCAGTCATTCCCATCTCTCTGCCTATTGATTCACTGCTTCCTCTAACTGATCTCGAGGTTAGGAATGGTATCGCATATATCTCAGCTGATTCAGCTGCAGCAGGTGACCCCGATCTCATAGTCGCAGATATCGAAGATGTTGATGGTGTTTCGGTAGTATCTTCCATCAATACAGGGCCTGGTATCGCATCTATCGTACTAGCAAACGATAGGGTATTCGCTGCCGCTGCAAGCACCGCTGCTCAGCTTCATGTAATTCGTTTTGATGGACTTGGTTCACCAAGTATTGAACAGAAGTATTCTCTCCCTCTTCCGTATGCGACTGCAACACCGCCGATGGCGAGTTCCATCTTTTTCAAGAATGGCCGAGTGTATCTTGGGACTGAGAAATGGGTGGGTGAAGAGTTTTCGATAGTAGATGTGGTTAGTTCATCATCCGCTCGCAAGATAGGCGGACTTGAAATCGGAAGCAAAGTCACGGATATATATGTAGATCGGAAGAACGCGCATATTGCTACAGCTGGATACGCTCAGATGATGATTGTCGATATTACAGATTCGGGTAACCCAGTTATCACACATGAATTTTCACCTTCTGGATGGGAACGGCAGGAAGGGAAGTTGGTGAGCGCTTTCGAAGACTCCATAATCTTCGGACGTACATCAGGAGGTTTCAATGTCAAAAATGATCACGAGATCTTCGCATGGGTATCATCATCAACCACTTCACAGAGTGCTTCGCTGGATATGCCAGGAGGTATATACGGGGCTATTGCAGATCGATCTCATATATTTGTCATTAGCCGTTCGATAGACAAAGAGATTCAAGTGTTTGATCGCTCAATGTCCGCAACTTCCTCGGTAGTATTTTCGCTCCCCGTAGCGCCGCGTTCGATGACATGTGATGGTGATGCATTTTATATTCTTGCGAGCACGGCACCAGTTATCTACAAAGTCACATTCAAATGAGGTTCTCCGTATCCAAAAATCTGCAAAGCGGCATGACATTGGTCGAGGTCATCATATATAGTGTGCTTTTGTCATTTCTCGTAACAGGAATGATCAATTTTCTGTACTCCACTCAGATGAACGACGCTGCGCTTCTCGATGAAATAGAATATGAACAAACATCGCATATATTTTAAAACTGTGCGTCAATTGGGAGGTCGGGGGTTTATTGCGACGACGGCTCTCATCCTGATTGCATTGGGGTCAATTGCTTCAGTAATGGTGATATTCACTGCCTCTATGTCATACGCAGATAGTGTGACGCGCAGGGAATATCGTATACAGAAACTCTTCAACCAGAAAGCGTGTGAGGATACGAGAGATTTGATTCTTGCCAAGGATTACTTTTTTGATGGTTTAGCGTACCTACCTGAGTTCGATTGTAGTATAGAACGATGATTCTAAACATCCGTCAGTTGAGCCAAATGCGCTATAATAGGGAGACATGGCTTTTACTGTCAAAACCCAGTCATTCGAGGGTCCGCTCGACCTTCTACTTGATCTCATCGAGAAGAGGAAATTATTTATCAGCGACATATCTCTCGCCAAGGTTACCGATGATTTCATTGCGCATGTTCGCTCATTTGAGCAAATGCCGATGGGGGAGTCAGCACACTTCATTCTCGTCGCATCGACGCTCCTCCTTATTAAGTCCAAGTCTCTTTTGCCAGAATTGAGCTTGACCGAAGAAGAGAAGGGTGACATCCACGATCTTGAGACGCGCCTTAAGATATTCAAACGTATCAAGGATGCGAGCGTTCATGTGAGTAGGCTTTTTGGTGCAGAGATGATATTTCCGCAATCGTCAGCACGACCTATTCAGCCGGTATTTGCTCCTGCACCCGAATTCACGCTTGAGAAGGCGTTGTATTCACTCAAAGATCTCATCAATCGCCTTCCAAAGAAGGAGAGTCTTCCTAAGCATGTGGTCCAGAAAGTCATTAGCCTTGAGGACATGATTGGTACTCTGACGAATCGTATTACGAGTAGCTTACGTATGAGTTTCAAGCAATTCACGGGCGAACACAAAGGCGAAAAGGTGAATGTGATCGTGAGCTTCCTAGCCATGCTTGAGCTCGTAAAAGAAGGTGTTCTTCAAGTTACCCAAGAACGTCAGTTCGACGACATTCACATGGAGACCAAACAAGTTGGGGTGCCGAGATATTAATGATAAACTTGATTCTATGAATATTTCCGCACAACTTGAAGCAATCCTTTTCTGGAAAGCCGAACCTGTCTCTATCAAGAAGCTATGCTCGCTGCTCGATGTTGGCACAGATGCCATCAATTCCGGCTTGCAAGAATTGGAAACGGCTCTGAAGGGTAGAGGATTGACCCTCGTCCGTACCGCTGATGAGGTCATGCTCGGCACCGCAAAAGGAATTTCTCCTCTTATTGAACAATTGACCAAAGAAGAACTTACGCGTGATCTTGGCAAGGCAGGACTTGAAACCCTTTCAATAATTCTTTATCAGGGTCCTATCTCGCGTGCGGATATAGACTACATCCGTGGTGTCAATTCACAGTTTATTGTGAGAAATCTATTGATCCGTGGACTTATAGAGCGTGTGGAGAACCCGACCGATGCACGCAGCTTTCTTTATAAGACAACGCTCCAGCTCCTTTCACATCTCGGAATTTCGAAGATCGAGGAATTGCCAGAGTATGAGCAAGTAAGGAAGGATATTGAAGAATTTAAATGTCTCCCGCAACTGCAAAAATAGATCGATTCTTCCTCTTTTCCGTCGCTGCACTGACGATTGCAGGTTTCGTCATATTCCTTTCGGCGGCACTTGGACTTCTCGCACGTGATGGTGCGGATTTCAGTATGGTCGCGCTGAAGCAGGCAGTGAGCCTCGTTATCGGTGTTGGTGCGTTCTGGGTATTCTCACGCTTCAACTATCACAAGCTTCGTGCGGCTGCATTTTTCATTTTGATCGGTGCGATACTTATAAACCTTTTACTCTTTATTCCCGGACTATCGCTGCATCATGGCGGCGCCGCTCGCTGGATCGATTTGGGGTTTATCTCATTTCAGCCATCTGAGTTTTTGAAGATTGCCTTTATCATCTATATTGCAGCATGGGTTCATTTTACCAAGGACAAAATTTTTCGATTCAAATACGGGGTATTACCATATATGGTCATCATGGGACTACTTGGGCTACTTTTGTTCACTCAACATGATAATGATACGCTCGCCATTATTGGATTCACGGGGCTTGTGATGCTCTTCGTTGCTGGATTACCCATCCGCCATCTGATTATTACCGTCGTGGTTGGGGCTGTTGCTTTGGCAGGTGCTCTTACCTTGCAACCCCACGCACTCCAGCGCATCGCCACTTACTTCGATGGTGCATCCGATACCCAGGGAGCGGGCTATCAGGTCAATCAATCACTCATCGCGATCGGATCGGGACAATTCGCTGGTAAAGGTTTCGGACAGAGCATCCAGAAATTCGGATATTTGCCTGAACCGATCGGCGACTCGATATTTGCCGTTGCCGCAGAAGAGTTCGGATTTCTTGGTAGCTTGGTACTACTTGCGCTTTATATATTGCTCGCTGTAAGCATGTTTCGTATCGGCACACATACGCATGACTCGTTCGGCAGTATGCTGGCGATAGGTATAGCGGTACTCATCATCACAGAATCGTTCATGAATATCGGTGCCATGATCGGCGTCATTCCGCTCTCAGGTCTGCCACTTTTGTTTGTGTCCCATGGTGGCACGGCGCTTATCATCATACTCGCCGCATCGGGCATGGTCGCTAATGTGTCGAAATATGCACGGTAATGCTATAATCCAGCCATGAAAATTCTATTCACCGGAGGTGGTACAGGGGGTCATTTTTACCCGATTATTGCTGTAGTTCAGGCGCTCCGCGCACGCATCAGCGAGCGCAAGATCATTGCGCCTCAGCTCTACTATATGGCACCGACAAAATACAATGCACGCGCATTATTTGATAATGAGCTTGAATTTGTAAGTGTCTCTGCAGGAAAAATGCGCAGATATTTCTCATTTCTCAATTTTACTGATGTGTTCAAGACTATATTCGGCTGCATATCGGCGGTTGGCAGCCTTTTCCGCATCTACCCCGATGTTGTTTTTGGTAAGGGTGGTTACGCGAGCTTCCCGGCACTTTTTGCTGCGAAAATCCTCAAAATTCCTGTTATCATCCACGAGTCGGACAGCAAACCTGGCCGTGTAAATGCATGGGCGGGGAAGTTTGCGCAGAAGATAGCCATCTCATATCCTGATGCGGCTCAGTATTTCACCAAAAAGCTCGGTGTTGTCGCGCTAACAGGTTGTCCTATTAGAAGTGATATAGCTCAACCGCTTTCTAACGGTGCGCATGAATTCCTCCAGCTTGAGCAAAATACTCCAGCTGTTCTCATTCTTGGTGGCTCTCAAGGAGCAGCAGCAATAAATGATGCCATCATTCAGGGACTTCCTGAGCTCCTCAACAAGTATCAGGTCATTCATCAGACTGGCAGGGCGAATCTCGAGGAAATCAAGCAGACGACATCGGTTTTTCTTAAGGATCATCCCTATGCTTCTCGTTACCATCCATTTGATTACCTCAATGAACTTGCACTTCGTATGTCTGCTGGCGTGGCAGATGTCATCGTGTCGCGTGCCGGATCAACCATTTTCGAAATTGCGGCCTGGGGTGTTCCGTCGATTATAGTTCCATTGCCCACATCTGTTAGTCATGATCAAACCGCCAATGCGTTTGCGTATGCCAAGACGGGTGCCGCATCAGTTGTTGAGGAAAACAATCTTAGTGCGCACATTATCATTGGAGAGATAGATCGTATATATGGGTCTGAAAATATCAAGAACACCATGAAGGCTCAGGCCAAGGCATTTGCTCGATTGGATAGCGCTCAAGTCATCGCTGATGCGATTTTGGACGTTGCTTTGCAACATGAAAAATAGTTTGTAGTCAAATACCCACACCCCTTGCAACAAAACTATATATATGTGCTATACTGAATATCTAAAAACTGTCGTAAATTAATAGCTTAAAACTAATAATAAACATATGAATCCAGAACAGAGCGGCATCAAGGCATGGCAGTGGGTAGTCACCGCCATCGTCATTATCGCCCTTATCGTCGTCGGTATCATGGTCTTTGGTAACAAGGGATCAGATTCGATGATGGACACGACTGCAATGGGTGACACGAGCGGAGGTGCAGCCACCGAGGTTAACCGCGTTGTTATGTCTGACCAGTACCCAGGTAACGTTGTATTCCTCTCATCAGTCCAGCTCGCCAACGGAGGATGGGTTGCTATCCACGCAGACAAGAATGGTCAGCCAGGAGATGTCATTGGTACCATGTACTTCGAGAAGGGTATCAACACGGGCAAGATCACTCTTACCAAGCCGACCGTCGAGGGTGGAATCTACTATGCTATGCTCCACTCGGATGATGGCGACAAGAAGTTCGATGCTACCAAGGATCTCCCAATCAAGGATTCCAAGGGTAACATCATCATGAAGCTCTTCCGTGCTGCAGCTGCAGTCGGTGCAGGCATCAAGGGATAGTTTTGAGAGATATATTCTCGCTGAAAGGCCGCCCAAAAGCGGTCTTTTGCATATTCATGCACAATTTATCCAAAAGCCCTGGGTTGGGGGTATCTTCCTCCTCGGTACACGGAAAAGTTTTGCAAAACTTTTCCTAGTCCTCGACCATTTCTTGCTAGAAATGGTCTGCGAATGTACCTCGGAAGAAATACCCCCAACCTAGGGCTTTGTATATAGGTATATCGGCGTTATACTTACAGGTAACATGTCCAAATCAGTCTATATTACGCGGGTAATTCCGAGCGTTGCTGTCGAGATGCTCAAGAAGAGAGGCTACGATGTTGATGTATATCCACATGACCGTGTTCCTACTCAACGGGAAATTATCAAGGCACTCCAGAAGAAGTCGTATGACGCCGTGATCTCATTGTTGACCGACAAAGTAGATGCGACGCTCTTCGAGGCGGCCCCATCCGTGAAGCTTTATGCCAACTATGCAACTGGCTTCGACAACATAGATATCGCTGAGGCAAAGAAGCGTGGCATACAGGTTGCGAATACTCCAGGAAATTATGCCTACACTATCGCTGAGCACACCCTTGCGCTCATGCTCGGTCTCACGACGCGTATGGTTGAGGCAGATCGCTTCACTCGCGCTGGAAAGTACAAAGGTTGGTCTCCGATGAATTTTGTTGGAACAGATCTCAAAGGCAAGAAGCTTGGTCTTATTGGCGCAGGTAGGATAGGGGAGAGAGTTGCACATCATTGTTATCACGGATTTGATATGGAAATTGTCTACCAAGATGTGAATCGCAATGAGACGCTCGACCACGACTATCATGCACGTCGCTGTGAGACTATCGAAGAGGTTCTCGTGCAGTCAGATATCGTGAGCCTTCATGTACCGTTGTTCGAAAGTACACATCATCTCATGAATGAGCTTCGATTTAAGATGATGAAGCCTACAGCATTCCTGATCAATACTTCTCGTGGTCCTGTGGTCGATGAGAATGCGCTCGTCAAAGCTCTTCAAGACGGAGTTATTGCGGGAGCAGGTCTCGATGTCTTCGAATTTGAGCCTAAGCTTGCTCGCGGTCTCGCCAAGCTTCCCAATGTTGTTCTGACGCCCCATATCGCCTCTGCTCGCGAATCTGCCCGCACCGAGATGGCGAAGGTTGCCGCCGAGAATGTTATTGAGTTTCTAGAGAAGGGGACCCTGAAGAATTCGGTGATTAAATAGATCTCACCCAGTGGGTGGTAGTGCATCATCATAGTTTCTCTATCACTTCATCACAATTCCTTCATTTTGGTTTGATAATCTATTGCACATGGAAGTTTAAATCTTCCAGTGGGACTAGATTGGTATCAAGTTTCTTCCTATCAGCTGAGACTTTCGGGTTCGATTCCCGATAGTTCCATGAATTTGATTGACAGTAATATTCACTTTGTTATCATTAATTTAGTCAGCTATATGTTGACTGGTGGAGCTAAAACTCAACTGATAGCACTCAAGCCCTTTCGGGGGCTTTTGTGTTAAAAAACTCCCATTTTCTGCTATACTACCCCCATGTCCACACAGACAGTCATAACCCGCTTTGCCCCGTCGCCGACAGGCTATTTCCATGCTGGATCGTATCGTACAGCTCTTTTTTCATGGATCTATGCACGTCAGAACAAGGGCAAGTTCATTCTCCGTATCGAAGATACCGACAAGGAACGTTCCAAGAAGGAGTATGAGGAGAATATCATCGAAAGCTTGAAGTGGCTCGGTCTCGAATACGACGAGTTCTATCGTCAGTCTGACCGTACAGATACCTACAAGAAATACATCAACCAGATGATTGCGTCTGGCCACGCATATGTCTCAGATGAGTCCGCCAAGAATCAGGAGATCATCAAGAATGCCGCCAAAGAAGGTAAGCAAATAGATCCAGGCCAACTCCGTTCAAGCGTCATCCGTTTCAAGAATCCAAACAAGAAAGTCGTCTTTGATGATATCATTCGTGGTCGCATCGAGTTTGATACGACAGAGCTCGGCGATTTTGTCATTGCCAAGAGCGAGGATGAGCCCGTCTTCCATCTCGTTGTGGTTATCGATGATCATGAGATGGGTATCACGCACATCATTCGCGGTGAGGACCATATCTCCAATACGCCCCGCCAGATCCTCATATTCGAGGCTATAGGCGCTCAGGTGCCGCATTATGCTCATATCCCACTCCTTCTTTCAGCCGACAAATCAAAGCTCTCCAAGAGGAAGGGCGCTGTTCCCATCAGCGAATATCGCAACAAGGGATACATTCGCGAAGCCATCGTCAACTATCTCGCGCTTCTCGGCTGGCATCCATCGGATGACAAGGAAGTCCTTTCGACAGAAGAGATTCTGAGCGGATTCACTCTCGACCGTGTACAAAAGTCGGGTGCGGTCTTCGATGAGGAGAAGCTCAAGTGGTTCAATAGACAATATGTCTTGAAGCTTTCTGATGCAGACTTCGCTGAGTATGCAATTCCATTCCTGCCAGAATGGGTCGTGCCCAAGAGCGACACCTTCAAGAGACTCATGCCCATCCTACGCGATAAGATCACGACATTCGCAGAAGTCTCGACTATGCTTGCGCCGTCCGGTGAGCTCGCGTTCGTGCATGCTATACAGGATTATTCAGCACAGTCACTTCTGTGGAAGAAGAATCCGGACGCCAAGGTTACCGCAACTCATCTCACCAAAGCTTCAGAGACTCTTTCGAAACTTGCTGATTCTGAGTTCACTGCTGATACTATCAAGAATACACTCTGGCCCTACGTTGAAGCGAATGGAAAGGGTGATGTTCTCTGGCCGCTTCGCATGGCACTTACGGGACAAGAAAAGTCTCCGGATCCATTTATATCAGCGGCAATACTTGGTAGGGAAGAGACGCTCAAGAGGATTGATGTAGCACTCAAGAAGCTCGGATAAATTTCGGACGATCATGAATCATGCTGTACCTTCAGAACACAACGCGAGATACCAAGAATAGGGGAGTCCCCTTCTGGCGTTATTCTTTTGCGTTTCTCATCATCATTTTTTGCATCATCTCACATGTCGCATACACTGCCTCTGCTCAATCTGCCGATGAACTGCAATCCAAGATAGATCAACGTGCGAATGATATTCAAGCGCTCGAAAAAGAGATTGCCGGATATCAGAAACAGCTCAATGAAATCGGTACACAGGTGTCATCATTGTCGGCGACCATCAAGTCTCTCCAGTTGACCCAGAAAAAGCTTGAGGCAGATATCAAGGTTACCGAGAACAAGATTGCCGAGAAAAACCTCCTTATCCAACAGCTCGGCGGACAGATTTCAGATAAGGAGGAGACCATCACCGAGAATCGTCGTATCATCGCGCGTTCATATCAGAGCGTGAATGAGATTGGTGATCGTTCGTTGCCTGAATTGCTTCTTGGCGAGAAATCGTTATCAGCCGCATGGAATTCCATGGACAACATTGCCGCCATCCAGAACGCTCTTGTCGACCGTATCGCAAGTCTCCAACAAGCCAAGACAAATCTCGAGACGAACAAGAAAGCCACCGAGAAGGCAAAAGCTGAGCTTCTGACACTCAGTAAGCAGCTTAATGATCAAAAGAAAGTTGTCCTAGAGACGGTTGCCGAGCAAAACTATTTGCTCAAAGAGACGAAGCAGAGTGAGTCGCAATATCAGAAGGTGTTGGCTGAACGCTTGGCCTTGAAAGAATCATTTGAGAGGGAAGTTGCAATGCTTGAACGAGCTCTCGCGTCAGTTGATTCATCCAGTATTCCCCACGTCGGATCAGGTGTTTTGTCGTGGCCAATCGATCCAATTGGCGGCAGTACTCCGGTTATCACTCAATTTTTCGGTAATACGCCGTTCTCGACAGCAAATCCGCAAGTTTACAAGGGATCTAGTGGTGAACACAATGGAATCGATTTCAGGGCGTCTGTTGGAACTCCGATAAAAGCCGCCGCAAGCGGTGTCGTCAGTCATACATTTACTACAGCATCTCGTATAAAGTGCGGATATGGAAATTGGGTATCTGTTGAGCATTCAAATGGTTTGACGACCCTGTATGCCCATATGTCTCTCAATACCGTTAAAATTGGAGATAGGGTGGAGCGAGGTCAAGTTGTCGGCTACAGCGGCAATACAGGATTCACTACAGGGCCGCATCTTCACTTTGGAGTGTATGCAACTCAAGGCTTTCAGGTGGCAAATAGCAGATCGTGTCCGGGAATCATAATTCCGTATGCACCGTTAAATGCATATTTGAACCCGCTATCATATCTCTAGTCGTGTGAATAACTTCAGAAGCCTCGATTCTCATAGTACGCTACAATAGAGTCATGAAAAAAATCCCTCACAATCAAGGCTTTATTCGAACTATCATCCTCATTGTTGTCGCGCTCCTTATATTGAGCTATTTCGGATTTAACATCCGCGATATCGTCAATTCTCCGGCAGGGAGGGATAATTTCTCGTTTACACAGGAGATTATGATCAATGTCTGGAACAATTATCTCAAGAAGCCAGTTATGTACCTTTGGAATGATATTTTCTTGGAATTGATTTGGGAGCCAGCCATTGATGCGCTCAAGAAGATAAAGAATGGGGAACCAGATAGTTTACAATCAAGCGCGCCAGTTATTCCATTTCCAGATTCGGTGCCGAACTGAGAAATACAGCCAACAAGTAGCCCTTCGAGGGTTTTTATTTTACCCCATGTAAGGTAATTAATAGAAACTTGCAAGTCACATTGTCGCACAACTGTGGATAACTTTTTTAGAATGAAAATTTAAAGTCTTTGAAGTAGATCTTCTCGTCTTTATCAGGTGCCCAAGTAGGATCATTTCCACCAAAGAATACAGAGAATTTGAAAGAATCTATACCAAAGGATGCATCTTTCCTAAATTGCAATGTCAGATTGCAGACTTCTTCGTCGTCCAACCAAGAGATTAACTTCCCGTCCTCCTTATCAGGTGTATTCATCTTCACATGCGTCTTGATTGTGTGCCACACTCCTGGTATTAGATACGCTCTTTCGTCATGATGTGTTTTTAAAGTGTCCCACACTTTCCACATATCAGAAGTAATGGGAACCTGCTTATTTTCAGCTTTCGTCCAGATATAATCTTGACCCCATTGCTTCATTGAATCTTTACCCTCGAAATAGACATACTGTGTCATCATACCTAACTCTCGCCACATGACGCGTGCAGAAAATCCACCTGGTGTATTTCTCCCACCCATCGGACTTGTTCCTCCACAAAAACCTGGCAACTTTCCACCTCGCTTGAAGTCGAAGTTATCATCTATTCTGACTTTGTATTCAACCGTGGCTTCACCATAGGATTGACCGAATCTGGTACTCCATGAAGTTCCACCCATTTCAGGACCAGTTTGATCTTTCAGACAGGTGACACATAGGACGTGTTCATGATCGAGCTCGACAATTGAAAGACGACCTTCGGCAACACCACGAGGCTTTGTAACACCTGGCCATTGCTTGCGCCAAGTTTCTTCTGAATATAAACCGACAGGTAGATCATTAAATGAGATTTCCATTTCATATACTATAGCATATATGACCTTGTTTTTCTTGCATTTTCGTTGTAGGCTTTTACCAATATACAATCCAATGAAACTCAACAAGGTTCAAATCAAGAATTTCAGATCAATTGAAGATGTAACGGTTGAGTTCGAACCGACCTGTCGTGTATTGGTAGGAATAAACGAATCAGGAAAATCTAATATTCTAAAGGCTCTAGCCTTACTCGATGAAAGTTCAAAGCCTGTTAAAAAGGACGACTTGAGGGAGGCGTTACCGGACGAAGATCCAATCGATACATCATTTGTTCGATTTATATTTAAGTTTGGGAAAGAAGAATCTGATGAATTGTTCGATACGGTTTCTTCTAAAATCCTGTCTACAACTAAAAATCCCGATATTGCCATCGAGGGCAAAAATAGCCGTTCCTTGAAAGAATTTTGTACTGCTCAGAATGAAGGCCTTTATACTGCCGATATAATGAAAGAAGAAAAGTCATTTCGGTACTGGTCTATGGATAGTAAGTACAAGATCGTCGATGGTTGGAAGAAACCAACTAGTGCTTGTCAGGCCGACTTTGTTGTAGAGTCCGGTGGAGAAAAATTAAAATTATCGCAATATAAACTGATACGAGCCAAAGACTACACTGATATACCAGAAACACATGTAGAAGATGCTACTCTCGGCGACCTCGCGTCATTTGTTGGTACCACAATTACCGAGATAACGAAACGAAATTTACCGGACACTCTCTTCTGGGAATACGACGAAGGTAATTTGTTGCCAAGCTCAGTTAAGATCGCAGAATTTTCGGCAAATCCAGACATCTGTATTCCACTTAAGAATATGTTCGGTTTGGCCGGCATTACGGACATTAAGGCCAGCATCGATGATAAAAGAAAGGGCACGGATAACCAATTCCAAAACTATCTCAATGGTGTTGCAAAAAAGACTACTAACCATTTTCGCAATGTCTGGAAAGAGTACAAGAATATTGAGTTCTCTCTGCACCTCAATGCAGACCAAATTATTCCTGGAATTAAAGAGAAAAATACGCATGATTTTTCTCGCAGAAGTGACGGGTTCAAGAGATTTGTTACGTTTCTTCTAATGATTTCCGTAAACGTCAAAACGGATAGTATTAGAGATACACTTTTACTCATCGATGAGCCAGACGTCAGTTTGCACCCCTCTGGTGTAAGATTCTTGCGTGATGAGCTGATTAAAATTTCAAAGACAAACTATGTTGTTTACAGCACGCACTCAATTTTCATGATTGATTCCTCATATGTAGAAAGGCATTATATTGTCCGCAAAAAAGATGAGATTACAGCAATCGAAGTGGCAGGTTGTTCAAATGTGTCAGATGAAGAGGTCTTATACAACGCACTGGGGCATTCTATTTTTGCAATCCTCAAAGAGAAGAATATCATCTTTGAAGGGTGGAACGACAAACGTTTATTTCAAATTTTTATAGAAAATGCTGGTGCAGATTTAAAGAAAAAGTTTAAGGATGTCGGTATCTGCCATGCAAAGGGTGTAAAGAATATTAAATCGATCACTCCTATGATTGAGCTTGGTAAGCGTGGTTGTTTGGTTATTAGTGACAGTGATATTCCGGCCAAAGAACAGCAAAGGTTGTTTCAGCAAGAGAAGAGTTACGGGAAGTGGGTAAACTATCAGGACATCGATAAGAACATTGATGCTGTCACGGGTGAAGACTTCATAGAAAATGGATATATTGCTAAGCAAGTTAATGCGGCTATTGCTGGCCTAAACATTACAGCTTTTGATAAAAGTGATCTTCCCGATAAGAAGGGAAAACTCTCGGAAATTCAAAAATGGCTGACTAAAAACGGACTAACGGCTGACCAAGCGAGAGATAAGGTAAATGAGATAAAAAATTTGATTTTCGAGAATCTTAAATATTCAAATATAGGAGTGGAGTATACAACCCTCTTAAAAAGTCTGTCATTATAAATATGCCTCTATATATGGCTCATCGAGGCCGTATAAGTACATATTTGACAATTTAACCAATGTATTGACAAATGATGTCAGTAGTGCTATACTTGAATCAGGATAGATCATTGAAATTACTTGTGATTTCGCCACGGCACAGAGAGGCTTAAAAAGGCACTTCTGTGCTGTGGCGAAAGAATAACTCCTAAGCCCAACAGTAGGACATAGTTCGAAAGAACAAGTCCAAGTGCAGAAAGAACATGTTATGAATAACGAGTTCTCATTAAGCAGTGGTCAGGCTCATGAGCTTGAGCTCATGTTTCGGAAGACGGGTTGGTCAAATGCGGATGTCAAGAAACTGTGTTCACAAACTACGATGCAGGGGGTTCTCCAGTTCGTAAGGGGAAACGCCGACTTCGTGGTGCGGAAACATGTCATTGATAATCGCGAGACCTACGGGCTCACCTCGGGCAGTCAGGAGCGTGTGGTCGACCATTACAGGTTGGGCCGCGACGGACAGTTTGAGTGGAACCCGGTAACAGTCGCACTTCACGTTTCTTCGGAGAAATCTGAAGACAACTTGATTGATGCTGAGCGACTCTACAATGAAATGCGGTTCAAGGCTCCCTTGAACATGCACATCCTCCTCTATCTGCTCAATCACCAGACGCTCATCCCGTCTGAATGGCAACCGAAGAGAGACGGCGATCCCAGGGTCATCTGTTTCTGGGGGACAATCATCGAACGGAGCTATCCGATGGACCCGAAAAGCAATCACAGGATTGTGCATTCGATGGTCTGGTCGGAAGAAGGGCACACATGGACGATGGGTGCCTATAGTTTGGAGAAAAGTCAGGGCGAAAAATCTTGGATACCCAAGAATACTGCCTCGGCATACTTCAAAGGCTTCGCTGGGTGCATTCCTTAACTCACAAGTAGTTAGAAACCAAAGGCTTTGAAGATGTGCCTATAACTTCACCCCAGACAATTCGGTCTGGGGTTTACTGTTTTTAACATAGCGTTTGAATGAAAAAAATGATAGATTATATTTTATATGAATACAAATATCGGCTACTGGGAACAGGTATTGCAAGCACCAACTCCTGCATATAAGAATTTGTTTGATACGGAGAGGGCATACCTCTTAACACATATAAAACCTGATCAAAAGGTGCTCGATATCGGCTGTGGCGATGGTAGAAACATGAAGACGATTTTGGAAAAGACTAAGTATGTAACTGGAGTAGATAATGATCAGGTAGCAATCCAGGACACGCTAAAACATTTTTCTGATATTCATACAGTAATGATAGTACATGGGGAAGCCGCGGCACTGCCATTTGAAGATAATTCATTTGATGTAGTGACTTTTTTAATGATCTTACCTAACTTAGATACACAAAAAGTAAAAGCTCTTAAAGAAGCGGCGCGTGTATTGAAAGATGATGGGAAGATTATTTTAAGTACTTTTGCAGAAACAGCATTTGATGAACGAATGGAAATATATAAGCAGGTCAAGGCGCCTATAGAGCGAATAGAGGGTACGAAAGTTATATTTAATAAGAGCTTGGGAGCAAATATATCCGAACAATCTTCACTAGAGGATATAGAAAAACTTGCGAAAGAATCCGGACTTAAAGTAACTGATACGGAAAAAGTAGGAACAATTGCATATATTTGTTCACTGTCTAAATAGAAACGAAAAGGCCCATAAATATGGGTCTTTTCTGCAGACTAATTATCAACATCCTATGTATTGACTTTTGGTTTGGATCGTCTATAATAGTGATGTCATTAGAAAACGCCGGCCTGTACGGCGTTTTCCTTTTGCCTAAATATCCTTCTTTATCTTCATCTTCCAATCGTCTAGGTTTATGAGGAATACAGAGTCCTTCTTTTCAGCGATCAGATCACGGAGCTTGGTAGAGAAGCGTGACTTAGAATATCTCGGTGCGATCTTGACCTTTTTTGCACTTGAAACGAGGTAAACTTTTACACCTTTTTCTACAGCATTTCTGATGACATATTCGAAGTCGCCATCACCGGTAAGCATCAGGAATTCGACTCCGGGAGCAGCTAGGTTTGTCGCATCTACAGATAATTCCGCATCACAGTTTGATTTCCATCGGACACTGCCCTCGATTTTGTAATCGATCTGATTTGAACACTTTGAACAGATGATTTTCACTATTTTGTCAGGGTTCTTGTAGATCTTATACGGCTTTGCATTCATTAGATAGCCGAGATTTTTCAGTATCAAATATTCACTGGCTTTAGTGTCATCACCATCTTGAATACCGGAATAGAAAAAGATCTTTTCGCAATTCCACGTATCTTTGAGATGTTTATATGCCTTTTGCCAATCGATGACAAAGCCAAGTATCTGGCTTGCGGTAGCTTCGGTATTTTGTACATCAATGAAGGCGTAGCGTATTGGAGCTTTTGATTTTGGTTCCATGTTAAATATATTATATCATGCATTAGTAGTTACATAATTGCTCATTAGACGCTCTAAGCAGGAGGCGAGGATTTGACGAGATTTCGGGTTCCGGACACCGGTATATCCTTTCCCCTTATCAAAGACTCGTAAAGTCACCTCGCATGGTCTATGGTCGCCCGTGGACACATATGGGCTCCAAACATCCTTTAATGTGATAAGCGTCTACCTATTCCGCCACTCCTGCTTAGAACGTCTTATGAAAGAACAAAGCTAAAGATACTTCTGCGCGTTAGCTAACATCTCGTTTTTGTCGTAATTCAGATAGATCAGTGCCGAATACGGACTCACATGTCCAAGCATCATCTGGATGTCCTTGAGATCAGCTCCTCTGGCCTTCATGCGGTGAGCTTTTGCATGTCGGAACATGTGGGGATGTATGCGTTTGGTGATGCCGGCAGTGGCCGCGATCTCTCTGACCCAGCGCTCGATAGTGCGGGGCGTTAGGCGTTCTCGGCCGGGCTTGTCGAGTGATAGAAATAAACTAGGTTTCTGATTGAGACAGATACGGCTACCGAGCCAGCGGAGCAGGATGTCGTGGTGGAATTCGTTCGCCCAAGCTATGACACGGATACGCTTGTTTTTCTTCGTCTCAATCGAGGTGTAATTTTCCGTAGATGCGATCTGATTCACATCGAGCTCACACAGCTCACTTACACGGACGCCGGTGTTATAGAGCATATGCAGAACGGTTAGTTTCTGTAGATCGTGAAGCTCGTATGGATTGAGGGTGGCACACATTGCTTTGAACTCGTCATCAGTTACACCAACGCGAGGCTTTTGAGAATACTTTGGGCCTTCAATCAGGAAAGGATTGACCGACGATTCCTGTATCGAATTCAGGTAACGAAAGAAATTCTTGAGAATACGACAGGAGTAAGCCACTGTCGGCGGATTATTCTTAGTGGCGAGGAATCGATGAAACTCCACGATATCCGTGTTCTTCATATTCTTCGTGTCCACATTTCGGAAATTCATCAGCCTGTGCAGGTAGCTTTTGTATACATCAGCAGCTCGTGGGCTTCTGATAACTTTCCAATCAAGATAATTGTTAATTGCTTGCTCTATGACCATTGTAGTTTTTTGATTATGGTTAATAATTTATGACTCTGTATCTTTTGTAAGTGGTATGACCTGTCCATTGGTTGTAGGGAAGTGTGCAGGATGTCTCTAACTGGTATTCGATCTTTTCGGAATCGGAGAATTCGATATCGAGCGGTGGTGTTCGGATGGTTATCGGTTTCTTGAGGCCTCGGGAAGTGAAGTAACATTTTTCGTTGAACAGTCTGGCGTCTACTACTCCTTTTTGCAGATATTTTGAGACGTATGCGCCGATCGATTGAATGTGCTGGATTGCGTTGATCTTGATGAAGCCGTGAGACCAGATCTCGGCGAGCTCATCATTGACTATGTAGGGAAGGTTGAAGAAAACTGCGTGATAGTGGACTGCACCGCGCTTTTGGAATTCGACTACTGAGACGTATTTGAGAGCGTGGCCAATGTGGTAGTTCAAGCGCATCATGAATTTTCGCCACATCTCATTTGCTTCTTTCAGTCCGGTGATATTTTCGGCGAAGGTGAATGTAATGAACTTATCAGTATATTCGGGATATTGGCCGGAATTACAGGCTATTAGACGGCGTATATGCTTCCTAGCGCGTGAGATTGAGAATGGACGACGAATACCTAGATTTCGCTTGCCGACACGCTTCTTGCGACGATTTCGTGACTTCAATTGACCGCCGAAGTGTATGTCTTTTTCGAACTCGTATACTTCTTTGACTGGACCGGAGATTACTGCTTTGTATTTTGAGAAATCTACGCCCCAGTGTGTTTTTCTTAATTCGTCGAAAGCTCGACCGAGCTCATCGACGGTGGGAATCTGATTACCCATACATTTTGATTATTTTGTTTTCTGATTATGTGTGATAGAGGTCAAGTCTAGAAAGACATCATTCACACATGATAGATTTTCTGAAAGCCACAGCCCGGAAAATCACAATGACGTTCTTCATGTCTCAAGGCGGGGTAGGAGCCACGAACAATCTTTTGAGTAGTGTCGAAGATCTCACAGTAGCGGCGCTGAATGAAGAACAGCGAAGGAATTGAGATCGAACTGGCAAATTTCTTTTTATCTTCATTATAGGAACGGGGATCCAATTCACGAGAGAGGCAGACGCCCCAGATACGCTCCACAGGAGGCTTTGTGGCACTAGGCCGGGGAGAACCAACGATTTTACGTATTTCATAGAGAAAATTAGTGAGACGCCGGAACGATTTATCAACTTGAGCGAAGTCCTGGGCAGATCCGTATATTTCTATTCCGCACTTCGCACCTTGCGTAAGCCATTTACGGACGTCTAGAGATAGGTCTTGCCACTGATGACTATCGAAGTAATTTCCGACTTCATCAATAATGACATCACACTGCTCATATTTCACTAGATCGTCCAGATTTTCCCAGTACATGATTGGAACTTTCATTTCATCGACAGCCCATTTATAAAATTCTTCTGAAAAGCGTAGATTCGAAACTATGGGACGGACGACACCACTTGTTTGCAGCCACTTGGCGTTGCGATAGACGAGCTTTACGCACATCATGGCGAGCCTTAGAGACTTGCCGGATGATTCAAGACCTGAGTAGATTATTTTCATTTTTATATTTTTTTAATTGATAATTAACTTCCTGATTGATTTCCGCGTATGACAGAGACGACCCACTTCAACGCCTGCCACCCCCATACTGCGAGATGGAACGTTAAAACAGTGCCAACGCAAATGAATAATGTGTCGATCGGAAGCAGAAAGTTCCAGGCTTTCATATATCCAATTATCAGAGAGATGGATGATGCTATGGCCGGTGAAAGCGCTCCGGCCACGGGCAGAATATTCAGGACGACAATGAACAGACCGAGAAATAGGATGAAGAATATTGCGAATGTCATAGAAGTTTGCGATTCCTTGCCTCATGGAACAGGTACCATGCGGTTAGGAAATAAGTTACTGCGACCATTAAGCCTCGTAAGAGACCGACATACGAGGGTGTTAGAAAATATCCGATCGTAGACGTCGAAAACATATCTATCTTGATCGTCGTTGTCGCGGTGGCAACGCCGGATATTCCGAACTTCACCGGAAACTTAATGGAGAAAGATCCGGAAGGAATGGCGGATGCGGAAGTCGAACCATTAACTGCATTATAGATTACTGTCGAAACCTGGAATATATAAGCGAAAGGAACTTTTGTAGCGAGAAGATTAGGGACATTAACAAACGACAGCATATCTGTAGAAGTCGGAAGAGAATTATTGCCGTAATTCGCACCAGTGAAAGGATTGTTGTTAATACCCCCTTCGATAACCGTTGAAGTAGTAGCCACAAGAGAGGTAGTAGTAGACACAAGCTGAACAGGAGCCACCCCGGTGCCGGTAAATGGATCGTACCCACAAGTGGACTGATAGAGTTGAGCATAGAATTGCTGGTTTGGAGTTAGCGAATAAATTGTTGAGGTCGCGCCGACAGAGACACTTGAGTCAATGATGTCGAATGTAAAATTGAAGACGCCGGTGGTTGTGGCGTAAATAGGAGCGCTGGTAATAGGGAAGATCCCATGCAAAGTAAGCTCACGATGAGATTCAAGGCCTGTGTTCTGCCACACATCCAGATATTGAGAGGCACAGGCTGCTGTAGTGGAAGCTGTCCATGTGCCGACAACATTAAACGTACCTGCGGCAGGGTTGAGCGTTGTAGAGGTAACGACGGGAGGATATGTCTGACCGTATTGATCAGTAACTATAAAATACGCATCATTTATTGTAGAACAAGTACCTGTAGAGCCATTCATAGTACCTGTACCAGTAAGACACTGGCCATTCGCATATGTATTAGCCACAGAGCCATAGAGCTTGACTGTCAAATTCTGACCCCAAGAACCAATGCCAACATAAAGATATTTGCCAGCAGTAATTACAGTTGTTGTGGAATATGTAAGATACTGAAGATAGTCATTGCTACCCAAACTGTCTTGACCACCGCCTAAATTTCCGGCTGTCGACAAGAGTACATAATTTGTACACTGTGACATATCAGTAACTAAATTGTCACAAGTAATAGCGCGGATGCCACCACCGCCAGAATAGGTAGAATTGTAACGAAACGAAACCTTGCCCAGAGTAAATGTTGAAGTAACCTGACCGAGAGACTGCAAGAAGAAACGAGATTGACCCGAACCTATTCCATAAGTAGCACCCGAGCTGTAATCAGTTTGCTGATATAGAGTAGCCGCATGAGCTGACCTTGATCCCAAAAAGACCAAAGAGAGCAGAAAGAGGGAAGTGTAGATTATTTTCTTCATGAGATAAGGTTAAAACTAATAATCAGGATTGTTCCTCGCATGCCACATGGGAATGATGTGATTTTTGAAATTTATTCTGTAAAGGGGATTCGCCAGTTATTTATCGCAAGAAAAATTTAACGCAAATTTTTCTTGCTCGGGGAACTCACCCCTTGACAGAACAAATTCTCAAAAATACTGATCCTCATATGGCATGCGAGGGACGCCCGCATACCAGGTGTTGCCGGCGCTCGGAGCTTCGCAATTCCGAGGCGCCGGCATACATCTAAAACTTCCTGCCAGTGATGTAGTGCTTGAACTTCCTGATACCCCAGCCAAGACCCAAAAGGGCGGCAAGGAGACCAAGAATCGCGCCAACTACAGCTCCAATGATCACAGCGACATCACCGACGAGGCTATTGACCAAGGTAGGCGCTGTCGAAGTTCCGAATGTATCCGCAAAGGCATACGAGCAGGTTGCGACTACTCCGGCAATTACTCCAGCGACACCAGCGAGCTTATATTTCAATTTTGAAATCATATTTGCTTGAATTAATGTTAATAATGCTGATCTGGTGCCGGTGCCGAAACACACGACCCATTAATGTATCGACCTGGAGTGCGAACTCCGAACGCTCCCTCAAACGAATCTACTAAAATTTGAGAGAGCTCTCGGAACCAACAGCTAAGATCTCCACCAAAAGAGCAGTAATGACCACACAAGCCCCACAGCTATGCCATAGCCACTGCAATACCCAAAGAACAGAACTACATCGAGATTTGTCATATCGGTTAATGGTCTCGCATGATGAACCACTTAAAGATGGTCAAGGGCACCATGAAGTAGAGTGGCAGGAACCAGATCTGCATGAACTCTTGAGGTATTGCGAGATAATCCATAGATGAGATTTAAGACTTTCTAAACAGCCAGATGATAAAGATCATGGAGGCCATGGCGAACCCGAAACCTGATGCGAAAACGAGGGGAGTGAGATCGACGCTGACCGAGCTCGTACCGACCGACGAGCATGACGATTCTGAAAACTGGAAGAACTCTCCGGAAGCCGGAGCAGATTCTTGACCGTTCAATGGGACCGAATAGGTGCAGTTTTCAGTTATCATAGATTTACTTTATTGTTGGTAACTTTTCCTCGGGGCTAAGCGCTTCTTCGAACAGATGCTTCCAGAAATAGAAGGTGGTCGGATTATTGTCGAAATAGGCGCAAAGCATGAATATCAAGGAATCTGGGACGACGTTTTTGTTGATTGCAAGTGATTTGTTATTCACTTTGATGTTTAATTTTGTGTTCACGTTATTATTTTATTTTTTGTTGTTACATAGTTGCGATGTGTATGCTCCATTTGAGGCCGAGGAAGTAAGCCCGGCACTTCGATAACAAATGGAGTAGGGGATACCCTAAGAGTTGAGTGGTCTGACGGCGACGATCTTGAGCGAAGCCAGGCGGTTGCTGCCGGAGACGATGTCTATGTCGGCTTCAACCTCTTGATCGAGCAGATTGGCGATATTGCCAACCTTGTTGCGATCGAGCTTGAACTTCAAAATCTTGCCGTTATAACGAGCTTGGATATTGGAGTATTTGACTCCTTGATATTCGCCTTCGTTAAATTCGAGCAAAGCCAATTTGATTGTTTGCATGTAGCGTTTGAATTAGAAAACTACCCAGTGATCCGCAAAGGGTAATCACCGGATAATTCAGTTTTGTTTATAAACGACCTTTAATGTTGGTAGGGAGGCCTATACTTGCTAGGCTTTGCTCTCAACACTCTGGGTCTATTGTATGTCGCACAATATACATTGTGCGACATGGTAACCCGTGAGCTTTTGCGAACGGAGCTATCCTCTGGCAGGATATCAAATAGATTTGCGCACTACTCTTCCCCACAGTCCACCCACGAATATTTCCAGAAACGTAAAAGTCCTCACAAAATTAATTGTGAAGACTTTTACTTCTCTTTTCTTTGACGCTCGTTTACTTTGCCAAAGCAATGTCGCCATTCTTATTCCAACACGGTGCTGAGGCTGACCAAGGCTTCAATCCATACTTACCATAGAGATACTTCGCGTATGCGACGTTACCTTCAGTCGTATAGATGTCGTAGCCCATCTTCTTGGCGGTCTCGCCATGGAAGTATTCATTGATTTGCATCACGCCGATATCGTCCGGAACTGCGCGTCCACGGATGACCTTGCCGTTCGAGTCGAACTGGCGGTACTCCGATTCACAGCGTGCGACCTCTATAAGGATCGGCGTGTCGAAGTACTCCTGCTGGAGATATGATTGCATCTGCTTTGAGCTTGTGAATGAGCGAGTTTCGGTTGCTGTCGACTCTATCGTAGTATCGGAGTTCGCAGTAATCGTGTCGATGTGATTATCGCTGTGTCCGGAACCATAGAGGGATGACATGAGGAACACCACACCAGTTGTAAGTTCAAGCATATTCAATAAAAAAACGAACTGAGTAACCATGAGGTTACCTATTCGCTTTTACACATACAGTATAGCACCTATGGGCTTCGAAGTCAATACCCTAGAAGCTGTAATATGGCTCAACAGAGCCATATTATACACCAAAAATACCCTTATTTTAAGCCATGGAATGAGCGCCGAGCGATTCAGAGACCTTAAAACGGCTCTAAATATAGGTTTTAGCGGAAGTATATTTAATCGATGAGCCTATTGACAGGAATGGCTGATAACCGAGAAACAACCACCAAAATGCGCATTCTTGACCTGAGTTTAGCCGCAAATTTGGTCATTGTTTCTTGGTTATTGGCCATTTAAGCCCTTTTGCTTGTAATTTACAGGTCCGTATGTTATATTACTGGTCTAAATTAATCGCAATTCCCTACTACTATGGCACATAAGAAAGCCGCTGGTCAGACAAAAAACGGTCGAGATTCAAACCCAAA
>JACCDM010780757.1_pt1 | contig 23189 bp, 21 predicted proteins | sample 7445851 | NCBI WGS metagenome assembly JACCDM01 (sample SAMN15323438, study PRJNA562643) | freshwater metagenome | isolation source: river surface water | place: USA:Blue River Watershed | collected 2017-08-16
GAGGCTCAGGTCCGGATCACCGCCTGCTGCGCGCTGTGGACCTGCACCCAATGCAGGATCCAGAGCACGATCATCGGAATGATCGCCAGCAGGTTCAGGCCCGGCACCAGGGTCAGGGACAGGCAGATGGCGAAGGCCAGGCCCACGCCGAAGCCCCCCGCCGTCGGCCTGCTCAGACGCCCGGCTTCCCCCATCCTGGCGTAGCCCCGCGAGATGTAGACCACCAGGAAATAGATCCAGACGATGTTGAAAATCGGGATCAGGTACAGCCAGGCCAGGCCGGGCGCGATGGGCCGCTTATCCTGGTCGATGGCGGCCAGCGCCTTTTGCATCGACAGGATGTAGAAGATGTTCGGGAGAATGAAGACGCCAATCAGGACCAGCGCCACGAGCCAGTGCCACACGGAGAAAGAACCCATTTCGTTTGACCGCCGCTTAGGTGATGCGCCTTGATCGCGCTGGAGATACCTTGCGATGGTATTCGATTTGAGTAGCCTGCCCGTCGCAGGCATGGCCATCAACCGCAGGCCCTGCGCGTGCACTTTGGCCAACCCCGCGAGCCAAGCGCCAAGGACAAGCGGCCCCGAAGGGCCGCTCTGTCCGTCTCGGGAGGCGCCTCAGCCCACCGGCTTGAACTGATACCCGTTACCCGCGGACTCCATCGTGCCGATGGCGGGGAAGGGAAAGTGGAAACCGCCCGTGAGCGCACGGTCCTTGACCATGGCGTCGAAGACGCGCCGGCGCGTGGCACGGGCCATGACCGGGTCCATGTCGAAGGTGACCGACCAGTCCGGCGCGCGCGCAAACAGCGCGGGGACATTGGTCACGTCGGCCACGTAATGGAATTTCTGACCCTCCGACGACACGTCGACCATGCACATGCCCGGCGAGTGACCGAAGGCGGCGCTGGTGGTGATGCCCGGGGCGATCGTGGCACCCGGCTCGAAGCTCGCCAGCTGCCCGGCGGGGTAGTTGTTGAACACGCGCCGTGCGTTCAGGAAGTTGCCGCGTGCGGCCGCAGGCGCAGCATTCATCTTGGCGTCGTCGAGCCAGAAGGCCTGCTCCGGGACCGGCACATGGACCTTGGCGCGCGGGAAGACCAGCGAACCGTCCTTGGCGCGCAGACCGCTGATATGGTCCCCGTGAAAGTGGCTGATGACCACGTCGGTGATGTCTTCGGGTGTGTACCCGGCGGCCTGCATGTTGGCGCGCAGGCGGCCCGTGGTCGGCGGTCCGTTGTCGGCGAAACCCACGTCCAGCAGGATGCGGCGGTTGCCGCTCACCACCAGGAAGGGCGTGAAGGGAATGTCGACATAGTCGGTGGGCAGACCCTGGGCAGCCAGGGCCGCCTTGACCTGGTCCAGCGGGGTGTTGGTGACGAATTCGTCACCCAGGGGACGACGCAGCGCTCCGTCGTTGAGCGCGATGATTTCCATCGCGCCCAGCTTGATGCGCCGGTGGCCGACAGCCGGCGGCGTCGGAGCACCCAGGTTGGGGGTGGCCTGCGACCAGACCGAGCCGAAGGCCAGCGCCGAGGCACCGAACACGGTGGATCCGAGAAAACGTCGTCTGTCCATGGGGGCGGTCTCCCTGAATGAGAAGGCCGCAGTGTGCCGCCAATCAGCCCAGTCGGGTATTGATCTGCTGAATCAGCCGGCGCACCTGAGGGTCTTCGACGAGGTCGGTGGCTTCCCTGGCGCGGACCGGCCAGGTTGCGGCGGTGTCGGGCGCCGCGCGGCTGCGAGAAGAAGCGGCATCGCGCCCGGAGGCGGCATCGGCCTGCCGGGCGAGCCAGGACAGACTGGCCACCACCGACCCGCCCACCCCCAGGATCGCCAGCAGCGCCCCCAGCGCGATCCAGGCCGCGCCCCCCGAGACGGGCTCGCCGCGCGTCAGTCCGTCGGCCAGCTCCGTGCCCCAGGACGTCCAGGGCAGGCTCGCCAGCCAGGGCCCCGGTGCGGCCTGCAGGGCCAGCATCACCCCGGACACTGCGAAGGCATACCAATGAACCAGGTACAGGGCGACTCCGAAGCGCAGCTTCATGACAGGTCCGTCGTCAGGCCGAGGGCAGGCGGCGCGCGAGCTGCTCGAGCAGTTCGCGACGGTACTGGCGCAGCTTGAGGTTGCGGTCTTCGCTGTCGCGGGCGGCATCCAGATCCTGGCGAACCTGCGCCTGCAACTGCTCCATTTCCTCGTGGATGTCCTCCAGCACGCGTTCGAGCTGGCCTTTCTTGATCGCGAGTGCGTCCAGGGTCTTCAGGTGCTCCGACACCCGCGCCACCAGCGCCTGTGAGGTGTCGGCCTCGTCCAGTCGCTCGAACAGCTCGGACACCAGGCCGGCGGTCTCGGCTGGGGCATGCAGGGCGTCTTTCGCTGCGGCCGCGGCTGCAGCGGCCGCCTCGCGCATGCGACGCACCGCCGGGGATACGGCTTCCTCGGTCGCGGACGCTGCAGGGGATGGGGCGCGCGAACCCTGGCCTTCTTCCACGCGGGTCACGTTCAGGCGGCTGCCTTGGCGGTTGAAGTGGTACACGCTGGCGGGATGGGGCAGCCCGGACTCGCTGGCTGCGGCAGGCTCGCCTTCAGCAGGTTTGTGGATCCAGCCGACAGAGGGATCGAATTGCTTCATCGGGTGCCGGGGGTCACATGTGCCTGCGCCAGAGGCTGATCAGGCCGTCGAGGGCGCTCGTCTTCGGCACCTGGGCCAGGGGCGGGGGACTGCGCCGGCTGCGTTGTTCGAGCACGAAACTGTCCAGAACGCTCGCGCCATGGCCGGCGCGGCGCTTGTTCTGCCAGATCGGGGTGACCTTGCGTGCCTGCTCCCGCGCCTGCTGCTCGCGCGCCTGCAGGATTGCCTGGAAGGCGTCGCCCAGCTCCTGTCCGATCTGGAAGAAGCAGTCGCGGCAGGTGGCACTGTCGGTGTTGAAGATGTAGTCCTGGCCGTAGATGGACTGGATGTCCAGCTGGAACGGCAGCGGGCTGGTCAGAGAGAACTTCACCGGAAAGTTGGTGTGCGTGAAGATGTCCAGGTAGTCCTGGGTTCGATGCAGGCGACTGGGCACCATCGCCAGACGCGGACGCAGCTCGCCCGCCCCGTTGAACACCTGCGCGAAGCGGGAGACGAATTCGACGGTGCTGGAAAGCTCCACCTTCGACAGCGAGGTCGGCACCAGCACCAGGTCGAAATCCAGCATCAGCGACTGCGGAAAGATGTTCACCCAGGTCAGGTCGGCGAAGATCAGGTCCGACACCCGTTCGGCGGTGCGCAAGGCCTGCTTCATCTTCAGCACGGCCAGCTGCGGGTCGCGTTCGGTGACCACATCGCAGGCCACGGGCGTGAGGCCGGTGACGGGCGCACGCTCGACCCAGATATAGGAGGACGCCTGATGGTCGAAGTCGATCAGCGTCACCTGGCGTCGCTGGAACTGGGCGAAATAGGCGGCCAGGTTGGCGGTGAGCGTGCTCTTGCCGACCCCGCCTTTCTGGCTGGTCACGAGGATCTTGATCGGGCCCATGCGCTCCGCCGTCATTTGAAAAAAGGACTGTCAGGCTACGCAGGTCCGGCCTCATGGACAAGCGGACCGACCCGCAGGCGCCGGGGCGGGTACGCGGGCGGGGCACAAAACGAATACCAAGCGCCTAATACGCGTGCGCCGCAGGCGCTGCAGGAGGCGCTTAGGCTGTTGCGCGTGCGCCAACCCGGGCGGGCCGGGCAGCGCGTGCAGCGCCTCGCGCCGCCTCCGCCCCCGGCCAGCGGCCGGACGCGAGGGCCCGGCGCACCGACTCCATCGCCACGCGCCGGCCTTCACGCACCGAGGGCGAGTGCGAGCGGGCCTGGTTTTCGTTGAGCGCCCAGGTGAGGAAGAAGCTGCGCACCGGCGCCCAGGCCACCTGGCTGTAACGGCCCAGGCCGGCCACCGCACAGGCCGGCACCACGGTGTGTGCCAGTCCCCGCTGGGCCACTTCCAGGCACAGATCCAGGGTGTCCACCTGGAGCGTCACCTCGCAGGTCATGCCCTGGCGTGCCAGGGAGTTCTCCACCAGCATGCGGATGGAATTGGGTCGCCCGGGCAGCACCAGCTTCAGGCGGTCCAGCCGCTGCAGGGGCACGGGCTCCTGCGGCTTCAGGCCCGCGCGGGACGGGCCCACCAGCACCAGGGGCTCACGCACCAGCGCTGTCTGGGTGTAGCCGGCCGCCGGTACGGTGCTGAAAGGGATGATGCACAGGTCTAGGAGGCCCGCCTGCATGTGTTCCCGCAGCACGTGGCTCACGCCCTCATGCACCCTCAACTTCACACCCGGTGTGTCCGTGAGCATGCGTTCGATGAAGCCTGAGGTGAACACGTGGTGCCAGGAAGGTGGAATGCCGATCGCCAGCGGGCCCTGGGTCTCGCCCAGTTGCTCCTTCAGGAGGGCGAATTGCGAGAGCAGCGGCCGCGCCCGGTCCGCCAGCAGCCGCCCGGCCTCGGTGAGCGTGACGCCCCCCTTGCTGCGATTGAACAGAGGCGTGCCCAGCTCGTGTTCCAGTGCCGCGATGTGCCGGGACAGCGAGGGTTGCGACAGGTGCAGATCGCTGGCCGCCCGGTTGATGCTGCCCAGTTCCACCACGCGCAGGAAGTGATCCAGCAGACGGGAGTCCATCGCCTTGTTCTCCGAAAAATGAATAAGAAATATAGCCCAACAGTATTATTCGTTGAACCAAGCCAGGGCTAGCATGGGCCCTGAATACCGCAGGAGACCCCGCCACATGAAGATCCGCATCCTGGGTGCAGGCCCCGCGGGCATGTATTTCGCGGCGCTGATGAAGCGCCACGACCCCTCGCACGACATCGTGATCCACGAGCGCAGTCCGCGCGATGCCACCTGGGGCTTCGGCGTGGTGTTCTCCGACCGCGCACTCGAATTCCTCAAGGCCGACGACGCGCAGCTGCACGACTACCTGGTGCCGCACCTGGAGAACTGGCCGGAGATCACGGTGGTTCACAACGACACCCGTATTCCCGTCGCCGGCAACGGCTTCGCCTCCATCGGCCGGCTGCAACTCCTGAACCTGCTGCATGCCTATGTGGAGCGGCTGGGCGTGCGCATCGTGTTCGACTCCGAGGTCACGAGCCTGTCGGCGCTGGGACCGGCGGACTTGATCGTCGGCGCGAACGGCGCGTTTTCCTGGCTGCGGGCCGAGAACGAGGCGAAGTTCGGCACCACCGTCGACTGGCGCTCCAACCGCTTCATCTGGTACGGCACGACCAAGGCCTTCAACAGCCTCACCCTGACCTTCCGGGAAACGCCACAAGGCGTGTTCTGCGCCCACCATTACCGCTATGCGCCGGACCGCAGCACCTTCCTGGTGGAGGTGCAGGAAGACACCTGGCACCGCGCGGGCTTCGAGCACATGTCGCCCGAGGACACGGTGGCCTTTTGCGAACGCGTGTTCGCCAAGGACCTGGAGGGCCATCCGATCATCACCAACCACTCCCACTGGCGCCAGTTCCCCCAGGTGTGGAACGAGCGTTGGAGTTTTGACAACGTGGTGCTGCTCGGGGATGCCCTGCGCACCGCGCATTTCTCCATCGGCTCGGGCACGCGGCTGGCGATGGAGGACGCGGTCGCCCTGTTCAAGGGCTTTCGCGAACACCCGGGCGACGTGCCTGCGGCCCTGCGCCGCTTCCAGGAGACGCGCCTGCCCCCAATGAAGAAGATCTGGGACGCCGCCCACGTGAGCATCCGCTGGTACGAGGACATGGACCGCCTGGTGCGCGAGCTGTCGCCCGTGGAATTCGCCTACAGCTACATGACCCGCACCGGACGCGTGAGCCACGAGGACATGCGCCGGCGCGACCCGCAGCTGGCGGCGGCCTACGAAGCCCTGCACCCCGAACTCAAGCCCTGAACAGGAGACACCGCCATGAGCAAGCCCAAGGTCATCATCACCATCGCGCCCACGGGCGGCATGGCCAGCAAGAAGCAGAGCCCGCACCTGCCCACGCAGCCCGAGGAGATCGCCGAGGACACCTACCGCTGCTACAACGCCGGCGCCAGCGTGGTGGCGGTACACGCGCGCCGCGCCGACGACGAGGCCACCTGCGAGCCGGCCGTCTATACCCGCATCAACCGCCTGATTCGCGCCAAGTGCGACATCGTCCTGAACAACTCCACGGGCGGGGGCATCAACGGTGACATGGTTCACCCGGTGGGCAACAGCGAGTACTGGGAGATTCGCTGGGCCGAGCGCCTCAAGGGCATGGAAGGCGAGGGCGTGGAGATGTGCACGCTGGACGCCCAGACCATCGTGGCGTCCTTCGGCGGCAAGGAGATCCTGGTCGCCACCACGCCCAAGCGGATCAGGCAGCTGGCCGAGATGATGAAGGCCCGGGGCATCAAACCCGAGTGGGAGGTCTTCGGCCTGTCCGACATCGTGCAGGACGTGAGCCGCTGCCTGGCCGAGGGCCTGGACGAAGCGCCTTACTTCATCAACCTCGTGCTGGGCGTCAATGCCTTCCAGGGCGCCTTGCCCTACACCCCGAAGATTTTGCAGACGCTGGTGGACCACCTGCCCCGGGGCACGGTCTTCAACGTCAGCGCCATCGGCGCGGCGCAGTTGCCCGCCACCGTGCACGGCATGCTGCTGGGTGGCCATGTGCGGGTGGGCCTGGAGGACAACCTGTATTACGGCCCGGGCGAGCTCGCGACCAACGTGCAGCTGGTCGAGCGCATCGTGCGCATCGCGCGCGAGTTGGGTTACGAGCCGGCCACGCCCGCCGAGGCCCGCGAGATCATGGGCCTGCGGCCCCTGCGCTGAGGGCTGCGCGCATGGCTTCAATGTCCTACCTGTCGCCCGCGCAGCTTCGCAGCGTGGCGGTGATCGGCACCGGCTCGGTCGGTGCGAGCTGGGCCAGCCTGTTCCTGGCCAAGGGCCTGACGGTGCGGGCCCATGACCCGGCTGCCGGCGCCGAGGCGCGCGCCCGCGCCTTCATCGACAACGCCTGGCCCGCCCTGCGGGCGCTGGGCATCGCGGCCCAGGACTCGGCGCCGCAGGATCTCCTGAAATTCGAGGCCCGTGCCGCATCGGCCGCGCGCGAAGCCGACCTGGTCCAGGAAAACGTCTACGAGAAGATGGACCTCAAGGCCCTCGTGCTGCGCGAGATCGGCGAGGCCACGCCGGCGGACCGCATCATCCTCTCCAGCACCGGCGGCATGCCGCCTTCGCACTTGCAGGCGCATTGCCCGCACCCGCAGCGCTTCGTCGTGGTGCACCCCTTCAACCCCAGCCACCTGATTCCCCTGGTGGAGGTGGTGGGCGGGCGCCAGACGGACCCCGCGGTGGTCGACTGGGCCCTGGACTTCTGCCACTGGATGGGGAAGAAACCGATCCGCCTGAATGCCGAGGCGGTCGGCCACATGACCAACCGCCTGCAGTTCGCGCTCGTGCGCGAGGCCGTGGCCTGCCTGCTTGAGGGCATGGCCAGCGCGCAGGACATCGACACCGCCGTCCGCCATGGCCTGGCGCCGCGCTGGAGCCTGATGGGAGGCCTCATGACCCTGAACCTGGCGGGCGGCCCCGGCGGCATGCAGGGCATCCTGGACCATGCCGGTGCCGCCATCGAGCAGTGGTGGACACCGTCGCAGGTCCCCAGCCTGTCCGATCCCGAGGTCAAGGCTCGCCTGGTACAGGCCGGCGCCGACGTTGCCGCGGGCCGGCCGATCGCCGACTGGGTGCGCTGGCGCGACGAACAACTCGTGAACGTCCTGAACCTCCAACAACGCAGCCAGTCCACCGAGCCCGGTCACCCGAAATCCCCATGACATCCACCCCCACGCCCACCCCCACGCCTTGGACCACGCCGCTGCCCGACTGCATCCAGGCCGAACGTCGCGGCCCGGTCGCCGTCCTGACCCTGAACCGCCCTGACAAGCGCAATGCCCTGAGCGACGCGCTGGTGCTGGCGTTGCAAGCCTTCTTCTCCAGCCTGCCCGGCGATGTGCAGGCCGTAGTGATGCACGGCGCCGGCGACAATTTCTGCGCCGGGCTGGACCTGAACGAACTGAAGGAAACGACGCTCACCGAGAGCTTCCAGACCTCGCAGATCGGTCAGCGCCTGAATGACACCGTCCAGTTCTGCAAGGTGCCGGTGATCGCTGTCCTCAAGGGCGCAGTGATCGGCGGCGGCCTGGAGCTGGCGGCGGCAGCCCATATTCGCGTGGCCGAGTCCAGCGCCTACTACGCGCTGCCCGAGGGCACGCGCGGCATCTTCCTCGGCTCGGGCGGGTCGGTGCGCCTGCCCCGGCTGATCGGAGCGTCCACCGTCATGGAAATGATGCTCTCGGGCCGCGTCTACGACGCCGCCGAGGCCCATGACCGCCTGCGCATGACCCATTACCTGGTGGGGTCGGGGGAAGGGCTGGACCGGGCCCTGACGATTGCTGCCAAGGTGACCGCCAATGCGCCGCTGGCGAACTTCGCGATCATCCAGGCCCTGCCTCGCATCGTCGAACAGGACCCGCAGGCGGGCCTGTTCACCGAGATGCTGATGGTGGGCATCGCCCAGGACGACGACGAAGCCAAGCGCCGGCTGCGCGATTTCCTGGAGCGCAAGATGAACAAGGTCTCGCGCGCGTGAACGGCGGCCTGGCATGACCCCTCTGGACCAGGCCCGCACCTGCGCGCAGCTGCTCACCCTGGTCGCTGAACGCTGGCCGGACAAGGTGGCCCTGGAGACCCTGGACGGCCCCGCGCTCACCTTCGCGGCGCTGGATGCGCGCATCAACCGCCTGAACCACGCGCTGGCCGCCCGCGGGCTGGCCAAGGGGGACCGCGTGGCCATTCTCGCGCGCAACTGCGTGCCGTACATGGAGGTGTTCGGCCTGATGAAGTCGGGGGCGGTCATCGTGCCGCTCAATTGGCGCCTCTCGGCTTCGGAATTGGCGGGCCTGCTCGCACACAGCGCGCCGCGGGTGGTGTTCGTCGACAGCCACCACCGCCAGCAGCTCCAGGCCCTGCGTGAGGCGCTGCCCGGCGTCGCGCACTGGGTGCACATCGGCCCTGAAGCGCCCGGATGGATTGCCTACGAGGACCTGCTCGCACAGGGTGATGCCTCGCCCGTGACCGCCGCCGTCCAGCCCCGGGATCCCGTGTCGATCGTCTACACCAGCGGCACCACCGGGCAGCCCAAGGGTGTCACGCTCACGCACGCAGGCGCCCTGGGCAACTGCCGGGTCGGGGCGAACGAGATGCTGGAGATGAGCGAGGACGACCACACCCTGGCCGTCATGCCACTCTTTCACGTCGGGGGCATGTGGTACCACTTCTTCCCCAGCCTCATGACCGGTTGCACCACCTTGCTGATGTCCGAGTTCGAACCGGGGCGGGTGTTGCAGGCCCTGTCCGAGCGGCGGATCACCAACGTGCACCTGGTGCCCACCATGATCGCCGCCATGCTGCAGCACCCGGACGCGGGGCGGGTCGACCTGCAGTCGCTGCGCTTGCTGTTCTACGCCGCCTCCTCGATGCCGGCCGAACTGCTTCGTTCGGCCCTGCAGGTGTTCTCGCAGTGCGGTTTCGCGCAGGCCTACGGGTCGACCGAGGGTGGTGTGGTCACCGTGCTCGATCGCCACGCGCATGAACGCGCCCGCAGCCCGCAGGGGGAGCACCTGCTCGCCTCCTGCGGCCGCCCGATGCAGGCGCGCGCCCTGCGCATCGTCGACGGCGACGGCCAGCCCGTGGCGGCTGGTGCAATCGGAGAGATCGAGGTGGCCAGCCCGGACCTGATGCGAGGCTACTGGCAGGACGAGGCGGCCACCCGGCGCGTCCTGCGGGGCGGCTGGCTCGCCACCGGCGACCTGGGTTACCTGGACGGCGAGGGGTTCCTCTGCATCGTGGACCGCAAGAACGACATGATCGTCACCGGCGGCGAGAACGTGTACCCCAGCGAGGTCGAGGGCCATCTGTATGCCGACCCCGACGTGCTGGAAGCGGCGGTTTTCGGGGTGCCCGATGCGCGCTGGGTGGAGCGGGTGGTCGCCGCGGTGGTGATTCGCCCGGGACGCCCGGCCGACGAGGCCGCCCTGATCTCGCGGCTCAGGCAGCGGCTGGCGGCCTACAAGTGCCCCAAGCAGCTGCACTTCGTGGACAGCCTTCCCAAGAGTGCGGTGGGCAAGGTGCTGCGCAAACACCTTCGCAGCCGCTACGCGCCCCCGGCCTGAGACCCCGCCTGAGAACCTGCCTGAGGCTCCTCACTCCGAGGCGTTGCCCCCGAGGGCGCTGATCACGCCTTTCCACATCTCGGTCCGTACCGCACCCATCGGGTCGCCCGAGGGCTTGTCGTAGACCGAGGTCTGCACGATCACGATGCCCGAGGCCGGCTGGACCACGATGGACTGGCCGTAGATGCCGAGGAAGGCGAAGGTGCGTTCGCGCATCGGCAGGATCCAGGTCTGGTAGCCGTAGCCGAAGAACGGCGTGGCACGCCGCGGCTGGAAGGCGGCCGGCTGCAGCTTGGGGTCCGTCGCTTCCAGCACGTACTGGCGCGGCACCACCTGTCGATCGCCGACCTTGCCGTCGTTGGCCATCAGCAGGCCCAGGCGCGCCCAATCGCGCAGGGTGGCGAAATAGCCGCCCCCCGCATTCTCCACGCCGTCGCTGCGCGCCACGATCCAGTGACCGTCGCCCTCGGCACCCAGGGGCTCCCAGAGCCACTCGCGGGTCAGGTCGGCCAGCGGGCGGCCGGTGGCGTGAAACAGCACCCGCCCCAGCAGCTCGGTCTCGGAGGTGGCGTAGTTGAAGCGGCGGCCCTGCTCGGCGTCGCGCGCGTCGAAGAGGCGGAACGCGCTGTCGGCGCCCCCGGCCATCGGGCTGTGGACCCGGGTGTAGAAGCGCACGAGGTCCGACTCCTGCGACCAGCCGTAGTTCTCGCTGAAGGTGACGCCGGACCCCATGCGCAGGAGGTTGCGGATCGTGGTGCTGCCGTAGGCCGAGCCCTCGATCGCCCGGTAGTAGCGGTCCGCCCGGTCGTCCAGGGAAGCGATCAGGCCCTTGTCGTGGGCGATCCCCACCAGCAAGGCGGTGACGGTCTTGGCCATGGAGAAGGACCGCAGCGCCATCTGCGGCGTACGGCCGTACTGGTATTTCTCGTACACGACCTGCCCGTCTTTCATCACCAGCAGGCCGGTGGCCTTCTGCCGCTCCAGATAGTCATCGAGCGTGATGCGCTGGAAACCCCAGCGGTAGGACAGTTCAGGCGGCGCGGGGTGCCGAGGCAGGGGCAGGGCAGTCTCGGGTCTGGCCACGCGCCGGCCCAGGGGCGTGGAGAAGGCCCCCACACGGCATTCCATGCGCTGGTTGGGGTTCGCGCAGGCCGGATACCCCTGGTCGCGGCCCATGCGGACCTCGTCGGGCGCCGCCAGCACCTGCCCCGGCAGCAGGCAGACCCAGAGCATCCAGGCGGGCAGGGAAACGGGCAGGTTCATGGCGGGGGCCTTTTTTGTGTGGGCGCGGTCCAGGGTGACGCGAGCGCAGGATACCGGACGGGAAACCGGCCCCGATTTGCATACACTTCCCGCCTGTCCTGATTTTTCCCCTCTGCGCCCGCGCCCGAAGGCCCGTCCATGAAATTTCGCTTTCCCATCGTCATCATCGACGAAGACTACCGGTCCGAGAACACCTCGGGCCTGGGCATCCGCGCCTTGGCGCAGGCCATCGAGGCCGAGGGCTTCGAGGTGCTGGGCGTCACCAGCTACGGCGACCTGGCCCAGTTCGCGCAGCAGCAAAGCCGCGCCAGCGCCTTCATCCTGTCGATCGACGACGAGGAGTTCACGCCCGGCCCCGACCTGGACCCGGCGGTGGTGAACCTGCGCAGCTTCATCGAGGAAGTGCGCCGCAAGAACACCGACGTGCCGATCTACATCTACGGCGAGACCAAGACCTCACGGCACCTGCCCAATGACATCCTGCGCGAGCTGCACGGGTTCATCCACATGTTCGAGGACACGCCCGAGTTCGTGGCCCGACACATCATCCGCGAGGCCAAGAGCTACCTGGAGGGTGTGCAGCCGCCGTTCTTCAAGGCGCTACTCGATTACGCCGAGGACGGCTCCTACTCCTGGCACTGCCCGGGCCACTCCGGCGGCGTGGCCTTCCTCAAGAGCCCGATCGGCCAGATGTTCCACCAGTTCTTCGGCGAGAACATGCTGCGCGCCGACGTCTGCAACGCGGTGGACGAACTGGGCCAGCTCCTGGACCACACCGGCCCGGTGGCGGCGTCCGAGCGCAATGCGGCCCGGATCTTCAACGCCGACCACTGCTTCTTCGTCACCAACGGCACCTCCACCAGCAACAAGATGGTGTGGCACCACACCGTGGCGCCGGGCGACGTGGTGGTGGTGGACCGCAACTGCCACAAGTCCATCCTGCACTCCATCATCATGACCGGGGCGATCCCTGTGTTCATGAAGCCCACGCGCAACCACTTCGGCATCATCGGTCCCATCCCGCAAAGCGAGTTCTCGCCCGAGGCGATCAAGGCCAAGATCCGCGCCAACCCGCTGCTGGCCGGCGTCGATGCCGACAAGGTCAAGCCGCGCGTGATGACGCTCACGCAGTCCACCTACGACGGCGTGCTTTACAACACCGAGACCATCAAGGGCATGCTCGATGGCTACGTGGACACGCTGCACTTCGACGAGGCCTGGCTGCCGCACGCGGCCTTCCACCCCTTCTACGGTCCTTACCACGCCATGGGCAAGCGCCGCGCGCGGCCCAAGGAGTCACTGACCTTTGCCACCCAGTCCACCCACAAGCTGCTGGCGGGCATCAGCCAGGCCAGTCACGTGCTGGTGCAGGACTCGCAGAACCGCAAGCTGGACCGGCACCTGTTCAACGAGGCGTACCTGATGCACACCTCGACCAGCCCGCAGTACTCGATCATCGCCAGCTGCGACGTGGCCGCGGCCATGATGGAGCCGCCCGGCGGCACCGCGCTGGTGGAGGAGAGCATCCTGGAGGCCCTGGATTTCCGCCGAGCCATGCGCAAGGTCGATGCCGAGTACGGCAAGGACTGGTGGTTCAAGGTCTGGGGACCGGACAAGCTGGCCGACGAGGGCATCGGACGCGCCGACGACTGGATCATCAAGGGCGAGGCTCGCACGGCCAAGTGGCACGGCTTTGGCAACCTGGCCGAAGGCTTCAACATGCTGGACCCGATCAAGTCCACCATCGTCACGCCTGGCCTGGACCTCAATGGCAAGTTCGCCAAGACCGGCATTCCGGCGTCCATCGTCACGCGTTTCCTGGCGGAGCACGGGATCATCGTGGAGAAGACGGGCCTGTACTCGTTCTTCATCATGTTCACCATCGGCATCACCAAGGGCCGCTGGAACACCATGCTGACCGCGCTGCAGCAGTTCAAGGACGACTACGCCCGCAACCAGCCGATGTGGCGCATCCTGCCGGAGTTCTGCCAGCAGCACCCGCGCTACGAGCGCATGGGCCTGGCCGACCTGTGCCAGCACGTGCACGAGCTCTATGCCAAGTACGACATCGCCCGCCTGACCACCGACATGTACCTGTCGGATCTGACGCCCGCCATGAAGCCGAGTGACGCCTTCGCACACATCGCGCACCGGCGCACCGAGCGGGTGCCGATCGACGAGCTCGAGGGCCGCATCACCACCTCGCTGGTCACGCCGTACCCGCCCGGCATCCCGCTGCTGGTCCCGGGTGAGGTGTTCAACAAGAAGATCGTGGACTACCTGAAGTTCTCGCGCGAATTCAACGCCCAGTGCCCGGGGTTCGAGACCGACATCCACGGGCTGGTCGAGGAGACCGGGGCGGATGGCAAGCCGGTGTACTTCGCGGACTGCGTGAAGGCCTGAAGCGACTGCTTCTCTCCGAAGGCGGCGCGCTGCACGCCCGGGGCGGACAGACTCCTCCCTGAGGCTTCGCCTCCAAAGGGAACCCTCCGCCTGTCCGCCCCGGGCGCGCAGCGCTTCGGGCGCGCGAGGGACTTCAGCCCTCGACCGGCTCCGCGATCCCGCCGACCACCTGGCTGAAGCCGCCGTCCACGTAGGTGATCTCGGCGGTCACACCGCCCGCCAGGTCCGACAGCAGGAAGGCGGCGACGTTGCCCACGTCGTCGATCGTCACGTTGCGGCGGATCGGCGAGGTCTCGGCCACCACCGACAGGATCTTGCCAAAGCCCTTGATGCCGCTGGCCGCCAGCGTCTTGATCGGGCCGGCGCTGATGCCGTTGACGCGCATGCCCTTGGGTCCCAGCGACTCGGCCAGGTAACGCACAGACGCCTCCAGCGAGGCCTTGGCCAGGCCCATGGTGTTGTAGTTCGGGACGGTGCGGATGGCGCCCAGGTAGGACAGGGTCAGGAGCGCCGACTTGTCATTGAGATAGGGCAGGGCGGCCTTGGCCATGGCCGGGAAGCTGTAGGCGCTGATGTCGTGGGCGATCTTGAAGCCCTCCCGCGAGAGGCCCTCGAGGAAGTCGCCGGCAATGGCCTCGCGCGGCGCGAAACCGATCGCGTGCACGAAGCCGTCGAACTTCGGCCAGTGCGCCGACAGGTCCTTGAACAACCGCTCGATCTGCGCGTCGTCGCCCACGTCGCAATCAAACACCAGCTTGGAGCCGAAATCCGCCGCGAACTCGGTGATGCGGTCCTTGAAGCGCTCGCCCACGTAGCTGAAAGCCAGCTCCGCGCCCTGCGCGTGGCAGGCCCGGGCGATGCCGTAGGCGATGGAACGGTTGGACAGGACACCCGTGATCAACAATTTCTTGCCAGACAGAAAACCCATGGAACGCTCCCTCGAAAAAAGTCGGCAGAATTGTCGCATGCGTGGTTTGAAGCGCCTGTCTGCCGCGGCCCTGATGGTGTTGTCCGCCCCTGGGGCCTGGGCCGCCCACGCCTACGCCCAGTTCGGTGACATCAAGTACCCCCCGGGCTTCACCCATTTCGACTACGTGAACCCCGCCGCCCGCAAGGGCGGCGAGATCCGCATGGTGCCGCCGACCCGGCCCACCAACTTCGACAAGTTCAATCCCTTCACCCTCAAGGGCACGGCCCCCTATGGCATCGGCTCGCTGATGTTCGATACCCTGCTGGTGGGCAATCTGGACGAGCCGACCACCGCCTACGGCCTGCTGGCCCAGGATGTGGCCGTCGCCCCCAACCGCCTGTCGGCCACCTTCACCCTGCACCCGCAGGCGCGCTTTCACGATGGCAAGCCGGTGCTGGCCGCCGACGTGGTGCATACCTTCAAGACCCTGATCTCCAAGCAGGCCGCCCCCCAGTTCCGCACGATCTACGCCGAGGTGAAGGACGTGGTGGCAGTCGCCGAGCGCACGGTGCGCTTTGACTTCGCAGCACCCAACCCCGAGCTGCCCCTGGTGGTGGGCGGCATGCCGGTCTTCAGCCGGGACTGGGGCCAGGGCAAGCCCTTCGACCAGGTGGTCTCGGACCTCCCCATCGGCTCGGGACCCTACCGCATCGCCAACCCGCGCATGGGCCGCGACATCACCTATGTCCGTGACCCGGCCTATTGGGCGGCCGATCTGCCGGTGCGGCGCGGCCAGTTCAACTTCGACCGTGTCACCTTCAAGATCTACCTGGACGAGACTTCCCGCTTTGAAGGCCTGAAGGCGGGCGAGTTCGACTTCATGCGCGAGTTCATCTCGCGCAACTGGGCCCGCCAGTACAAGGGCCGGGTGTTCGACTCCGGCGAGTTGAAGCAGCGCGCCTTCGAGAACCGCAACCCGGGCGACTTCCAGGGCTATGTCTTCAACCTGCGCAAGCCCAAGTTCCAGGACGTGCGGGTGCGCCAGGCGATCGGCCTGGCCTTCGACTTCGAATGGATGAACCGCCAGCTCTTTTACGGGCTGTACAAGCGGGTGGACGGCTACTTCCCGAACAGCGAATTCCAGGCCCAGGGCCTGCCGCAGGCGGACGAACTGGCCTTGCTCGAGCCGCTACGCGCCCGACTCGCGCCCGACGTGTTCGGGCCCGCCCCGAAATCCCCCAGTACCGCGCCGCCGGCCAGCCTGCGGGACAACCTGCGCCAGGCCCAGGTCCTGCTGGCCGAGGCGGGCTGGACCTACCGCGACGGCGCGCTGCGCAATGCCAAGGGCGAGGCCTTCACCATCGAATTCCTCACCGACCAGCCCTCGCTGGTGCGCATCGTCACCCCCTTTCAGAAGTCGCTGGAGAAACTGGGGATCCGCCTGACCTTCCGATCGGTCGATTTCTCGCTGGCCAAGCAGAAGATGGACGCCTTCGACTTCGAGCTCACCTCGGCCCGACTGCCTGGCAGCACCTCGCCAGGCGGTGAACTCCTGGAGCGACTGGGCTCGCAGGCGGCCGCCACGCCGGGGTCGTCCAACGTCTGGGGTCTGGCCGACCCGGCGGTCGATGCCCTCCTGCAGAAGGTGGTGCAGGCCACCACCCGTGACCAACTGCGAGCGGCGCTGCGGGCCCTGGACCGCGTGCTCTCGCACGGCCATTACTCGGTCCCGCACTACTATGGCAGCGCCTTCCTCGTGGGCTACCGGCCCGGGCGCTTCGAGCTGCCGGCCACGATCCCGCCGTATTACGACGTCCATAACTGGGCGATGTCCACCTGGTGGGCCTCGTCCGCCAACCGCTAACCGGCACCGACCCGCATGGCCAGCTACATCTTCAAGCGCCTGCTGCTGATGATCCCGACGCTGCTGGGGGTGCTGCTGCTCACGTTCGTGGTGATCCAGTTCGTCCCCGGGGGGCCGGTCGAACAGATGGTGGCCCAGTTGCAGGGGCGTGACAGCGGCGGCGAGAGTGCGGCCAGCGCCGGCGCTGGCTACCGCGGGCGCCAAGGCGTCGATGAAAAACGCATCGCGGAAATCCGCCAGCTCTATGGCTTTGACAAGCCCGCCCACGAGCGCTTCCTGCAGATGCTGGGGCAGTTCGCGCGCTTCGACCTGGGCAAGAGCTTCTACCAGCACAAGGACGTCTGGCAGCTGGTGAAGGAGAAGCTGCCCGTGTCCATCAGCCTGGGCCTGTGGACCTTCTTTCTCAGCTACCTGATCGCGGTGCCCCTGGGCGTGGCCAAGGCGGTGCGGGCCGGTTCGCGCTTTGACCTGGCCACCACCCTGATCGTGCTCGTGGGCTACGCCATTCCCGGCTTCGTGCTGGGCGTGGCCTTGCTGGTGGTGTTCGGCGGGCAGCTGCAGTGGTTTCCCCTGCGTGGGCTCACCTCGTCCAACTGGGAGCAACTCAGTCTCCTGGGCAAGGTGACCGACTACCTCTGGCACATCGCACTGCCTGTCACCGCCATGGTCCTGGGCAGCTTCGCCGTCACGGCCATGCTGACCAAGAACGCGTTCCTGGAGGAGATCCGCAAGCAGTACGTGCTGACCGCCCGCGCCAAGGGCCTGCCCGAGAACCAGGTGCTGTGGAAGCACGTGATGCGCAACGCGCTCATTCCCATCGTCACCGGTTTCCCTGCCGCCTTCATCGGCGCCTTCTTCACCGGTTCCCTCCTGATCGAGACCCTCTTCTCGCTGGACGGCCTGGGGCTCCTGAGCTATGAAAGCGTCATACGACGCGACTACCCGGTGGTCCTGGGAACGCTGTACCTGTTCACCCTCATCGGCCTGGTGACCAAGCTGGTGAGCGACCTGTGCTACGTGCTGGTCGACCCGCGCGTGAAATTCGACTGACGTGGCCATGGACACCTCACCTCTCTCGACGACCGGCGTGCCCGCCCCCGGGCCCTCGTTGGCGGCGGGCTCGCTGTCGCCGGGGCGGCGTGCCTGGCAGCGGTTTCGCCGCAACCGCCTGGGCTTCGTGAGCCTCGTCATCTTCTGCGTGATGGTGGTGGCCAGCCTCTTTGCCGAGGTCCTGTCGAACGACAAGCCGCTGGTCGTGCGCTACGCGGGCCAGTGGTATTTCCCCCTGGTAAAGGACTACCCCGAGAAGACCTTCGGCGGAGACTTCCCCACACCGGCCGATTATCTGGACCCGTTCATCCGAGAGCGCATCACCTCCGGTGGCAACTGGGCGATCTACCCGCCCAACCCCTATGGACCCAAGACGCTCAATTACTTCGCCTCGCGACCCAACCCGGCGGTCCCGTCCACGGAAAATTTCTTCGGCACCGACGATCGGGGCCGCGACCTGCTCGCGCAATTGATCTACGGCTTTCGCGTAAGCGTGCTGTTCGCGCTGGCCCTGACCGCCATCGGCACGCTGCTCGGGGTCATCACCGGGGCCGTGCAGGGGTACTTCGGCGGCAAGACCGACCTGGCCTTCCAGCGCTTCATCGAGATCTGGGGTTCGATGCCGGAGCTCTATCTCCTGATCATCTTCAGCGCCGTGTTCGCGCCCAGCGTGGCCCTGCTGCTGGTGCTGCTCTCGCTCTTTGGCTGGATGGGCCTGTCCGACTATGTGCGCGCCGAGTTCCTGCGCAATCGCCAGATGGACTATGTGCGGGCCGCGCGCGCCCTGGGCGTGGGCAACCTGCGCATCATGGTGCGGCACATCCTCCCCAACAGCATGACCCCGGTGGTCACTTTCCTGCCATTTCGGATGTCGGCGGCCATCCTGGCCCTGACCTCGCTGGACTTCCTGGGCCTGGGCGTGCCCCCGGGCACACCGTCGCTGGGTGAGCTTCTGAGCCAGGGCAAGGCCAATATCGACGCCTGGTGGATCTCGCTGTCCACCTTCGGCGTACTGGTCGTCACGCTGCTGCTGCTCACGTTCATGGGCGACGCGCTGCGCGATGCGCTCGACCCGCGAAAGAACCCGGTATGAGCGCCACGCCGCACGCGCCCGCCGCCACGCCCCTGTTGGACGTGAAGGGCCTGTCGGTCGCCTTCGGCGGCAAGACCGTGGTCCATGGCGTGGACTTCACCCTTGCGCCCGGCGAGAAGCTAGCCCTGGTGGGCGAGTCCGGCTCGGGCAAGACGGTGACTGCGCTGGCGCTGATGCAGCTGGCCCAGAATGCGCGCCTTGCCGGGTCGGCGATGCTGGCGGGCGATCCGGCCGCCCCGACGGGCGGGGCAGGGGCGCGCGACCTGCTGGCCCTTCCCGAACGCGAGATGCTGGCGGTTCGCGGCAGCGACCTGGCCATGATCTTCCAGGAGCCCATGACGGCGTTGAACCCGCTGTTCACGGTGGGCGACCAGGTGGCCGAGGTTCTGCAGCTCAAACGCGGCCTGGGCCGGCGCGAGGCCTGGGACGCCGCCGTCCAGGCCCTGGCCGCCACCGGCATTCCAGACCCGGCGCGGCGCGCCCACGCCTTCCCGCACCAGCTCTCGGGGGGGCAGCGCCAGCGCGCCATGATCGCCATTGCCCTGGCGTGCCGGCCGCGCCTCTTGCTGGCCGACGAACCCACCACCGCCCTGGACGTCACCCTGCGCGGGCAGATCCTGGACCTGCTGTCCACCCTGCAGCGCCAGACCGGCATGGCCGTCCTGATCATCACCCACGACCTGAACCTGGTGCGCAAGTTCGCGGACCGGGTGGCGGTGATGGAAAACGGCCACCTGGTGGAGCAGGGGACGGTGTCCGAGGTGTTCTCGTCGCCCCGCCACCCGTACACCCGAAAGCTGATCGAGAGCCGGCCGGTGCGCGACGTCCGCGAGGACACCCCCGAGGTCACGGGACCGCCCGCCCTCCAGGCGCGTGACGTCCAGGTAGCCTATCCGGTCCCCTTGCCAGGCTTCAGGGGCTGGTTCCGCCGGGGCGAATTCCTGGCGGTGCAGGGCGCCAGCCTGAGCCTGCAGCCCGGTCGGACCCTGGGCATCGTCGGCGAGTCGGGCTCGGGCAAGTCCACCCTGGCGATGGCCGCCCTGGGCCTGCTGGCCCACCGCGGCCAGATGCAGGTCGGCGGGGGGGCCTGGAGCGGCGACATCGCCACCGACCGGCCCCTGCGCCGCACCGTGCAGGTGGTGTTCCAGGACCCGTTTTCCTCCCTGTCGCCCCGCATGACCGTGCAGGAGCTCGTGGGTGAAGGCCTGCTGGTGCACGAGCCCGCGCTGCCCGAAACGGACCGCCGGGAGCGGATTGCCGCCGCCCTCCAGGAGGTCGGCCTGACCGAGGCGCAGTTCCCCGGGCTGCTGGCCCGCTACCCGCACGAGTTCTCGGGCGGCCAGCGCCAGCGCCTGGCGGTGGCCCGAGCCCTGATCGTGCGGCCGCAACTGCTGGTGCTGGACGAACCCACCAGCGCCCTGGACGTGACCATCCAGCAGCAGGTCCTGCAGCTGCTCCAGCGCCTGCAGCGCGAACGGAATCTCAGCTACCTCCTCATCACCCACGATGTGCAGGTGATACGCGCCATGGCGCATGACGTGCTGGTGATGAAGGACGGCCGCATCGTCGAATCCGGCCCGGTACGAGACGTCCTGGACGCGCCGCGTGAGGCCTACACCCAGGCCCTGGTGGCGGCGGCCACTTGAAGGGGCGGTCCGCCATGCCCGACCCCGCGCGCGCGCCCACGACCATCGACCCGTCCGAGGTGGACGTGACCGCCATGCGGGCCCAGGGTGCCGGCGGCCAGAACGTGAACAAGGTCTCCAGCGCCATCCACCTGCGCTTTGACATTCCGCGCTCCTCGCTGCCAGCCGACCACAAGGCCCGCCTGCTGGCCCTGCGTGATCAGCGCATCACCCGGGACGGCGTGCTGGTGATCAAGGCCCAGGCCCACCGCAGCCAGGACATGAACCGGGCCGAGGCCTTCGGGCGGCTGCAGGAGCTGGTGGACAGCGTCGCCGCCCCGCCCCGCCAGCGCCGGCCCACCCGGCCGACGGCGGCGTCCCGGGCACGGCGCCTGGACGGCAAGAAGCTGCGCTCGGCCACCAAGCTGCTGCGGGCCCGGGTTCAGGCCTGATCCCGGGGCCTGATCCCGGGCCCTGATCCCGCCCCTGGCGGTGGGCCTGGCGGACGGCGTGCCGCGGTCCCCGGCATCTGCAAAAAATGGGGCTCGGTCGCTTGCAAGTCCCTGATTTTGCTAGTACAATTTCGCATCGACGACCAAAACGGGCGGTTCCCCACCGCCCGTTTTTTTTGGTCGATCGTTTCGTGACATCCATGGCGCTACAGGACACCGTCGAACACATCGTGACTGGACTCGGCTACGAGCTGGTGGAGATTGAACGCTCCGCCGGCGGGTTGCTGCGCGTCACCATCGACCTGCCCTGGGCCCCGGGCGCCGAGCCCTTTGTGAACGTCGAGGACTGCGAGAAGGTCACCCGCCAGCTGCAGTTCACCCTCGAGGTCGAGGGCGTCGAGTACAAGCGCCTGGAGGTGTCGTCCCCGGGCATCGACCGCCCCCTGCGCACCGAGCGCGATTTCCAGCGCTTCGAGGGCGAGCTGGTCGACGTCACCCTGAAGGCGCCCCTGGGCGCGGCGGCAGGCGGCCAGGTGTCGGCCAATCGCAAGAAATTCCGCGGCACGCTCGAGCGCGCCGCCACCGGCTGGCAGGTCACCTGGCGTGACGAGGCGCCCGCCAAGCCGGGACAGAAAGTCAGCAAGAAGAAGGAGCCGGCGCCGCTGCAGGCCTTGGGATTCCAGCTCGATGAGCTCAAGGAAGCCCGCCTGGCGCCGGTGGTGGATTTCAAGGGGCGGCGCCCCAAGTCAGTTGCAGGAGAGTCGTGACATGAATCGTGAAATGTTGATGCTGGTCGAAGCCATCTCGCGCGAAAAGAACGTCGAGCGTGACATCGTCTTTGGCGCGGTGGAATCCGCCCTGGCCCAGGCCACCAAGAAGCTCTACCAGGGTGACGTGGACATCCGCGTCGCCGTGGACCGTGACAGCGGCCAGTACGAGACCTTCCGCCGCTGGCTGGTGGTGCCCGACGACGCCGGTCTGCAAAACCCCGACGCCGAGGAAATGCTCATGGACGCGCGCGACCGCGTGGCTGACGTGGAAGAGGGCGACTACATCGAGGAGCCGGTCGAGTCCGTGCCGATCGGCCGCATCGGCGCCATGGCGGCCAAGCAGGTCATCCTGCAGAAGATCCGCGACGCCGAGCGCGAGATGCTGCTCAACGACTTCATGTCGCGCGGCGAGAAGATCTTCGTGGGCACCGTCAAGCGCATGGACAAGGGCGACATCATCGTCGAGAGCGGCCGCGTCGAAGGCCGCCTGCGCCGCACCGAGATGATCCCCAAGGAGAACCTGCGCAATGGCGACCGGGTTCGCGCGATGATCATGGAGGTGGACTTGACCCTGCGCGGCGCACCCATCATCCTTTCGCGCTCCGCCCCCGAATTCATGATCGAACTGTTCCGCCAGGAAGTACCCGAGATCGAGCAGGGCCTGCTCGAGATCAAGAGCTGCGCCCGTGACCCGGGCTCGCGCGCCAAGATCGCCGTGGTCTCCCACGACAAGCGGGTCGACCCGATCGGCACCTGCGTCGGTGTGCGCGGCACCCGCGTCAACGCCGTCACCAACGAGCTGGCCGGCGAGCGCGTGGACATCGTGCTGTGGTCCGAGGACCCGGCCCAGTTCGTGATCGGCGCGCTGGCCCCGGCCAACGTGTCCTCCATCGTGGTCGATGAAGAGAAGGGCGCGATGGACGTGGTGGTCGACGAGGAGAACCTGGCCATCGCCATCGGCCGCGGCGGCCAGAACGTGCGCCTGGCCTCCGACCTGACCGGCTGGAAGATCAACATCATGGACGCCAACGAATCGGCCCAGAAGCAGGCCGAGGAAACCACGGGCATCCGCAGCCTGTTCATGGAAAAGCTGGATGTCGACCAGGAAATCGCCGACATCCTCATCGCCGAGGGCTTCACCAGCCTCGAAGAAGTGGCCTACGTGCCGATCCAGGAAATGCTGGAAATCGAGGCCTTCGACGAAGACACCGTCAACGAGCTGCGCACCCGCGCCAAGGACGCCCTGCTGACGATGGAAATCGCCCGCGAGGAGAGCGTCGAGGAGGTGTCGCAGGACCTGCGCAGCCTCGAGGGCCTGACGCCCGCACTCATTGCCAAGCTGGCCGAGGCCGGCGTCCACACGCGAGACGATCTGGCCGACCTGGCCGTCGACGAACTCACCGAGATCACCGGCCAGTCCCCCGACGAGGCCAAGTCCCTGATCATGAAGGCCCGCGAGCACTGGTTCACCAGCAGCCCCGCGGTCTCCGAGTGATGTGATGGGAGGCACCAGAACCTATGTCCAGTACGACCGTCGCCGAGTTCGCCAGCGAACTCAA
>JACCDM010011376.1_pt1 | contig 23172 bp, 16 predicted proteins | sample 7445851 | NCBI WGS metagenome assembly JACCDM01 (sample SAMN15323438, study PRJNA562643) | freshwater metagenome | isolation source: river surface water | place: USA:Blue River Watershed | collected 2017-08-16
ATTCAGCCCGATTTCGTCAAACTCATGGCCTCACGGCTGAAAGCGGGAGGCTATATCCACTGTGCAACCGATTGGGAACCTTACGCACAATCCATGCTCGCGGTACTCAGCGCCGAATCAAGCTTGGCCAATCTCGCAAATGGCTATCACGAGCGACCCGCATGGCGGCCTATGACCAAATTTGAGGCAAGAGGGCTTGGCCTTGGGCACACCGTCAATGACTTATTGTTTCGGAAACAATGATGTATTCGCCACAACTTATAGAATGAACTCGTCAAATCATCCATCAAGCGCCCAACCCAAGCAATCGACCGAACTTCTAGACCAATCGGCGCTTAGCCTTTCGGCTGCCATTCACAGCAAAGCGCTATCCTGTCTCGAATTGATGCAAGCCACGCTTGCACAAATAGATCGGTATAATTCCACATACAATGCCTTGATCTCGTTAAAGCCTGCTGAACAACTGCTTGAACAGGCACGAGATTATGATGCTTTACTCGCCAAGGGTCATTCACTGGGGTGGCTCCATGGTATACCCCAAGCGATAAAGGATTTAGCTGCGACCAAAGACATTCTCACCACCAAAGGCTCACCGCTTTACGCAAAAAATCAGCCAGTCGAAGATGCCCTGATGGTATCTCGCATGAGAGGAGCAGGCGCCATCATCATCGGTAAAACCAATACACCCGAGTTTGGTCTTGGTTCTCAAACTTATAATCCACTGTTCGGTGCAACGCGCAATGCGTGGCATTGCGAGCGTACCTCAGGCGGTTCAAGCGGAGGTGCTGCGGTGGCCTTGGCGCTTCGCATCCTGCCTGTGGCCGATGGCAGCGATATGGGTGGGTCACTGCGAAACCCTGCGGCTTGGAATCATGTGTTTGGCATGCGCCCATCCCAAGGCAGGGTGCCAAAATGGCCGGCTCCGGAGAGCTTTGTTGCACAACTCGGTACGGAAGGACCGATGGGCCGACATGTTGTTGATGTCGCGCGCTTATTAGCCACGCAATCAGGCTACGATGCGCGATCGCCACTATCACTCGATCAGACCTTTCGGCCATTAATCGATCAGGCCACGCAGGCACAACAAGCGGGTGAGGAAGCGATTGAGTGGATGCGCTCAAAGCGAATGGGCTGGCTTGGCGACTTAAATGCTCATCTGCCTATGCAAGACGGCGTGCTCAGGTGTTGTGAGGACGGGCTCAAAGCATACACTAGCATGGGTGTCCAAGTAGACGCAGCGAAGTTCAACTTTGACCCAGCAAGGGCCTGGGACGCATGGCTTAAGTTGCGCCATGCGATCGTTTCGATGGAGGTGCTGCCTTTTCTAAACGATCCGAGCAAACGCGATTTGCTCAAGGCAGAGGCTCGCTGGGAGGCTGAGGAGGCACTAAAACTTTCTGCGGTCGATTTAATGCAGGCGAGCGTCGAGCGATCGGCTTTTTATCAAGCTTGGCTCCAATTATTTGACCACTATGATTTCTTAATTCTTCCGACGGCGCAATGCTTTCCTTTCGATGTACACACACCCTGGCCATCGAGCATCGGTTCGCGGACGATGGACAGCTATCACCGATGGATGGAAGTCGTGATTTATGCCACCTTGTCGGGATGTCCCAGCATCAGCGTGCCTGCAGGTTGGGGAGGCCCCGAGCATCTGCCGATGGGTATACAAATCATTGGGCGGCCACGAGCTGACTTTGATGTACTGAGAGCCGCGCATGCCTACGAGCTTGCTCAGTCTGCATGGATTCACAAAAAGCCACCCGCGTTGACCGAATAATCTACCGCCAAGTAACCAGGCCGCTGTACGATGTAACAAGTACTAGAACACCAAATACAATACGGTACCAGGCAAAGGCAACAAAACTATGTTTGGCGACGAATTGAATTAGCCAGTGAACAACAGCCAGCGCTGATCCAAAGGCGGCCAATAATCCAATGGCAAACATGGGCAAATCATCCCATGTTAAAAGCGCGCGATATTTATAAATATCGTAAGCACCAGCACCGATTAAGGTTGGAATGGCAAGAAAAAATGAAAACTCGGTTGCTGTTGTTCGGGAGAGACCTAAAAACATACCTCCAATAATTGTTGCACCTGAGCGACTTGTGCCTGGAATCAGTGCGAAACATTGCATCAATCCGACTTTTAAGGCGTCAAGCCCACTCATGCGATCAATGTGACTCACTCTAATTGGATGCTTATCACTTGCCGCTCGAGCTTCTGCCCAAAGGATAATGATTCCTCCAAGCACAAAGGCAAGCGCCACAGGAATCGGATGAAAAAGATAACGTTTGATCACGCTTCCAAAGAGCAATCCGAGCACCACCGCGGGCAAAAAAGCAGTGAATACATTGAGAACCAATCGCCAGGATTGCGCTCGCTCGCTGTCCTCGCAGGGCATGCCAAAAAAACTTGCCCCGATGGAGCCCTTTAGAGCAAGCAAAAGTCGTGCTCGGTAGTACCAGATGACCGCAAACATCGCCCCGGTTTGAATCGCCACATCAAAGAGCTTGGCCTTATCGCCATGAAAGCCGATGAGGCTGCCCACCAAAATCAAGTGACCGGTCGATGAAATCGGCAGAAACTCGGTTAAGCCCTCAACCAGGCCCAAAATAAGAGCCTGTACCCAAGGCGTCGAGAGAAGCTCAGCCATGGCTTTGGCCAGCCGAGGATTTTAAATGACCAATGAGTCCGATGCTGGCCGCAAAAGCTAGGGGCAGATCGACATAACATTCCCAAAGATTTGGACTCGGTGACAAGCCGAGTCGCCAACACAAGGCAGGCAGTAAACTGAAAGCAGCCACTATAGGTCGTTTAATGGCAATAAGCAGTATCAGTAAACCTATAACAAGCGCTGCAGCAATCTGCCCCGTTCTGGACGGATCGGCAAGATAGCCCCATTGCAATAAGCGAAAAGGCAAAGCCGCAAACATATCGAGCCCTAGTGCCACACTAAGCATGAGCAACAAAGTCCATACCGATGCAGGAAACAATCGCTCCCGACCAAGCTGAATCGAGACAAGCATTAGAAGCATAGAAAACAAAGACATACTGCCTGTTATTGGGCTTATATAAGCCCCGATCGGAAGACTTTGATAAGGAATCCATGCAATCGATCCAACAACTACAGCAGTTGGCCACCGAAGCCAGGCTTTGTCTAGCCAGCGTCTGGTAAGCAAAATAAATAGCCAGCCGAGGCTAATCGCTGCAGATAAGACGGGCAAGCTATGTAAGCTTTGCCGATGAAGGCTTTCGAGAAGTTCAAGGTTCATAAGCCAGTTGCTCGAAAAACACGATGAGCAAATGTCTTTCGCCGATCGGTATAAAGAATATGAATTCGTCCATCATCGGTTTGCACAATCACAGGATAGGAAAACTCATCGCCTTCGCGGCCTTTAGCGAGCACCAAAGTCTCTGTGGGTTGCTGCAAAGCGTTAAGGCGCTGGAGCACAAGACTTTCACGCCCCTTTGCTTCAGGATTCCGCACAAGCCAACTCGCGCCGTCAAATGAGGGAATAGCGGCTATGGCTGAGTCGGGGTTTTTAATCAGCAAAGCTCTCGTCGGTTCCGAGCGATCGAGGCGAGCAAGCCATACCCTGGGATCATCGGGAGAAGCATCACGTAAGTAAAACTCAACCAAGCGTTCATCGTGAACGACCGGCCAGGGTTGGAGCAAATGGGCGGGCCCGTCCATACGCTCGCGATGGACGAAGCGTCCTTCGGCATCAAAGCGCAGTAACACGCCATACTTCGCGCCCAGTTCAAAATAAACCGGCAGGATAAAACCCCCGCCTTTTAAGGCAATTGCTGGTGCTCTGACCAAATGCGACAGGTTCAGTAAAGGCGAAAGCGGGAGTCGTTGCTGATGTTCAAAGCGTTGACCGCCATCGGCCGATCGAAAGTGTTCAATCATGGCAGTGGCCCAGCCACCGATAGCAACACTTGTTACAAATAAGTGAACATAGCCCGAGCGATCGACATGTAAGACTGGATTACCCAATTTCCGCACCCATTGTCGCGAAGCTGTCGAAACGTCTTCAGGTCTTAGCACGCTTCGTGGCACTGACCATTGTCGCCCATCGAAGAGAGCGGTTGAGATGCTGACGTCGCTTGCGCCCTCACGCGATCCACCGAACCAGGCCGCCAATAATCGTCCGCCTGGCAAGGCTACCGCAGCCATGGCGTGAACCGAAGGACTGGCGACGATAGGACCTCGGTGAAGCAATTCGCCCTCTGACATGAGCCTGGCAGGCGCCTTAGGCGGTACTTCAACCCGCATCGCCAACGGATCTTTTGGTGCGCTCATGACCAGCAAGAAGGCGAGCAAGGGAAGCATGACCAGAAAAGCGGGATGAGCCCTAAGCCCACCCAATCGACTTGGCTCTTTATAGCCATCGGCGCCCTTTTTTGGCGCTTTGGCCCCTTGGCTTTTTCCACCTTGGCCTTTTGAATGCTTCACCATCGAACCCTTTCCAAACGCAGCACCACGAGTTCTGATTGAAGCAAGGATATGTCAGCGGTTTTCAAGGCCAGTCTCCAGTCGCTTGAGGCTGGCCAAAAACGTAGGGCTGATCCTTGATTCACCAATGCTTGCCAGCGGTCAACCTGCACCAACTCCCAACCCCGAAGTTTGGCAGCCTGCTCAAGACTTGCACGATCTTGTTGCGCAAGCACGAACCACTGACCCGGCTTGAGTTGATCGAGACCACTATCGCGCTTAGCGCTGATGTGCCGATGGGCCTTGCCGCTATAGGCGGCAAGTAAGGCAGGGTGAGGACCATCCCAAAATACGAGCTCGCTTTTCTGCGCATGCTTGATGAGCCAATCGGGTGCTTGATTAATGCCGATTGCAGGGTAGGATATTGAAATAAATATTAATACATTCAAAAGCCAGCAAACCATGGCTGTTATCATGAATCCGAGGCTTTTACTTGCCCACCAAAACATGATGAAGACGCCAAGCGCAAAGAGCCCTAAGCTGCCGATCAGTCGATCGAGATCAAACCAAATGAGAAAAAATGATACCAGTGCAAAAAGCATGAGCATCGGCAAGGCCGAAACCATTCTCAGCCATGGCGACAGACGAAAAAGTGAATCCCGCAATGGGCTTTGCACCAGCATGCCCGCCAGCAATAAGGCAACAGGAACCAGTGCACCAAGCAAATAACGCTCAAAACTACGCATGAGAAAAAAAGGCAAAAGTCCTAATAAGAGCCAGATTAATAGGCTGCGCGCCGTAGCCCTGAAGCTTTCATCGAGTCGACGCATCGTCCATAGGCCGACTAAAACATAACATCCCCAGGGAGCACTGATTAACCAGAATCCCCAAAGCGGCGCAAGCGACATCTCGCCAAATAATCGCGCCTGCACTTCTTGATCCAAGACTTCGCTCACCAAGGTGGTTTGTGATGCCGCATCGACAAACCAGGGCGCCGCTAAAGCCATAGCGATCAAAAAACTAACAAAGGCGCCCATAAAAAGTTTAGTGCGAGGCCATTCCCAAAACCCTGCTACCTGGGCAAGGCCTAACTGAGGATGAGCGCTAAGCGCAAGAAGGCCTGTTCCCCAAATCAGCCAAACGACCGGCCCCTTGATCAAAAAGCCATAGGCAACAAAAACGCCAGCCATGGTCCACCAGGCGATCATCGTAAGCTTGCCGATCCATGTACTGCGACTGCTATAGCTAATCGATACAGATTTAATGGCATCAAGATTGGGAGCGATGGCTTTGATGCTTGCCCAAAACCCAAGCGTCGCGCAAGCTGTAACCGGCAAATCAAGCATCAGTCGACGGCCCTCGATGAGCCATCCCGCACAAAGCATCAGCGCTAAGCCGCCAGTGAATTGTGCTGCGATGGATTGCCGGGGGTAAAACCAGCCAGCCAAGCCCGCGATTGAAACCACCCAGGCAAGTGCCCAAAGCATGGCTGGCAAACGTAAACAAAACATCGATGGCCCACAAAGCTCAAACACTGCGCGGGCACTCCAATACAAACCCGGCGGCTTTCGCAAACGAGGCTCACCATCAAGCATAGGAATCCACCAGTGGTTGCCTTCGTGCATGCTCAGCACCACGCGCATCGACAACAAATACTCATCTTTGCCGCTATAAATACTTAGCCCTGTGTTGCCTGGGAGTAACAAAAGCAGACCCAGCCCGGTAAGCAAGAGCAAAATCCAAAGCTTTAAGGTGAATTGCTGGGGAACTCGCATGTGCATCGCTTGCAATCGTTCTTATTCCGTCACTTGAATCGCGTAGCATGAGAAGTTATGACTCGACAACGAAAATTCCTCATTCTTGGTGTGCTGATCATTATCGCGCTGATGCTTGCCACGGCAGCAGCGATATGGAAACGCAAAGACGGCAAAAAGCCGCCCAACCCGGTAGCAAGCGAACTGGTCGCACAGCAAGCGCAGCAAGCCTTGCGCTTTGGCCCAATGGATTGGGTAACGGTCAAGCCCACCTTGTTAGCCTCCTATGTACCGCTGACGGGTAGTGTTCGCGCAGTGGATAGCGCGACCGTGAAAGCAAAAGTTGCCGGCGAACTGCGTAGCCTGAGCGTACGCGAAGGGATGGCTGTCAACAAGGGCGACATCATTGGGCAAATCGATACCACCGATTATGAGCTGAGAATTCAAGAAAGGCAGGCGCAACTGCGCCAGGCAGAGGCGCAGTTGCTTACCGCGCAACGAAACGCTGATGCGAACCAACAGTTAGTCGCCCGGGGTTTCATTTCAGAAAACAGCAGCGCAAACACGGTTTCTGCACTCGATGCAGCAAAGGCTGCGCGCGATACCGTTCGGTTTCAACTTGATCAGGCCTTGAAGGCGCTAGGCGATACCCGCTTGATCGCACCGATATCAGGGATGGTGGCGGAACGCCATGCCTTACCCGGTGAAAAGCTATCGCCCGATAACAAAGTGTTATCAATTGTGAGTACCGAAAAGCTCGAGGCTGAGCTTGCTGTGCCCGCGCAAGACCTTGTAGGGATCCAGATTGGACAACGCCTTGACCTGCACGTCGAGGGGGTCGATACGGCGCAGGCCGCAAAAGTTTTACGGATTAACCCTGCCACAAGCGGCAGTTCACGAAACGTCATGGTTTATCTCCAGCTAGAAGGCCCCACATCAAAGCTTCGAATTGGTGCCTTCGTCCAAGGCTTACTCCCCTTGCAAAGTAAAGGCCAAGTGCTTGCGGTGCCTTTTAATGCAGTCCGTGACCAAGGCGGACGCCAGGCCGTATGGGTTGTGCGACAGGGTAAGTTAGAAGAGCAGTTAGTCCGCACAGGTATTCGAGACGATCGCGCCAAGGCTCCTAACGGTGCCCTTGGTATGATACAAATTTTAGAAGGCCTAAATGAGGGCGACAAGGTTGTTGCGACCGCACTAGGAACCAGTTCAAGCGGAAGTGCCGCGATGAAGAGCGGCGTGCCTGTGCAGTTGACCCAACCTTAAGCACAAGAGCCGCTTATGTGGTTTACCCGCGTTTCGATTCAACATCCGGTCTTTGCGACCATGGTCATGCTTGCCTTCGTGGTGGTTGGGCTGTTTTCCTATCAACGCCTCGCGGTAGAGCAATTTCCCGATATTAATTTTCCCGTTGTTTTGGTTCAAACCGAGTTTGGGGGCGCAGCACCAGAAGTCATCGAAGCCGAAATCACTCGAAAAGTTGAAGAGGCAGTCAACACCATCAGCGGCATTAAGGAGATCGCATCGCGGTCCTACGAAGGGCTTTCGTTGGTGATTATCCGCTTTGATTTAAATATCGATCCCGTCCAAGCCGCCCAAGAAGTTCGAGAAAAAATAGCGCTCGTAAAACCTGCCTTTCGAGCAGGCGTCAAAGAACCCTTGATAACCCGATTTGATCCCGACGAAAACCCGGTGGTTTCGCTTGCGCTAAAGAGCGAAAAAGTGCCTGCGCGCGAGCTCACCACACTTGCTGATCAATTGATCAAAAGGCGTTTACAAAACGTTCGTGGCGTCGGTCGGGTTACGGTAGTGGGTGGGGTACGGCGTGAAATTGCGATTGAACTTGATCCTATTCGCATGGAGGCTCTGAGGGTATCGGTCGATCAGGTGATGAATACGCTAAGGCTGGAAAACCAGGATTTACCTGCCGGGCCCATTCAATCGGGCGATCGGGACCGGGTTGTTCAGGTTACCGGACGCATCATCGCGCCCGAGGATTTTGCGCGATTGATTGTCGCTCGTCGTCAGGGGCAGCCTGTATTTTTGTCGCAAGTTGCTCGTGTGGTTGACGGTGAACAAGAAGTTGAGAGTATGGCCTTGGTTAATGGCGAACGCGCAATCGCACTCGATGTGGTTAAAGCGCAAGGAGAAAATACCATTGCCGTGGTCGATGCTGTGATTCGCAGCGCACAAGCATTAAAGGAGCAACTGCCACCGGGCGTTGACATCGTGGTGGTACGCGATGCCTCGCGTGCGATTCGAAACTCAGTGGCAAGTGTTCAGCGCAATATTATCGAGGGCGCAGCACTCACCGTCTTGATTGTGTTCTTGTTTTTATCCTCTTGGCGATCGACAGTGATCACTGGACTGACCTTGCCGATTTCGTTGATAGGCACGTTTTCAGTCATGTATTTGCTTGGCTTTTCAATCAATTTGGTCACGCTGCTCGCTCTGGCCATTTGCGTCGGTTTATTAATCGACGATGCCATTGTTGTACGAGAAAACATCGTGCGCCATCAGGCCATGGGTAAAGCACACCGTACGGCGGCCTTCGAGGGCACCCAGGAAATTGGCCTTGCAGTCGCAGCAACCACTTTCTCAATTGTTGCAGTCTTTTTTCCAATTGGTTTTATGGAAGGCATTATCGGACGATTTTTCAAGCAATTCGGACTTACGGTTGCCTTTGCTGTGCTGTTATCCATGCTTGTGTCCTTCACACTTGATCCCATGCTTTCGTCGGTGTGGCGCGACCCTGATGCTCATGGGCCGCGCGGCAAAGGGCCGATTGCTTGGCTGCTTCGCAAATTCCAAGCGGCGATGGCCTCACTTGAATCGCTTTATGTTGACTTACTACGATGGGGTTTGCGGCATCGAGCCAAGACCATGCTCATCGCACTGGTTGCGTTTTTTGGCGCCTTCCCGATGCTTCGTTTCGTTGGTACCGAATTTGTACCTGTTGCAGATAATAATGAAATCTATATTCGATTTTATACGCCAGAAGGTTCATCGCTTGCACTCACCCAGCAAAAGTCGAACCTCGTTGAGTCGGCCCTAAGGCAACTGCCTGGCGTCACTGATTCGTACACGACGATTAATAGCGGATTGGCGCAAGGAAAAAATTACGCCACCATTGTTTTGCGTTTGGTTCCGCGTGCACAACGACCCATGTCGGTCGACCAAATGCGTGCTCCGGTGCGCGCCATCATGGGCAGGGTTCCTGGGGTTACAGTCACCGATGTGGGTGGCGGGGATGCGGTGGGCGCAGGTAAGCCGATTCAAGTTAGTTTGCAAGGCCCTGATAGCCGCGAACTCAACCGGATCGTTGCCGAAGTGCTACCAGCTATCCAAAAGATCCCCGGTATTGTTGATGTCGATACCTCATCGAAACCGGGCAAACCAGCCATCGACGTTGTTTTACAACGTATCGAGGCAGCAGATCAAGGTGTGGGCCTAGCACAAATTGCTTCAAATTTGCGTACGTTACTTGCCGGTGATGTGGCGACCACGTGGCGAGCACCTGATGACGAAAACTATGAGGTTCGCGTGAGACTTGCCCAAGGATTTCGTAATAGTTTGAACGATCTTGGGCGTATACCGATTACAACAGGTTTGTTCGAGTCTGACGGAAGCCCTCGAACGCTTAGCCTTCGCAGCATTGCAAGCTTGAGCGAATCAAGTGCACCCACACAAATCAATCGCAAAGATCTGGTCCGTGAAGTCGCCATCACTGCAGGCGCAGATGGTGTTCCTCCAGGTACGGTCGGTCTTGCCGTGCAAGAAGCATTGAGCAAAGTACCGCTCCCGCCGGGTTATCGCTTTGTCACCGGAGGATCAACCAAGGACATGGTTGAAAGTGCCGGTTACGCCGCACAAGCGCTCATGTTGGCCGTCATCTTCATTTACATGATCCTCGCCTCGCAATTTGGCAGCTTCATTCAGCCTGTAGCAATCATGATGTCGCTACCCTTATCCTTGATAGGCGTGGTGTTGGCATTACTTTATTTCGGATCCACGTTGAATATGTTCTCGATGATTGGATTCATCATGTTGATGGGTTTGGTCACGAAAAACGCGATTTTGTTAATTGACTTTGCCAATCAAGCACGCGCTCAAGGTCTTGAACGTTCGCAAGCCCTTTTGCAGGCCGCCGAGATCCGTTTGCGGCCTATCTTGATGACCACGCTTGCGATGATTTTTGGTATGGCCCCGCTCGCTTTCGGACTTGGCGCTGGCTCAGAGCAACGCGCTCCAATGGGTCAAGCAGTTATTGGCGGCTTAATCGCTTCAACCATCCTCACCTTGCTGGTTGTGCCCGTGCTTTATGCCCTCTTGGATGATCTTAAGCAAAAGCTTTCAGGTTCTGGTGTCAGAGAACCGGGCTCGGGAGCCTCGCTATCGTTGACAGAGGGTTCGGAAGCCTCGGTATCTGGGCCAAAAGGCCCGCAAACAAAGCACAAAGGCCTACAATAAGAAGGCCTGTTTAACAAGGGAGCGTCGAATAACAATGGATTTTGAACGTGCACGATTCAATATGGTCGAACAACAGATTCGCCCTTGGCGAGTGCTCGACCAGGCGGTTCTAGAGAGCCACCTTCAACTTCGTCGCGAGGACTTTGTGCCACCAGCCATGCGACAGCTCGCATTCAGTGATGTTGAAATACCTTTGCATATCGACAGCGTTGACAGCGGCCAATGCATGTTAGCGCCCAAAGTCGATGCGCGGCTCGTACAAGCGCTCGAGATCAAGCGGGGCGAGAGTGTTCTTGAAATAGGAACAGGCTCGGGCTGGATGGCCGCCCTGCTCGCAAGCAGGGCCATGCGGGTGGTGAGCCTTGAAATCCACGAAGGTCTCGCCAACTTTGCGCGCGAGAATCTTAAGCGCGCTGGTCTTTATCAGGTTGAGGTGATTCACGCCGATGGTTCGAAGCCCTCCGCAACAACACTCGCCGAATGGGACGTTATTGTTTTGTCAGGTAGCGTTGAAACAGTGCCCAATGAGCTTCTTGGCCGGCTTAAGCCCGGTGGCAGACTTGCCGCCATCGTCGGTCGTCGCCCGGTGATGCAAGCGCAATGCATCACCAAGGCTGCGAGTGGTGCGCCGCTTGTTGAGAATCTGTTTGAGACTATCGCCCCTTCACTTATTGGCTTTAGCAGGCCAAGTCATTTCCGTCTTTGATCGCAAAGATGGTCAGCACAAGCTATCCATGATGAAATCTAAATCCTCGTTCGTTACACAAAATCCAAACTCTGCGCCTAAGGCAGATTCGTCCGAAGCGAAGCTGTTCAAAACGCCAAAGCGAGCTGCGCTGCTTCCAAAGCCAGTAGCGGTGCTTGCGAGGCCAGTGGCACTACTTCCAAAACCAGCCGCACTGCTGCTTAGCGCAAGCTGCGCCGTCGGTAGCCTTTCTCAAGCATGGGCCATGGACTTAATGCTTGCCTTGCGTGATGCTTCCAGGCAAGACTCTCAGCTTGCCTCAGCGCAGGCCCAATTGCGTGCCGTGCAGCAGCGCTTGCCGCAAGCCCAGTCCTTGTTTTTGCCCACGGTCAACGCCTCAGCGAATTACGCGCAGCAGTGGACCGAGGTCAATACCAATCCCTCGGTGAACTACACAAGCCAAGGCTTAAGCTTGAGCCTAAACCAGCCTGTATTTCGCCTTGCTAATTTTTCAACCCTCGAACAAAGCAAATTAGCCATCACCCAAGTTGAGGCCGTGCTTGCTGCGAGCCAACAAGACTTAGCGTTGCGCGTGGCTCAGGCCTACTTCGAGGTGCTGATCTCCCAAGACGCGCTGATCACCTTGCGCTCCCAGGAAAGAGCCATTAATTTGCAATTTGAATCGGCCAAGCGAAACTTCGAAGTCGGTACGGCAACCATCACCGACCAGCAAGAAGCGCAAGCCCGTCTCGATCTCACCCGCGCATCGGTGGCAGGCGCTCAAAATGATTTGCAAACCAAGGTCGCTAATTTGACCTTATTGGTCGGTGAGCGGCCTTCAAGAGTTTTTGCACTCGAGCCCAAGCTCGTTTTACCGGCGCCAACACCTGCCAATGAGGCTGATTGGGTCAGCGCCGCACGCAAAAGCAATTTTTCGGTGGTTCAAGCTCAAATTGGCGAAGAAATTGCCAAGCGTGAGATCGATAAACAGCGCGCTGCGAATTATCCCAACGTCGACGCAGTGGCATCGAGCAGCGCATCCAAAGGTTCCTCGCCCTTTCAGCCAAGCTCTAAAATTCAGAATAATTCGATTGGCTTGCAGGTAAGCGTACCGCTTTACACGGGCGGAGCGATTGCTGCGCGGATCGCCGAGGCAAATGCTTTGTATGACAAGTCACGCCAAGATGCCGAAACCGCAAGGCGTGCCGCCGAGCAAGGTGCTCGAAGCGCGTTTTTGAGCGTGAATTCATTGATGGCACAGGCTAAGGCACTCGAAGAGGCTGAAAAGTCAAGTGCGCTTGCGCTCGAGTCCAACGAGCTCGGCTATCAAGTTGGTGTGCGAATTAATATCGATGTATTAAATGCTTTGCAACAACTCACCTCGACCCGACGTGATCTTTCAAAAGCCCGCTACGATGCCCTACTGACAGGACTTCGACTGAAAGCTGCCGCAGGAAGCCTCACAGCCGACGACTTGCGCAGCGTCAACGCTATGCTCAAAGCCGAACGTCCGGTGGATATTCCTCAGGACTTAAGTGGTACGGTGTTTGATGTGCCCGTCAAAGTGGGGCAGCCATTGAGGGGTCGCTAGGGGATCGATTACTGTGCGGAAGACTTGCTGGCTTTGGCACCCACTCCGTTAGCTGGCAAGCTAACTGGTTAAGTATGGCTCAATTGCCGTCAGCACCCTCGCCGTAGCCCCCTGATGTGCGGCGACGAATGTTTTCGCCGCTTGGCCCATCGCATCGAGCCGCTTTGGGTTTTCTAATAGCTCAAGTGCAAGGGTTAAAACTTCAGATGTTTGTGTTTGAATCGCCGCCCCAGCGCTAATGGCCTGCTCAGCGGCTTCTTCGAAATTATAGATCGATGGCCCAAGGATAACGGGCCTTCCAGCCGCACAAGCTTCGATCAGATTTTGCGAACCCGTGTTGATCAGCGATCCACCCATCACGACGACATCAGACAGCGCATACCAGGCTGCCATCTCACCGAGCGAGTCGCCCAAAACAATCATCGTTGGTAACTGAAATTGGGGAAAAGCTGGATCAGTTCGCCTGATCCACTGGCCCTTGCATCGCCGCTCTAAAAGTTGAGCAACCTGCTCGAACCGCTGAGGATGCCTAGGGACAATTGCCAAGACTACATACGCTCTAGTCTCTGTTGATAAGCTCAACCATTGATCAATCAGCAACTCTTCTTCACCCTCGCGGGTGCTCGCAGCAAGCACCCACGCAGGCGAACTTCGAAACGTCGCGGGCCTCGCATCGTGCGCCTGATAAGCATTAGGCCTCGCCGCCCGCCACTTTTTGCCTTGACAGATTAAGTCTTGCGAAAGCTCAAGGTCAAATTTCAAATTACCGCAGACCACACCATAAACATCAGGAGCTACGATTTTAATGCGCTTTAAGTCCTGCTCGGTTTGACAAAGAATTTGCTTGAATGCAAGTAAGGCAGACTCTATTAAATGCTTATAACGCAATGCCTTTTTGAGGCTTTTTTCAGAAAGACGCGCACTAAGCAAGATCATCGTGATGTTATAGCTCTTTGCTCGATTCATGAGGTTGGGCCAGACTTCAGTTTCAATGATAAGACCGATCTTCGGTCGATACCGATCAAAAAATCGATCAATCGCCCAAGGGCTGTCATAGGGCAGATAAAGCTGAAGTGTTTGCCCTTTTTGATAGCCAAGCGTGGCAAGGATCACAGCACCAGCCTCTCTACCTGTCGGGGTGCCATGACTTAGCAGTAATCGATGATCAGGATAAGCGCGCCTGATGGCTTGCAATAGGCTGGTTGCCGCTCTGGTTTCGCCAAGCGAAACCGTGTGGACCCAAATCACGCCCTTGAAATCATCAGCTGGGATTTGCTCAAACGATGGCAGTGAGTACGCAAAGCGCTCGCCCCAGTGTTTTCGGTAATCAGGCTGGCGAATGCTTCGATACAACAAGTAGGCAAGGATCAGAGGGCTCAGCGCATACCAAAGCATGCTGTAAGCGACAAGCGCAAACCGCTCCCTGCTGGTCAATCGAGCCTCGGTAGCTGATCGTTTCATTGCTTACGAAAGTCCCTTGGTCACTTGAGCGACCCCTCACCCGCAATCGCTGCCCGCGCGACGAGCGGGCGACTTTCAAAGGGACTTAGCTTCATGACCAACCTCGCAGGCATTGAATCCATTCTTAAAGAGCATCAAGCACGCTATGGGAACCATCACTATTGCCCCGGCGCACTTGGACGTTTGCAGTCAAAGCTTACCCGAGCCGGCCTTCCCCTTGAAGCAAATGATTTGAGAAGGTGGAGTAGACCACGCGCCGCAAGCGCATCAAATACTCAGGCAAGCACTTCAAATACTCAGGCAAGCGCTTTAAGCTCAGCAAGTCGTGTCACAAACAGATAAACCCCGAGATAGCTCAGTGAGACATCAACATAGCTTCATGTCATGCAGCAGCGGCCATAACTCCCATCGCTTCCAAACCCTCAAGCACTTCCTCGACTGAAACCGTTGCTGACTTTCCGCCCAGATTACGATGAGCGCTTGCGCCGATCAGGCCCACATGGCCTGGATCGGTTGCAAGATAAATCCCAAGCGCAGGAACAGCGCAGGCAAGTGCCAAAAACAACAAGCCACTGTCAACACCAACAACAGCCTTAAGCCCTGAGAGCCGTTGCGGCCATTGATCAAGGGGCAGAACTTGCTGATCGACCTTGAGCCTATTTATAGGTGCATCGATAGCCTCAGCAAGTCGCATCGCTCTTGCCTGCTCCTTAGCGTTACCCCAACTGAGCTCAATGGCATAGCCATACCCGATGAGCTTTTGAGCTAACGCGATCCAATTGGGCTCAGGCCAGAGCTTTTCCTCGCGAGCTGTGCCGTGCAAAAGCAAGATGGATTGACATGCCTCTCCTTCCACATAGCGATGATTCCAAGCACTTAGATCGTCTAAATCATTAGTTTTTAGACCATAGTCGAGCGCTACATCGCCGAGTTTGCTTCGATAACCAAGTACATCGGCCACAAGTTCTCGATAACGATGTACCGCAGGCATGGCATCGTAAGCTAAGGCTTGATAACGGTGCTGATAGCTCAAACTTGCAAGGCCTTCACGTGCGGCTTTGCTTGCCCATCCGTGCCGAGGCCCTTGAGCCATTTGTGCAATCCAGGCGCTTTTCATCAAACCCTGTAGATCAATAATCGCATCGTAGGGGGTCAGTGCTAGCGCCTGGCGAAGTGCAAAGCGCTCGGCTCGCACCTTGCTGTCACGCCATAAGTTAAGCAACCCCTGCTTACGCCATCGTCGTAAGCCAACAGGAATCACCCGATTAATACCCGGATGAAGCGCCAAAAGCGATGCATAGTCCTCTTCAACAACCCAATCAATGTGAAGATCAAACGCAACATGACGCCTGATATCGCTTATTACTGGCAATGCCTGCACAACATCGCCGAGCGAGGAAAGCTTAACGATTAAGATCCGCATCGCACATCTTGATGCATGGCGTCTTATCGGCTTACGAATCTCATGGCGTTGAGCCGTTAAAAGGGCAGCACAAGTCCTGGCTTCACAGCTTCAAAGGCCTCACGAAACTCAGCCTGGATTCGCTTCAAGGCCACATCGTTATCAGCTTCAAAACGAATAACGACGACAGGGGTCGTATTTGAGGGCCTTGCCAGTCCGAAACCGTCTTCATATTCAGCACGAACGCCATCAATCGTGATGACCTGGCTTGCATGCTTGAAGTAGGCTCCCGCTTGCAAGGCATTCACAATCCTTAGGTTTTCGCCTTCAGCGCATTCAAGCTTGAGTTCAGGCGTTGATGGCGAATTTGGCAAGGCTTCAAGGAGGATCGAAGGACCGTTTAAGCGCTGCCCTTCGTCGAGCCAAGCGGGCTCGCGCGAAAGAATTTCGAGCATGCGCGCAGCAGCGTAAAGTCCGTCATCAAAACCATACCAGCGCTCTTTAAAAAACACATGGCCGCTCATTTCGCCAGCTAAAGGCGCCCCTGTTTCTTTCAATTTAACTTTGATTAATGAATGACCGGTTTTATACATCGTGGCTTTGCCACCTGCTTCTTCGATGACTTTGCCGACGTGGCGTGAGCACTTCACGTCATAAATAATTTCGCCCCCGGGATTCCGTGACAACACATCGCGTGCAAACAGCATCAGTTGACGATCGGGCCAGATAATCGAGCCGGTTTTGGTCACAAGCCCAAGTCTGTCGCCATCACCGTCAAACGCAAGCCCAATTTCGCAGTCGGTTTCAGCCAACACCCGGATCAAGTCTTCAAGATTATGCGGATCCGCGGGGTCGGGATGATGATTGGGAAAGTTCCCGTCGACCTCACAAAATAAGGGGACGACCTCACAACCGAGCCGCGTGAATAATGCTTGCGCGAAGGCACCCGCCACCCCGTTGCCGCAATCAACGGCAATTTTCATACCGCGTGCGAGTTTTATATCCGAAACCACACGGGCGATATAGCGTTCGTTTATATCGACTGAGCTGATTTTTCCCCTACGCGCTGGCTGCGGGCCGCGAGCGCCGGTATCTTCCGCCGCAAAATCCGTCGCTTTGGCATCCACAGCAACCGCAGCTGCCGCACCACTTTGCGCTGCACAAACCGATCGATATAAGTCCTGGATAGCCTCGCCGTATAAGGTATCGCCACCCACCATCATTTTTAAACCGTTATATTCAGGCGGATTGTGAGATCCGGTGACGGCCGCACCCGAACCCGTCCCGAGTTCATAAGTCGCGAAATAAAGCATCGGCGTGGTGACCTGACCAATATCCATCACATCAACACCAGCCGCCGATAAACCTTCAGCAAGCGCTTTGGAAAGCGCTAGGCCCGATAAGCGGCCATCGCGTCCGATCACAAAAGCCGACTTTCCGGCGGCCAAAGTAAGCAATCCCAACTGATAGCCGATAGCCTGCAATACATCGGGCGTAAATGTGCGATTCGTCACACCACGTATATCGTAGGCCTTGAAGATCGAGGGTTCGATAACCATGTTCCATGCTCACTGCTTCGTTAGAAGCCGGAGTATCCCACGTCTGATGCGAGTAAAAACATGAGGTGGAACTATGCGAAAATCAAGGACTTATGCAAGCTAATCAACGCCCACCCCGGCCAGGGGGACAACGAAGTGAAATCCTGGAGGTCTTAGGGCGCTACAAAGGCGTCTTTTGGACCGTTGGAGGGTTTTCTGGAGCGATCAATCTACTTTATCTCGCCCCTTCAATTTACATGATGCAGGTTTATGACAGGGTACTCAATAGCCATAACGAAACCACGCTTGTCATGCTCTCGCTGATTGTCTTAGGAGCCTACGCAGTCATGGCGTGGATCGAACAAATTCGATCACAGGTTTTGGTACGACTCGGTAACCAGGTCGACGATATATTGTCTCCGCGGGTCTTCACCGCATCATTTGAGCGAAATCTTCGTGGCCGAACGGGCGCGGCAGGGGCCGCGATGAACGATCTCACTCAAGTACGCCAGTTTGTTACAGGCAACGGTTTATTTGCTTTTTTTGATATGCCATGGGTGCCTATCTACATTGCGGTCGTCTATTTTTTCCATCCGGTCTTGGGTGGTTTTGTTCTATTTGGGGCGGTCGTTAGCTTTGTACTGGCTTGGCTCAACGAGCGTTTGACCAAGGAAGGCTTGGCCGAGGCGAACCGCGCAGCCGTCGGCGGTTCGGGTTTCGCCACAAGCAATTTGCGCAATGCTGAAGTCATCGAAGCGATGGGGATGCTACCTGCCTTGCGCAGCCGCTGGAAGGCGATGCAGGATAAGCTCTTACAAAAGCAATCGGAGGCATCGGATCGAGCAGGGGTAATCAGCGCTGCGATCAAGTTTTGGCGGCTAACTATGCAATCGGCGGTGCTGGGCATTGGCGCTCTGTTAGTGCTCGAGAACCTTGCCTCCCCGGGCGTCATGATAGCCGCGTCGATTCTGGCAGGTCGAGCACTGGCGCCGGTCGATTTAGCGGTTGCGAGTTGGAAGCAGTTTTCTAGTGCGCGCACTTCTTACGAGCGGCTTTCACAGCTTCTTGAAGACTTTCCAGCGAGAATTCCCGGCATGTCCCTGCCCAAACCAAAGGGGCTGTTAACCGTCGAAAACGCCATCGCAACCCCGCCTGGGGCGCAATCCCCGGTAATAAAGGGCGTGAATTTTGGCCTCAAGCCCGGTGAAGTGCTCGTTGTGGTTGGACCCTCAGCATCTGGTAAAAGCACCCTGGCCCGCTTAATGGTTGGCGTCTGGCCCGCACAGGCTGGCAAAGTAAGACTCGACGGCGCCGACATTTTCTTGTGGAATAAAGAAGAATTAGGGCCTTGGATTGGCTATTTACCCCAGGATATTGAGCTATTTGACGGTACGATCGCAGAAAATATTGCCCGGTTCGGCGACATAGATTCCCAGAAAGTCATTGCTGCTGCGACGAAGGCTGGGATGCACGAGATGATTCTTCGCTTCCCAAAGGGCTACGATACAGCCATTGGAGACTCTGGGTCTGCGCTTTCTGGCGGACAGCGCCAGCGAATCGCTTTGGCGAGAGCGCTTTACGGCGATCCCGCCTTGCTGGTCCTCGATGAACCGAATTCGAATCTTGACGACGCCGGTGAGCATGCGCTGGTTCGAGCTGTTCAGCAAGCCAAGTCTGAAGGTCGAAGCGTTGTATTGATCACCCATCGAACGAGTATTGTCGGTATTGCAGACTCGCTCATGGTGCTTCGAGAAGGCATGGTGCACATGCATGGGCCGAGGCAACAAGTCCTTCAAGCGCTCCAAGAAGCGGCACAAAAACAACAACAACTTCAAGCCCAGGGCCAAGCCGCACAGGCCGAAGCATCGCAGCATGCTTTGAGGGGAGGCTCCTCAAATGGCTAAGCAAGATCAAACGGTGACTATCGAGGCTACCGCTAAGGAAGTTCCTAACAGACCGGTCCTGCTAGGCGCTGAAGGCATTGACCCCCAAACTCGTACCGGGACAGATGCCCCTCGCGACTTTCGTTCGCCGCTGAGAATTGGCCTTGCCGTCATTGTGCTTGGCGTTGGGGGATTTCTTGCCTGGGCTGCACTCGCCCCACTCGATGAAGGAGCACACGCTGTCGGCACTTTGATTGTCGATTCAAAGCGCAAGACCGTTCAAAATAGTAGTCCTGGCGTTGTCAAGGAAATCCATGTCAGAGAGGGTGACTTAGTCAAGGCGGATCAAATCCTTGTGACCATGGATCCAACGCAAGCGCGTGCGCAACGAGAAATGGCCGATTCGCTTTACTTAACGGCCAGGGCAACGGAGCACCGGCTGCTGGCCGAGCAGCAATTCAAAGAACAGATCAGCTTTCCTGCCGACTTGATTCAACGCGAAACACAGCCTGCAGTTTCCTTGATTTTGAACTCTCAGCGACAGCTCTTCGTCGCGAGGCGCAAAGCCCTGGCAAGTGAGCTCGGGGCCTACCGGGAATCGATTGCAGGACTTCAGGCACAAGCCAGAGGTCTTGAGGAAGTTCAATCACAACGTGGGCTTCAAGTCCAAACACTTCAGCGTGAAGTTGAGTCTTTGGCACCGTTGGTACAAGATGGACTTTTCGCGCGGAATCGTCATCAGGAACTAGAGCGCCAGCTTGCTAATGCTCGCGCGGCCTTTGCCGATGGAGTCTCCTCACTCGCACGCATTGGCAATCAGATTGCAGAGGCCAAACTTCGTATTGCACAGCGTGAACAAGAGTACCGCAAAGAAGTAGAAGCGCAGCTCTCCGAAGTAAGCAAAGAGGCTCGGGCTCAGTCTGAACGCCTCATTGCGCTCGACGACGAACTAAAGCGAACCGAAGTCAGGTCTCCAGCAGACGGTGCCGTCGTCGGGCTTAACATCACAACTCGAGGCGCCGTGTTGCCCGCCGCAAGTCGTATCCTCGATGTGATTCCAAGCAACGAGCAAATGCTTATTGAGGCTCAGGTTCAACCGCATTTGATCGAACGGATTAAGGCGGGCGTTCCTGCCAAACTCATGTTCACCGCGCTCAACCCAAGGAAGACGCCGGTTGTTGATGGAAAACTCATATCGATCTCGGCGGATCTATTACAAACGCCCCAAGGTATGCCCTATTATCTTGCGCGCATCGAACTGCCGCCCGACCAATTAAAGATGCTTGGCGATGTTGAACTCCATGCCGGGATGCCTGTCGACGTCATACTTGTCACCGGCGAGCGTAGCTTACTCAATTACCTTTTCAAGCCGATCGAAGATCGCATGGCACGTGGGCTAAAGGAGCGTTGAGCGTGCCTGCATTCATTCCCACGCCTAAAGCGCTTTGCAGTTCAGACATCAAGCAAAGCGCCACCCTGGTTAACAGACTTTTCAAGCCATTTGAGGGTTTGACTCTAAGACGCTTTGGGGCGCTAATACTGCTTATTATATCGATCCAAGACCTTGCACACGCATCGCCTCAAAGTCGACTTAGCAGCGATTTTGTCGCTGCCATGCAGTTCGATCCAGAGTTTCAAAGCGCGATCGCACAGCGTGACGCTGGACTCGAGGCACAGGAACAAGCGAAGGCGAGTCTTAGACCCCAGGTATTCTTTAATCTGCAGCGTTCAATCAATGACACCTACTCAAGGTCTACCACGAGTCTTGGTCCGCTTGATCGAAATTTTGAAAACTACCCATCGTTAAACGCTAGCGTCCAAGTTCGTCAGGCTTTGTATCGCCCGAAACTATGGGCAACACTTGATCAGAGTAAATTTCAGGCGCTTTATGCTGAACTAAGCCTTCTTGGAGCACAGCAAGACTTGGGTATGCGATTAATGAGTAGCCATGTCCAGTGGGCGAGCGCAGAACTATCACGGCAATTGGCAGCGAAGGGGCTTCAGATTCACGAACAACTTTTAAACCATGTGCAAAGGCAAGTGAGTGCTGGGGAGTCAACACGGGTCGACCTCGAACTAGCAAGTGCTCGAGTAGCGCAAGCGAAATCCCAGGTGACTGAGGCAGCCTCTGCTGCGGCAATTGCGCGATTTTCCCTCCTACAAATAACCGGATCGACAGCGGCGCAAAGCTCAGCTGCCCGAGAATTCAATCCCATTAGTCCTATTGAGCTTCCGCGGGATTTGATCACCAAACTCCCCTTGGCTTTTGAAAGCCTTCACGATTGGCAAAAGGCTGCTGAGGTGGAAAATCCGGTCGTGCGAGCCCAAGCGTTCGCTGTCTCTGCCGCTGCTCAAGAAGCAAAGAAAGCGAGTGCTGATCACTTGCCAACGGTTGATGCCTTTGCTAGCAAGTCGCAAGCGAGCAGCGCCATGGACAACACGGTTGGCACCCAATTTAGATCGGCAGCGATCGGTGTGCAGCTAAATGTACCCATCTACTCCGGGGGCGCTGTCAATTCTCAGATTCGCCAATCATTAGCGTTATTGCGTCGCGCTGAGCAGGATTTGTTGGCTACAAAGGCTCGAATCGCAATTGAAGTAGAGCGAGAATGGCACAATTTGGAGGCGGCGAAGTCAATGGCAGCATCTCAGCTCGCCCAATTGCAGGCGTTATCACTTTCACTACATGCAATCAAGCGGGGCCAAACCGCCGGGATTGCAACCCGCGCGGACGAAGAGCAACTAAGGCTTCAAATGCTGGCTGCTGAACGTGAGTTAGCATTTACCCACACAAAGGCGCTCAATGCTTGGGCAAGGTTGATGGCATGCGTCGGAAAATTATCGGCAAGTGCTCTTGAGCAATTGCAAGAAACCGCATTGATTCATTAATCAATGACAAATTACAAAGTCATGCAATTCCTTTGTGAAGGCATCGAAACGCTCCGAAGCCGTATTGCGCGTGTAAGTCACCCAAGCAATGTTTCTAGCAATGAAAACGTTATATCGTTAATAGGATCTTTACCCCCAGTGGGTTAATGTGCGATGGCTAACGAGGCAACTGGATGAATCCAAGAAAAGTAGCTTTGATAACTGGTATCACGGGGCAGGATGGATCCTATCTTGCTGAGTTTTTGCTTGATAAGGGCTATGAGGTTCACGGTATTAAGCGAAGAGCTTCCTTGTTTAATACGCAGCGTGTTGACCATCTCTATCAAGATCCTCATATCGATCACCGTGATTTTTACCTCCACTACGGCGACCTTACCGACAGCACCAATTTGATTAGGCTCGTACAGCAAACCCAGCCCGATGAAATTTATAATCTAGGCGCTCAGTCGCATGTAGCGGTCAGCTTTGAATCGCCCGAGTACACTGCAGATGTCGATGCTCTGGGTGCGCTTCGTCTACTCGAAGCCATTCGAATACTTGGGCTCACTAAAAAGACAAAGTACTACCAAGCATCAACATCTGAGCTATACGGTTTGGTACAAGAAATACCACAACGTGAAACAACACCGTTTTACCCTCGAAGTCCTTATGCGGTTGCCAAGCTTTACGCCTATTGGATTACGATTAATTATCGTGAAGCTTATAATCTTTATGCTTGTAACGGTATACTTTTCAATCATGAATCGCCAAGGCGAGGCGAGACTTTTGTCACAAGAAAGATCACTCGTGGTCTTGCACATATCGCTCTTGGGCTTGAACCATGCCTTTATTTAGGCAATCTCTCTGCACTGCGTGATTGGGGGCATACGAAGGACTACGTCCGTATGCAATGGATGATGCTACAGCAGGAAATGCCGGAAGATTATGTCATTGCGACGGGAGTTCAGTGCTCAGTTCGAGACTTTATCCAAAAGGCTGCCAAGCAACTTGGTATATCGTTATCTTTTGAAGGCGAAGGTGACCAAGAGATTGGAGTCGTTTCGGGCGTGCATGCCGATCG